>SDBT01006655.1_pt1 | contig 19108 bp, 44 predicted proteins | sample 2277101 | NCBI WGS metagenome assembly SDBT01 (sample SAMN10404973, study PRJNA504765) | marine sediment metagenome | isolation source: marine sediment core GS10_PC15, 103 cmbsf | place: Arctic Ocean: Southern Knipovich Ridge | collected 2010 | reverse complement strand
ACAATAGATTGGCTTGATGAAAATTGCAAACCTTATGAATGTTATAAACACATAGACAATAAAAAATATTATAGTCTTAATTGTCCAATTAACTTTCAAGAGGGAATTTCTAAATATAAATGCAATGATTACACAATTGAGGTATCAAACAAATAAAATGGGAAATATGAATAAAAAAGGAATAGAGATTATTGTTGGAAGTATAGTCATAATAATATTGGCACTGATAGTTTTAACCTTATTAGTATGGGTATTTTCAACAAGTTGGAAATTTGATTTAGAACCTGAATTCAAGATTACTAAGGAAGAGTGTAGGAATATAACAATAGATAATAATGAAAATAGTGAAGAGATGTATAATAAAAAATTAAAAATAGATATTTATGTTGAAGATTGGATTAATTATGGATGTTTTAATAAATATAAATCATTGGAAAGAGAAGAATTATGTGAGGGAATAGATTATCAGATGAGCCTATTATGGTCTGAATGGGAACTATTAAGGGATGAAGGAAGAGAAAATATAATAAAAACTAAGACTTGTGGATTTGTTGAAGTTGATGTAATGGAGACTGGAGGTCTTGTTCAGGAAGGAGATAGTGGAAGTTATTATCCAATAATACTTAAATATGACCTAACAATAGAATGGCTTAATGAAAATTGTGAATGTGTTGATTCATGCAAGATAGTAGATCAAGACAGATGGATTATAACTAATGGAGGATATGGGCTAAAATGTGGTGAAGGAACTATATGTAATAACAAATACCAATGCCAAGATTACTTAATTGAGGTGGAGGATGCACCATGAAATTAAAAGAAATCAAATTAGATAAGAAATTAATGACTAGATGGTCTAAAGAAGTTTATTTAGCAGGAGTTAGGGGAATTTCATTTGAAACAATAAAAGAACAAATTAAAACATTATTTGTAATTGATAAGGAAGGTGAAAAATGAAGTGTGAAATGAGCAATCAGAAGTGGTCTTGTTTAATCTGTAAAAAACTAGCAGACAAAGACAAGAAAAAAGGATTAGTTGGAAAATATCTTTTAAGGTCTATGTTCTGGTTTAATAGTGAAAGAGAAGCCATTGAACACTTAAAAAAAGAACATCCTAAAGAATACAAGTGCTTAAATGATATGGAGGGCGTAGCAAAATGAAGATTGATCTAAAAGAATTAGAAAAGAGAAAAGATTTTTTAAGAAGTCAGAAACATCCTAAATTAGAATTGAATATTTGGAATTATAATGAAAAATGTAATTATGAAAATAAATGGGATGAATACACTAAGATGTGTAGGGGTTTAATTCTAAATAATAATGGAGAGATAATTGCAAGACCTTTTCCTAAGTTTTTTAATGTTGGACAGACTGAGGAATCTGAATTAAAAAATCTGCCTAGTGAAGTTCCAGAGATCACCCAAAAATTAGATGGAAGTTTAGGAATACAATATTATGATGGAGATAAGGTTTGTATAGCAAGTAGAGGAAGTTTTGATTCAGAACAAGCTAGGTGGGCTACAAAGTGGATTCAAGAGAGATATGATAAACATCATTTCAAGGAAGGTTATACTTATCTTTATGAAATAATTTATCCAGAGAATAGAATTGTAGTTAACTATAAAGATAGAAAGGAATTAGTATTATTAGCAGTCATTAATATAAGAGATGGTTCTGAATTAAATTTAGAAGCAGAAGCTAAAGGGCTTGGATTAGTGAACGCACCAATTTATAATTATAAGGATGCAAAAGAGCTTGTTCCATTATTATCTAAACTTTCTGGAAATGAGGAAGGATTTGTAGTAAGGTATGCTTCAAATAATTTTAGAGTAAAAATGAAAGGGGAAGAATATGTTAGATTACATAAGATAATTACAGGATTAAATACTAAACATATTTGGGAATATCTTAAGGAAGGAAAAGAACTTGGAGAGTTTTTAAAAGCAGTTCCAGATGAATTTTATAAATGGATTGAAGATAATGTTAAAAATATAAAAGATGGCTTTAAGAAAATTATGAATGATGCAATGCAATATGCAGATTTCTCAAACAAATTTGAAACTAAAAAAGAAAAGGCAGAATATGTTTTTAGAAATCATAAAGAGATTTCATCAGTAATTTTTGCATTGATAGATAATAATAAAGGAAAGGCAGAAGAAAGAGTATGGAGATTAGTTAAGCCAGAAAGTGCAGAACCCTTTAGACAAGATGCTGATGCAATTAATGACGCTTATGCCCAACTAAACGAAACTGATGGAGGAAAGTAGATAATTAGAACCGATACCTTTAAATACTTTAAGATACTTAATATAACATGAAAATACAACTTGATATACCAGAAGAATTGAATGATAAATTAAAGATTAATAGAATAAAAAAGAAACTAAAAAACAAAGAAGAGATGATTCTATTTATTTTAGAGAGATATTTTAACAAACTGAAAGGAGGTAGCGAAAGCGTAGCGTAAAATGGGATATATAATATATAGTGTATTAGGATTTTGTCTATTTATATTTTTATTTTCAGGAATAAGAATTGTTAGACCAACTCATAGGATGCTTATTGAAACTTTGGGAAAATATAAGAAAACAGTAGAACAAGGTTTTCATTGGATAATTCCAATAATCCAATCAGGAAGATATGTAAATATTACTGAAAGAATGGTTGATGTAGATGAACAGACAATACAAACAAGTGATAAGCTTAACACACTAGTTGATGCAGTAGTTTATTATAGAGTTTTGAATGTTCACTCAGCAGAATATAATATAGATGATTATAGGAATCAATTACCAGTTATTGCAAGGAATACATTAAGAGCAGTTATGGGAAAAATGACTTTGACTCAATGTATCCAAGAGAGAAATAAAATAACAAGTGCAGTAGAAGTTGTAATGGCTAAAGAAACAAAGAACTATGGGGTAGCAGTTTTAAGGGTAGAGATTCAAAGAATTGACCCACCAAGAGATGTTCAAGATGCAATGAATAATGTTGTTAAAGCTGAACAAGAAAAGATTGCTGCAAAAGATTTAGCAATAGCAAAACAAACTGAGGCAGATGGTCAAAGGATGGCAGATATAAAGATTGCAGAAGGTAGAAAAAGAGCATCTATTTTGAATGCAGAAGGAACTAAAGAAGCATCAATATTAGAAGCAACAGGAAAGGCACAAGCATTTAAGTTAGTTAATGCAGAATTTAAAGATAATGCAATAACCTTGAAAAAACTTGAAGTAACACAAGCATCACTAGAAAAGAATTCAAAGATAATCTTAACAGAGAAAGGAATAAATCCACAACTTCTAATTGGAGAATTACCTATGAAAAAGTAAGATGGGTTTCTTTGATTGGATAACTGGTGGAAGTAAAGATCCAAAAACAAAATCACATAGTTCAGAAAATTATGCATCAGCACAGGAGTTAATAGAAGACCAAGAAGATGATGATAACTATTATGAAAATTGTGATAACTGTGGAGATGAATGTAAGAAAGAAGAACTAGTAGAATTTGAAGATTCTGAAGCAATCTGCAAGAAGTGTATTGACGAAGCTTATCCAAGATAGATTTAAATTTTTTTTATTTTTCCTTTTTATTTTTGAAGGAACAAAACAGTGGAGAACAATATGGAAGGCATGAAAAAAAGAATCGAAAAAGCAAAGAGAGAAAAGAAATATGTTAAACTTATCTTTGAGTATCCTAATTCAAGAAAAGCAAAAGTAAGAAGAGGATATATCAAAGAGACTTATGATGAAGATTTTGATATGGATGAAGACAGAGATGGAGATGTAACTTATAAATATAAATATTTAGTAGAGGTTAAGAATGAAAGTAAATAGGTGCCGAAATGGTAAGAATCAAGTAATTGATAAGGGGGGTGTAAAATGAAACTAACATCGAAAATACTTGGAATTTCTGCCATGTCTATAGGATTGACTAGAAGTATTTTACAGATAGAAAGTTTAGGACTACCAGAAGTTTTCTCTAATATATATTTTTATCTTTATCTAGGTTTGTGGTTGGTTGGAGTATTAGCGTTTATTGCGGGGTCTAAAAAATGAAGTACCTAAATGAGAAGGAGAGTGTAAGAGAATGAGAATTTCAAAGATAATATTCATAATAGGAACAATCCTATTACTTCCAGCATTATATACCATTTTAACTATTGTGGTTTTTGTCCTAAGTTTTGAATATATTGATCTATACAACATAATAAATCTTGATGAAATATTTAGAGGAAAAGATAACTTGTTTTGGGGTTTTGGTTTTTGGGGGATTATTTCATGGATAGTTTCTCTTATTATAAATTCTCTTTTTGAGGAAGGTGTAAAATGAAAAGTAAAAATCTAATGATTTTAGGGGCAGTTTTAATTGGACAAATTTCATTATTATCATCTCTTATATTAGTGTCAATTTTTAACCAGATTATTTTTTTATTTGTAGCAATATTGGGCTTTCCAGTAGGAATTATCTTTATAAATTATTTTTTTGATAGAAATTACTTAAAAGAGAGGGAGAACAAAAAATAAAATGGTAGAAATAAATTGGCATGGTTTTTTAGAATTTGCGAAAGAACAAGCACCTAAAGAAGCTTGTGGTTTTGTTTTTGCAAATAATATGTACACAAAACATGAAACCTGGAATATAATGATGTTAACAAATACATCTGAAGATCCTGAAAATAGCTGGTTAGTAGATAGTAAGGATGTAGCAAGAATAAAAAAAATAGCGATTCAAAACAAATGGATAAAAATAGGTAATGTTCATTCTCATCCATTAACTGTTGAAGGTTATGAAGAAGAATTATTAGAACCATCAGATTTGGATTTGAAATTTGCAAGGAAGTTCAGAGATATTGCAAGAGGAATAATAGTATGTAATAGTAATAAAATATTTGGAATTAGATGGCATGATATGTTTGGAAAAGAATTATTTGTAATTGAGAAGGAGTCAGCACCATGAAACCAATAAAAGTTATTAGAACTGATGGAATAACTCTTTGGAATTCAAATGATGGAACAGAAACTTATTCAAGAGATATTGTTGCACTACTGGAATATCTTAATATAGATTTTGTATTAGATGAGGTAAAGGAAAAATGAATAGATGTAAATATTGTAAGAAAGAATTAACTAAAAGTCAGAGTGGAGGTTTTTATGTTTGCGATTGTGAAAAAGGAAAAAAGGATTGGAAAATAAATGTGGATATTCAAATGTTAAATAGGCAATTAAAAATTGAATATAAAAAATTAAAGGACTTAAAAGACGAGGGAGATGAACTAAAATGAATAAGAAAGGAACAGAGATGACTATAGGAAGTATAGTAATAATAATTTTAGCTTTGTTATTCTTAGTTTTTTTAATCTGGGGGGTTACAACAGATTGGGATTTTGAGAATGAACCTAAATTTAAGATTACTAAGGAAGAGTGTAAACTAGGAGTACAGCTTCAGTATAATTGTGATAATGGAAAGGTAATCTTACCTTTAAATGATGAAGGATATGATGCAGTATTAATCGAGAAGAATATTACTTGTTGGAAATATATGAAAGAGATTAAAGTTTGTGAACAAGTTGAAGTTGATGAAATACAAGACCCATTTTCTCCTGACATAGATTGTGAAAATTATTGGTGTTGGAGTATATCTAAAGAAAAATTAACAATTAAATGGCTTGATGAGAATTGTGAGTGCAATAATCCATTAATAAATAGTGATGGTTCAATAACATTTTCGAAAGATACTTATGAACCTGGAGAATCAATAGTTATAGAAAGTGAATGTTCAAATTATAAATGTCAAGATTACATAATTGAATTGGAGACTGCACCATGATAACTGAAAAAACATATAAAGCATTGAAAATACTTGAAGAAAACCCTGAAATTTCTGCTAGAGAATTTGGAGAACTTATGTGGAAAGATTCTGAGGCAAAAGAGAGAATTTATAATATTGGAAATGGAGCAACAAAAGGGGTTGGATTATGGCTTTGTGCAGGAAGCTATCTTGCAAAATTAGTAAATAGAAAGTTGATTTCTCATTTTAATAATACCTTATTAGATAAAGGATATGAGGAGATTGAATTATATGAGAAGTGCTTAAACGAACGGAGGGATGTACCAAAATGATAATTCAAGGAGATTGCATAGAAGAAATGAAAAAGCTAGAAGAAAATTCAATAGATGCAATTATAACAGACCCACCTTATGGTTTAGAATTTATGGGAAAGGAATGGGATAAGTTTAAGGAAGGAGAAAGAAAAAGTTTTGTTGGTGGTGGAGGGGATGTTACTGATAAAACAAATGATGCTTATATGAGAATCAATAAAACTGCAAATAGACCTTCTGCACTTTCAATACAACAAAAATATGATATGCAATCTTTCTTTGAAGAGTTTGGAAAAGAAGCAATTAGAATATTAAAACCAGGAGGATTTATGTTAATTATGGGAGGAACAAGAACATATCATAGATTAGTTTGTGGAATAGAAGATGCAGGTTTTGAAATAAGAGATACAATTATGTGGTTATATGGTTCTGGATTTCCTAAAAGTTTGAACATTGGAAAGCAGATTGATAAGAGAAAGGATTGGAAAAAATATGAAGAATTTTCTAAAAAGTTAAAAGAAAAAAGAGAAGAACTAGGATTAACAAAACAACAAGCATTTATTAAGTGTAATTTTAAAGCAAAAACATTTGGAGGTAATAGTTGGTTTGAACATGGAAGAATACCTTTAAAAGAAGATTATAAATTATTAAAACAAGGATTAGATTTGGATAATTTATTTGATAATTTATTTGAAGAAGTAGAAAGAGAGTTTTTAGGAAAGGATAAAAATTGGGGAGAAAAAGGTTCAGTTCCATTAACAGGATATAAGGAATTTGAAGTTACAAAAGGTAACTCAATCTGGGAAGGATGGGGAACAGCACTTAAACCAGCTTGTGAACCAATTGTAGTTGCAAGAAAACCTTTATCTGAAAAGAATGTTGCTTTAAATGTTTTAAAATGGGGGACTGGTGGGATTAATATTGATGATTGTAGGGTTGGAAATGAAGAAAGAACTTATCCAATAACTATGACTCCTGGAAATTTTGAAACTACTAATGGTGGAAAAAATATTAAAAGTGGAGAGGCAACAGTTCAAGGAAGATTCCCAGCAAATATAATCTTAGATGAAGAAGCAGGGAAGATGTTGGATGAACAGAGTGGTGTAATTAAAAGTGGAAAGATGAATGGTATTTATCATGGATTTAATGATGGAAATATTTTTGGAAAGGCTGGAAAAACAGAAATGAATTATAGTGGAGATAAAGGTGGAGCATCTCGTTTCTTCTATTGTGCAAAAGCAAGTAAATCTGAAAGGAATTTTGGTTGTGAAGGAGGAGATTATAAAAGTAAAAGACCAAGTGGAGTTTTATATAATAAAGAAGAACCTGATGGATTTAGAGATACATTAAAAAGAAATCTAAAAAACAATCATCCAACGGTTAAGCCATTAAAACTTATGGAGTATTTAGTTAAACTTGTAAGCAAAGAAGGAGCAATAGTATTAGACCCTTTTGTGGGTTCAGGAACTACTGCAATAGCTTGTATAAAACAAGGAAGAAAATTTATAGGAATTGAAAAAGAAGAAGAATATATTAAAATAGTAAATGCAAGGATTAAACCTTATTTGGAACAGACTAAAATTGGGTGCTTAAATGAACTGGAAGGTGAACAATGACTAATCAAGAAGTTATATATCATTCAGAGTTTTATAATAAGTGTAATGATACTGAACAATGGATTAGGATAACTGATGGTTGTTTTAGAAATTGTTGGAATTGTTATTGCCCAACTGAGAAAAAGGTTTATGATCTTCCAGAGATTGTAAGAAATAAGGTTAGATTTTTAGATATGAATTTTTTACATGCACATCCAAATCCGTTAGATTTTATTCTGTCATTACCAAAGAAACTAAAGAATAGGGTTGTAAAATATACTTTTCTTTGTGGCTTAGATTTCACATTATTTAATCAAGAGATTTTAAATGCTATGAAAGAAATGGGTATTGGGAGATTTAATAATAAAGGCAATTTCATTAATGGAATTAGTTTTGCATGGGATAGAGGAATTAATGAAAAGGAACTTTTTAAAAAAGCTATTGATATGATTGTTAAAGCAGGATATTTAAAAAGAAACATTCAGATTCTTATGCTTTGTAATGGAAAAGTTAGCTATGAAGAATGTTTAAAAAAATTGAAAATTTTAAAAGATGAAAGAGTACAAGTAGCTGATTGTTGGTATGATAATCAAAAGAGAGGATCAATAGAACAGATTTATTGGACTAAAGAGGAATGTGATGCTTTTGGAAGAATGTGTAGATCTCATAACATTGCAGTGATCCAAAAACAATATGATTCTTTAGATAAATTATATGATGTATTAAGAGAACAGGAGAACGTAAAATGAGCAGTACAAACAGATCTGAATCAAGAAAAAATCATAAATATGATTATTATGTAACACCAATAGAAGAAATTATATTATTTTTAAAAGAGTTTTTTAAGATTGAAACAATATACAACAAAGGTTATATTTTAGATCCTTGTGCGGGTGGAGAAGAGAAGGGAGATTTAAGCATACCAATGAGTTATCCTGATGCCCTAAAAAGTCTAGGATATATGAACCTTGGGACTATAGATATAAGATCTGATAGTTTGGCTAATCTAAAGGAAGATTATTTAAAATATGATGTAGCTAAAGATACCCTAGATAAACCAAAAATAATAATCACAAACCCTCCATTTGATATTTCTAAGGAAATAATAAGAAAAGCATTATTAGATGTAGAAGATAATGGTTTTGTAATAATGCTCCAAAGATTAAATTTTATGGGTGGGATTACTGAAAATAAAAGATTCTGGGAAGAAGTTGGACTTCCTAAATATATTTTTGTCCATAGAAAAAGGATGAGTTTTACTAATAATAGAAAAACAGATTCAATAGAATATGCTCATTATGTATGGCAGAAAGGATTTAATCCAGATTTTGCAAAATTAAAAATAATAGATCGGTGCGTATTAGAGCAGGAGAGTGTAAAATGAAAATAAGAGATTTATATTTAAAATTATTACCAATTTTAATAACGGTAACTATTGGTTCTATAATTGTTTATAGAATTTGGGAGATAGTTAAATGACAAAACCAAAAGAACAATGTGCTTATGCAAAATTAGGAATGCAGAAAGATGCTTGTGAAGAAATCAGATGTGATGGATATTCTGAAAGTTGTTTTCAGTATACAACTATAAATCATCTAGCAAAGTTCAGAGGTATGTTTAGATTTGCAAGAACTCCTGAACATCCAAGAGTAGAAGGTTTTAGAAAGAAGTGGGGGAGAACTCCATATAAATGTTTAGAGGGAAGTGTTAAATGAGTTCCTTAGAAGGTTTATTAATTGCAATGGCAATTCTAGGGCCTCCTTTTTCAATAATATTGATATTCCTAATTATTGATTGGATTATAGCTAAAATAAAGGGTGAAGATACATTCCCAGATATGTTACAGGAAAAACAACATGAAAACTAAAACAATAATAATAATCATCCTGGTAATCTTACTATTACTTGCAGGAGCTTACATAGGATATAATGAACTTCAGAAAGATAGGATTAAATATTATAATGCAGGAACTAATTATGGTTCTTATCAAACAGTTGCTACTATTATTAGTAAGGCAATAACTTGTGAACCAGTATCATTAAACTTTGAGAATCAGACTTATCAATTAAAAGAAGTGAGGTGTCCTGTAGATGCTTAAAAAAAATAAATTAAATATGTGTTGTGGTAATGATAAGAAAAAAGGTTGGATTAATGCAGATGTAAAAGGCACAGAACCTTTAATTGATTTTAATGTTTTTCCTTATCCTTTTTTAAATAATCAATTACATATGGTCTATATCAGGATGGCCTTAGAACATCTTTCTTTTCCAGATAAAGTTTTATCAGAATTATGGCATTGCTGTAAAAAGGATGCAGTTATTGAAATCATTACAACTCATTATACAAACAAAGGAAGTTATAATTCGTTAGAGCATAAAGCTTATTTTGATAAACTAGCTTTTGATTATTTTGTTGAAGATAATAAGAAGAAATTTGAATTAATATATTCAGAAAATATGCCTACAAATATTGGTAAGTTGATTCCTGAAATTATTAGAAAGAAATTAGCATTATTTATGAATGGAATTTATGGAGAAATTCATGTTAAATTAAAGGTGATAAAATGATACCAGATAAAAATATGAAACAACCTACAGGATGGAAGAGAAAATTCTTCCTGAAAACAATTAGATATTACATTGCATATCTTAGAGTATTTAGAAGAGGACAAATAAAATATAATTTAATGACTAGGCAAGATAGAGGTTATCCTGATTGTAAAGATTGTGGAGAGTGTTGTAAGACTTGTTTCTGTTGGAATGAGAAAACAAAGTTATGTAAAATCTGGAATGATCCCACTCCTACTTGTCAAGACTGGCCAGTTTCTCCCCTACAATTACAAAAACCAGGTCTTGATAAAAGTAAATGTAGATATTATTGGATTGAAGATAAGAATGGGAGATGTAAGGTTAAAAAATGAGTTATTGGGATAATAGAAGGGATGGAAAATATGATGAGAGAAAAGAAAGAGAGAAAAAGGAAATATTAAATAAGAAAAACAAGCAGGAAAAACAAAATGGAAAATGAAGAAGGATTATTAACTAAATGGTTGAGAAGAAGAAAGTTTAGAAAACAATTCACAGCAGATGAATGGGATGAGTTAGAACAAGTTAAAAAGCAAGCGTTTATGAAACGGATGAAAGAATTAGCAAAAGAAGATGGAGAAAAATTAGCTGTGAAGGAACTTAAAAGCATATTTGATAAAAATAAAGATTATCTTGAAAATAAATCTAATGGAGGTTAAAAATGTCTAAAGAAGAAGAAACAAATGAAGAAGTTGAAGAAAAGAAAGCAAAGACTTACGGTGATCCCGTAGCAATCTTAGATTAAGAGGAAATATAAAATGAGTAAGAAATATAATGGAGACCACACAGCGAATGCTAGGATAAAAATAGAATATCCTACAAATAAAAAGCCTAAGGTGACTTTTTCATACCCAGATTTGAAGAATCAATATAGTGGAAGTATGTTACCTTTAATTTGTATAGTATGGTTCATTTTTTGGTCAGGACTTTTTTTTGGATATGGAATTTTTATACCAGATGAATCTGCTGAAGCTACGGAAGATGTTGATTTTTCAAATAAAACACAATGTTTAGATTATTATATAACATCAAATACGGAATATTGTGAAAAGCGTGAAGGAAAAGATTTTTGGGAAAGAGAGTGGATAATATTTTCAGCAGGCAAGGAAGGCATTATATGGTTACTATTATTTATCATTCCACCAGCTTTAATCTATTTTCCATTTAGAAAGAGATGGAATCAATTATATCCACAAACAAATGCTCTATTTGAAAGAAAGAAATATATGACGTTCAAATCAAAAGATGTTCAAAAATTAAATGGAGATTATTATTGTGAAGTTCCTTTATTCAAGAATGTTTTATTTAATTATAAAGCAACAAAAGACTTTTCAAAATATTTAAGTTGTTTTGATATTCAGGAGCATAAGTTTTATTATAAGAGAAGGCCAACAAAGAAAAACAAGAGTAGAAAAAAGTTAAATGAAAAATTATGGTATGCTAGATTTTATTTCAGAGAAAAACCACAAGAAGGAGAGATCGAAGTAGAATTTCATTAAGATGAAAAAGAAACATAAAACAAAAATGAGAGCAACATCAGTTCAAAGTTTTTATTATATATTAACAAATATCGGAGAAAGACAAATGCAAGTATTTAATGCAATAAAAGAAATTCAACCATGTAGTAATTTGATGATTTCAAAACATTTAAGATTACCAATTAATTGTGTGACAGGTAGAAGATTAGAATTACAAAAGTTCGGATTAGTAAGAAAATATAGTGAAGAAGAATGTGAATATACTCATAGAAAAGTAATCTATTGGAAGATTCCTAACTGGATGATGGAGGTTATGTTATGATATTTGGTTACAAGGTCTGTCCAGAATGGCTCAAGAAGCTCTATAGGAAGTCTGTGGACTATAATTGTCAAAGATGTGGTAAAAACGAAGAAGAAGTAGGAATGTTGATCCCTCATAGAATCAAAAGAGGAAACAAAGGTGGATTATACACAATAGCCCGTTTAGACCATAAAGATAATAATGTAAAAGTTGTTTGTTCAGGATGTCATAAGTTATTTCATGCAAATGATAATAGGAGGGTTAAAAGTAATTAAGATGGGATTCATAAAGATTTGTATAATTATATTATTGATTAATCTATTAGCAGTAATGATGTTTTATGCAGGATATGAAATTGCTTCAAATGAAGATCTAAAATCAAGAACTGTTGGATTATATTCAAGAAATAATTTCTCTGGTTATCCTGGAGAGTGGATTCATATTAGAATGGATCGTATGAGTTATCAAAGAGCAATAGAAGTTTGTAATCACGAAGCAGGACATTACTTATTTTGTCAAAAAAATAGTGGAACTGGTTGTATGGAGGATCTAACAGAACACTTTGCAGAGATTTGTGAGAAAGAACCAAGATTATGTTTAAATAATATGACGAGGATAGAATGAAAGCTAATGTAATGGACAGAATAAACATGCTTGAAAGACATATAATTAGAATAACAGATTCTATAAAGAAAGATATAAAATTAAGTCCGGAGGAAAACTTGACAGTTAAAATAGTATTTGCACAAACCTTATTTACACTAAGAAGCATAGTAGAGCAGAAAGTAAAAGATAGAGATGATAATAAAAGTGACACAAAATAAACATTTTATGCAAGATGAAGGTAGAATCATACGTAGTTAGTATCTGAAAAATGACACAAAACTTGATTAGTTACATTGAAATAGAAGAATTTAAGAAGGTTTTAGCAGCAGAGAAGGATAGAAAATATAAATTAGCTTATGTTTTAGGTTTTGGATCAGGACTTAGGATAGGTGAAATTGTTGGCTATTTAGATAAGATTAAATCTCTTACAAAGCAACAGATAAATTTAGAAAAGCATCAGATAAAGATATTTGGAAAAGGTGGGAAGGAAAGAATAACTGTTACAAGCCCCTGGTTAAATAAAACAAACGTAAGTCTATTACCATTAAAAATTCCTAGAAGGACCTTGCAAAGAAGATTTACTCAGATATGTAAGAAAGTTTTAGGAAAAGAATTAAGTTTCCACAAGCTTCGTCATGGATTTGGTAATTATATGGCTAATGCAAAAAATGTTCCTCTTCCAATGGTTCAGCAGATGTTAGGACATTCTAGATTAAATACAACTGGAATTTATACTAAATCAAATCCAACTAAGACAATTCAAACTGCCTGGGAGAGTTTTTAGAATGAAACAAGAATGTAAATTTTGTAGAAAGATAAACTTAGACGTATTATGTACTCACAGAGATAATAGAGATATTAGAATAAGAATAAATAGAAGTAAAGCAAACTGTTATCATAAAAGATGTTTACCTAAATTTTGTCCACTTGAAAATGAAAAAAAAGAAAACTGAAGTATCTAATTTAATCTTAAGCACTATCCATTTTGCTTGTATATTTTATTTTTTATATATAGTATCTACACCACAAGTAATAATCTGGTTAAAAGAATTACCACTAATTTGTGAAGGTACACATCTGACTTGTTTTTTATATTCAATGAGGCTTGCAATTTATCAGATGGGTGCTATATTTATAGGAGTATCTTTACTTTTGAATCATATTGAATTAAGGGGTTTAAAATGAAAGAGAAAACTAAACCATTGACTGAAGAAGAATGGAGAGGACTAATTGTATATGCTGGTAAGTTAAGAAAAATAAGTAACCTGATTAATTCAATACCAGATAGAGTTTGGAAGGGAATACACAAGGTTAAGAAGAAAGGAGATGATTCAGTAATATTAATAGAAGGTAGTAAAAGGAAAGGCATGAGTAGCCAAGGCATAGAAATCCAAGAGTACATAGAAAATGAAGGAAGATTTGAAAGAAGACAATGTAAGGGTATATGTGGTAGTGGAAAAAGATGTATGGCTAATAGTGTTGTTGGAGATTATTGTACTACTCACTGGTGGATAATTAAAAAAAAGGAGAATCAAAATGTTAAATAAATTTGGACAAGTTTTAATTACAATTATTCCAATATTGGTAGTTGTTTATTTTGGATGGTTAGGATATAAAGTATCAAGAATTTATGACTTTGTAAAGAATATGGAGAAAAAATGAAATGTAAAACATGTGCTAAGAATTTACCAAAAGGAAGAAGAATATTTTGTTCAACTAAATGTGAAAGGCGTGATTACTATTTAAGAAATAAAGAAAAGATAAAAAAATCTTCAAGAGAGTGGGCCATAAATAATCCTGAAAGACATAGAGAATTAAGTTTAAAAGCACATAGAAAATTCAGAGAAGAACATAGGGAAAGATTCAATGAGTTAATATTAAGAAGTTACAGGAAAAATAAACATAAGTGGAATTCAAGAAAGCAGTTGTATCAATTAATATATAGGAATAAAAAGAAAATGGAAATTGAAAAGAAATGTAAAAGATGTGGTTCTGAAGAGGATCTAAGATTTAAGTTTGAAGCTTATCCAGTTAAGGTAGATGATATAAGAAAAGCTATTAAAGAAGAAAAGATATATTATTTATGTAGTGAGTGCAGAAAGAAGAAGGGGTTTTTAAAATGAAACTAATTAAATCAGATATTGGAATGATTATTTGTGCGATAATAATAACTGCTGGCACAATCTATTTAGTAATAAAATTAGAACCTGTAGAAAGATTAGTGTGGGGAATTTGGGGGATGGCGTTACTTATAGGAACTGAGTTATCTTGTAATCAATTAAATAAATCCAAGAACTAAACATTACTACCAACAGAATCACTACGGTTAGATCGATTCTCCCAATAAATTTTACCAGTTTTAGAAACTCTTTTTCCAGGTGCTAATGCTTTTCTTTTAGAATCAATATCTTTATCTGTCTTTCCAACTTGATCCAGGACCTTAAGATTCCTTCTCTGGTTCTTGAAACCAATAGCACTGAATTCATTATCTAATTCTGATTTTATGAAGTCCATAACAATTACATGTAATAGAGACTTTTAAATATCGATTAAAGTTATTTCCGTTATACCGAATAGTTATTGATTAGTTGTTTAAATAAAAAAATAAAAAAAAGAATATGAATTGAAGTTTACTCTTCCTTTGGTTCTGCTGCAACTTCTTCTTTCTCTTCTGTTTTTGTTTCTTCTTCAGACATTTTTATAACCTCCTATTATTTATTTACTACTATCTAATAATCATACCACACTTAATTTTCTTTGGTACACTAGGAATAAGTTTAAACTTAAATCCATCATTATAATAAACAAGTAATTCGTACTTCATCTTCTTAACACCTTATTTTTTAAGATCCTTTTATACTCAGGAAAGTATTTATTTTTAATATCAAATAAACTTAATCCCATTATATAGCAACCTAAGAAAGCAAATAACCCAAACTCAAAAGGCAAGATAAAACTTAAACTAATTAAGCTCACTCCTGCAATTACTTTAAACTTGTTTGTTTTCATAACAGGACATACCCCTATATTTCTTATAGAGTTAAACCTGTTAATAAGTTTATTATGCTCTTGTATTGTTATATATTTTTGTTTCATATTATTATTAAACCCTTATACTTTATAAAGGTTTGTGTTAAGGTTAAACTCCTTACCCTAAAAGAGGATAAAGGTATAAGGAGTCTAACTCTTTTTTTATTATGATCTATAGAGTAATGTATACTTTATAAATGTTTTGGTTTTAGATAAGCCCAGTAAAAAATTAGATAGTAGTAACAAAAATATATCTCTACTACAACATCACCAAAACAATTTTTATGCAACATATCTTAAAACATTAATAAGAGATAGTTCAAAGAGTGACATAAAATAATCCTTTTGTGCAAAATTTAACTCTCACTTTTCCAAATTTTCAAGTTTTTTTAAAGCAGATTATAACACCCTATAACACTTGTCTGATATACTTTTTTTCAGCAATGCCTAGTAAAAGTTTTTAGGAATCTCAAGTGCCTAGTAGAAACACATTAACGAATGAAATTATAATCGAGTGCCTAGTAAAGAGAACTTTTTAATCCCTTTTAAGTGGTGATGCCTAGAGTTCCAGGACCAATTATAGAAACTAGGCATGCAGATCAACACTTTTAAGTTGATTCCAGGGCCAAGGATCAAAAAACATGAGGCAATGCCTAGAAAAAACCCAAATAACCCTTCTCTTTGGTGGTGCAAGCCCATTTAAATGTAATATACACTATATTATATATTAAATTACGACTTGCGAATGCGAACTAATGCCCTAAAATCGATAAAATACCATTGAATGCCTTGAGTTTTCCGTAAGAATAAGAATTACATCATGTTTAACTCTCACTTTCAGCCTCTTTTTCACTATTTAGCTCAATTTTCTTAGTATTTTTGCTCTCTTTATCCTTTTTAGTTATCTCAGCACCTACATCTCCAAACTTATTACAGATTTTGGCGATTTGTTGGAAGGACATGTTGAATTCATACTCAAAAAGGATAGTTTCTATCTCTTGATATGTTAATTTGGTGTATTTTTTGAATAACCACAAGATTAAGTCTCTCTGTTCTTTGAATCTTACCTGTGCAGAACTCATAGAGGTCTTTTCACTATCTTGTAATGCCTTTTCCTTTAGTTTTTTGTATTCTTTTTCTACTTCTTCACCTCCTAATACAAATTTACCAAAGAATCTACCCTTAAAGTTAGTTCTAACAAGTTTCGGACTATATGAAAGAGTCTTTTTACCAACAAGAATAAGATATTTCTTCAAGCGATAGTTATATACCTTAAAAAAACCTCTAACACCTTTACTTTCAAACACATGTATAAGTGAATTGGTCCTATAGAGAGCAACATATTTATCTAATAAGAAAATAGTAGGTAAAACTATAATAACAAACAAGTTTTTCTGTCTCATTTGCATAACAAGACTAACTAAGACTTTATTAACTGGAGATAAACTTGATCTAGAACTAAATCCTGTAAATGCTTCATCATAAATAACACATTGTCCTTTTTTTGCTTTAAATACTGCTTCTCTAAAATCTTCTGCACTAAAAACAACTCTACTCAAGTCTAAACTTGGATCAACATACTTTCCAACCTGAAATGCAAGCGTACTTTTACCTGTACCCTCTCTTCCATCAACAACAATAATACAATCCTTATCTTTCTTTTGTAAATTTTGAATTACTTTATCCTCTAAGTTTCTTCTAAGTCTAATTGACATAGAATATTCAGAAACATATCCTGTTTTTGGATCTACAACCTCAACTGAGGCATTTCCATCTTTTTTCTTTTCCATATTTTAATTAATCAAAGTCATCTACATCTTGAGAGATATATGCTGTTCCTTTTCCTTGCTTATTTTGCAATCTCCTCAAGAAAAGAGATTTCTTTTTTAGTAATTGGTATGTTAATGCAAGATCAGGATTACTTTTTTTATCAAAACCATCTCCAATTTTACTTTTTAAACTTTTTTCATAAATTTTAAGATCAATCGCAGTTATATCTTTATCTTCCTTTCCATCTTCATCTACGTCACCACCTAAGATTACCCAAATAGCATCTAACTTTGTATTCCATAAAATATAGTTTCCAGCAGCCATTGCATTGTAGCAATCAAGCCATAGTCTTTCTAAAGTAACGTTGATTAGTCCTGCTGCATTTATTTTTGACTGTGCATTATCAGTTTCACCAGTATTATTATAATTATTTCCAAATACCATAATCATTATAGTAAAAGGGTGTTTTTAAATATCGATTATAAGATATTATAATATATTTTTATTAACTATAAAATGAATTCATAATCGATATTTATAAACTATTATAATTTTATATAAGTAATTATTCATTAAGAAATTATTTAATGATATTTTTAAGGAGGGTTGTAAAATAAAGTGCTAGGTAATATAATCGGAGGATTTATTGTAATTTTAGTGGGTACTGCTCTATTACCAACTGTTGCGCAGCAAGTAGGAACTGCTCAAGCAGATGGAAATGTAACAGGTGCTTCAGATACTCTTGTAGGATTAACAACCTTATTCTTCTCACTTGCAATCGCAACTTCAAGTATTGGAATTGCGTCTCAAGGTTTGAGAAATAGTGGATTAATCTAAGGAGTAAACAGTGAATACTAAAACCAAATTTATTTTGAAAGAGAAATTAAACATCTTAGTTTCTTTTTCATTTTTTCTTTTTTTCTTTTTTATACTTTCTGTTTCTGCTGACATTCCAGCAGATGGAAATAATGTAATTGAATTTAAATATGACAAAATTAAATTCAACAACAATACTGGAGCAGTAAACTCTTCAGACTTCTGGGATAATTTAGATACTCCTGCTGATATAACTTATGATGAAATAAGTGCAGGAGATGTAAATGCTCTAGGTTTTACTGGAACATTTAATTTCTTAGCAGGAGTTGTTGGACAATTAAGTATTGATGGTGACCCTTGGTTTTTATCTGGAACAGACTTAGAACTTAACCAAAATTTAACAGTTAATAATAGTTTATATGTCGGAGGGAATGTAAATGGAATAGGAAATGATAGTTGGTTTAATCAAACATTATTAATTGATGCAGATGATGTTGGTAATGCAACCCTTATAATTAATAGTGATTTAAATAAATATTCTTGTATTGATTTAGTTGAGGGAAATGGGAACTTAGGTTTTAGAATTTGTAATGATGGTGCAGGAACTAATAGATTAGTTTTTAGTAATGCAGATAATGGTTTTGAATGGTTCTGGATTGATAGAGATGATGGAACAATTAATTTTCTTAATGATACAATCTTTACAACAGTAAATGTTACAACAATTAATGTTGGTGGAAATGTTAGTGCTGAATTTATTAACGGAAACCTAACTGCTGATGGAATTAAAGTAGACCACATAGCTGAGAAAACTGGTGGGCATAATAT
>SDBT01006654.1_pt1 | contig 19110 bp, 24 predicted proteins | sample 2277101 | NCBI WGS metagenome assembly SDBT01 (sample SAMN10404973, study PRJNA504765) | marine sediment metagenome | isolation source: marine sediment core GS10_PC15, 103 cmbsf | place: Arctic Ocean: Southern Knipovich Ridge | collected 2010 | reverse complement strand
GATTATCGCCAACGCGCCGACGTACGGAACGCCCTGGGGAACGCTCTTCTGGAACTCGGTCCAGATCCACGAGAACTATTACGCGTTGGATTACTCGTTTTCCGTGACGTATGGAAAAAACGATAAGGCGGCGGGCGCCTATCAGATCACGGTCGACCAGTCGGGCGGTACCGTCCACGTCACGGCCGGTACCCGGATCGGCGTTTATGGGCCGGCGGCGGATCGAAAAGACAACTTCGGCCTGATCGGGGCCGACGGCGACAAAGTCACGGGCGTCGACATCCCGGTCGAGGAAACGAAACTTACGGTGATGTTCCGGCATCCGGAGCGGGTGTTGAACGCGGCCTACATCAAAAACATCGGGCGGCTGGTCGGCTATCCGAACAACGCGACATTTTTGACCTACGCGGCCGGCGAAGTGCTTTACCTGGGCGGCAATTTCACCGAGACGGACACCGAGGCCAGCGCGTCGTATTCGTTCGCGATCAGCTATAACCGCACAAATTTCGACGTCGGCGGGATCACGGTCGGAGAAAAGAAAGGCTGGGACGTCTTGTCCCCGACGTACAAAGAAGCGGTTGTCGGCGGACACGGCGTGCGCAAGGTGCAATGTATCGAGATCATCCGGCCGGCGGGGCGGGCGTGGGCAGATTACGCGGCGTTCGGCTGGGGGTCGTAATCATGGACAAAGTACAAGTCGGCCAGGCGTGGCGACCGCCGACGGCGGCGCAGCAAAACGCCTGGAGCAAATCATCGGAACATTATCAGCGGCGGCTCGAGCTATCGGAAGGCGGCGCGCCCGAGCGGGCGCCCATTTCGACCGATCTCGTAAAGATCCGAAACGACACGGGGTACAACTTGGCCCGCGGGTCGGTCGTTCGGATCGGGCGTCGGATCCTATCGGACGCGGCGTTCGACCCGGATCACTTGTGGATGAGCGCCCACGAACCGCTGGCCGTGTTCGGCGACGAATACGTCCACGGGATCATCCGGCGGCCGGCGCCGATTGGCGAGATCGTCGAGTGCCAGTTATCGGGCGTCGTTCTCGCCGTCGTCTACGTTTCCAACATCCACCACCGATTCGCGACCTGGGGGAACGGATTCGGGTTGTGGTCGGTCGACGCGGGTCGGGCGGCGGCCGAGATAGTCGAGAAGCCGCTCGAGACGGGTCTGCAACAATTGGTCGTTCGGTTGCCCGGTCCGCGCGAGCCCCAGCCGGACGTTCAATTCTACCTACCGGAAACGGTAGTGGTCACGGAAACCTACCCCACAGATTGGAAGCGGATCCCCTTTGACTGCCACCTGAACACCGCGAAGGACATTTACGACACGACCGGATGCGCCGGCGGCGCGACCAGCCGGGACCTAACTTTCAAGGCGGCCGGACTGTATAAAATTGCGGTGAATTGCGTCGGCAGCATCGGGACGGGCACCACATGGTACAGCTACCCGGTGATCTGGGCCGCGTATAGTTTGGGTGGACCGTGGGCCGGGTGCCCCAAATCGGCGATGATCCAGACCGTTGCGCGATTCTGCGAGGTGGGCGAATTCTTCACCATGGAGCGAACGTTCGATTTCAATTGCGTCGCCAACACCGAATTACAAATCAACGCGGGAAGGTACGAATCGGACTCCGACACCTTTTCACTAGTCGGCGGGGACGCAGCGGAATTGTTCGGTTGCGCGTACTCGATCAAACGCACGGGGCCGTACATTGGGGCCTCGCAATACACGCGGCCGTTGCACCATAGGGCGTGAAATGATTGACGCAGCGTATGTATTATCGATCGACGAGGGGCGGTGGGAGCGGTTCGTCGAGTCGATCCCTGCCGATTGGCCCTTTCCGGCGGCGGAACGGTTCCACGGCTACGACGAATCGGCACCGATCGACTACCCGGCGGATCTCCGCACGACGCGGGCCATGTATCGGGCGGGGCTCGGGCTCGTTGCGATTTGGCGGGACGTGATTGATCGGGGGCTCGAAACGGTTCTCGTTCTTGAGGACGACGCCGCGCCGGTTGCGGACCTGGCTCTGCGATGGCGGGCGACGGTCGACGAATTGGCGGCCATTGATTGGGGCTGGTGTTATCTGGGCTGGCAGTCGATCGGACGCCGGCCGGAGAATATCGGGGCGAACGTCGCGCGGCTTCGGTCGCCGTTGATCCGGTCGCACGCGATCGTTTTCCGTCGGCATACGCTGGAAATGTTGGTCGAGGCGTCGGCGGCCTGGCGTAGTTCGTTCGATCACAACATGGCGCGGTTCCACATGGTCGACGGCGTCGACGTGGTTTGTATCAATCCCCCGTTGTTCGGCGTGCGTCGGGAACGGTCGACGACGATCGGCGACGGGATTCAGAAGCCTAAACAGTGGAAGGGATGAAATCATGGATATTGTGACAACCGATCGGAAGTACACGGGCACGGTGAAGTTTTCCGGACCGGTCGAAATGGCCCAAACCTCGGTCGCCGGCCTGACCGACGATTCGACGATCGAGGCGGAGGGCGGCCAGTTGATGGTCAAAAGCAAAGAACACGCGGCAACGATCCCGTTCCACCGGCTGGTCAAGCAAGACGCGTGGAAGGATGCACTGGCCGACGGGCCGGAGGGCGACGGTTCGAACCTCGGGCTGGGCGACGCGGCCGGCTCGTTGATCACAGGGACGTCGACCAATAACACGTCGGCGAAGGAGGCGTTAGGGTTCGTTTACTCGCTTCCGTCGACGTACATCGCGTCCGGGACGGTCGAGGTCATCGTCCGGTGCAAAGTCGACGTGAACCGCAACACCCACCAGAAGCTCGACGTGATCGCCAAAGAGATCGGCGACACGTTGGGGGCCGATATCTGTGGGGAGGCCGAGCAGGCGATCACGACGGCCTACGACGACTACACGTTCGCGATCACGGACACGGGCCTGGTGGCCGGCGATCGGCTTTGGATCGAGGTGTACCTCGACATGGACGACACCGGCGGCTCGAGCGGCGGCGTGCCGACAATCTCGAAAATCTCGGTGAACTGCCAGCAGCGAACCTAACCGCAAACAAACCCCAGGCGCCGGTGACTCGACGCCTTCTTTCCGGACGCTCCGCGGCCCCTGCTTCTCACCTGGCGGGCGGGCGCGGGGCGTTCGTCTCTTTGTAGCCTGATCTCTGGCGGCGTTAGCGGTCGAGTTTCGCATCGTGGCGCGTATACAATTCCCACGCGCGCAATGGGGAAATTATGGGGAAGTTATGGGGAAGTTCCCGAATCGACCGCGAAAGAGCGCAGAGAACGCAGAGACGTTCTAACGGCTGCCGCGTTTGAGTTCGTCTCGCACGAACTTCTGGTCGTCGAGGCTCAACTTAGCCAACGGCACCGCGATGATCGAGCCATCCTTCTTTTGAAGACGGACGGTTCCTCCGCTGTAGCTGAGCATTTCGGCCATGACGGAAAACTTGCGGTCCTTGCTGGTCCAGGTCCGAGTTCGCCGCTTGCTGGTTTCTTCCCGCCGTCGAGCCCACTCTTCGGCTTGTAGCGACTTGATCCGCGACCGTTCGGCCTCTTCCGTTTGGAGTACCCTTTTTCTCGCGACTGCTTCTTCGGTCCCGCGGGTTGCATTGCTCGAAAGCAGAATACACTTCCGGATGATCACGTTTCCCATCGCGCCACTGCACACGCCTCCGATTACGACCTGTTCGCCCGGTTGCAAGTTGAGTAGGTCGCGTTTTTTGTCGCGAGGAAACATGCACTGGACGCGAAGGATAGGATTGCCGGATTCCAAAGTAACAAAGGGCGTTCCCAGAATATCATCATTAATTGACGACACGGCGCCCGACACTCGCAGTCGCCGCCCCTTAAAGTCGGCGTCAGCTCGGAGTGCATTTTTGTCGTACTCCTGATACAAACCCTTAGCAGACCACAGCCCCACACTCTTCCATTCATCCTTCGGGTCGACTTTGGCGGGGGCCGGCTTCTTTTTTGGGCGGGTCGACTTCGGTTTCGGGGTCGGTTTCGGCTTCGGTTTCGGGGTCGGTTTCGGCTTCGGGGTCGATTTCGACTTCGGTTTCGGGGTCGGTTTCGACTTCGGTTTCGGGGTCGATGTGGGCGGCTCGCTCGCGGTCTCCTCCTCCGCCGGCGAGTCCTCGTCATCGGCCGTTTCGGCTGGATCGTCATACTGTGCGATAGACGGGTCATCGACGACCGGTCCGGCGATTAATCCGAGGAATAAACAGCCACCGCACATAAGAATGGGGATGCCGACCAAGAAGGCAAAAACGCCCATCACACACCCAAACGAGATCCCGAACGCCTTCCCTATGGAACCGCCGCCGCGTGACATGATTTCCTCCCCTCGCTGAGATCAGACCAAAAGCAACGCGCGAGCCGCCACCCTACCACCGGGGCGGAAAAGTTGCAAGGCGAACAAAGCGAACCGCCTATCTTGCCACCCGAAAAACCTTCTCTTTTTTCTCGGATTTTGCCTATCTAGCTATTGACACGCTAGACGATAGATGTATAATAAGGGCATGACACACAACAAACCACACTCGAACACGGGAGCCGAGAAAATGATAGATTACCAAACCGCACTGATTGAAAAACTGGCCGCAAATCGAGTTGCCATCCAGGCCGTCTTCGACGGGCCGTTTCTCAATTGCAAAGTGGCCGTCACAAGCAACAAGAAGATCAAGTGGCAGAAATTCAGTTTTCAGTTCGACACGGCCGACGATTGCCAGGGATGGGCCCTGGTCGCCGGCAGCCAAAAGGGCGCGTATTCCGACGCCTTCGCCGAGCAGGCCGCAGCCATCATCCAAAAACATGCGGACGAGATTGCCGTCGCCCCGTACGAGGTGTAACCATGACCGACTCGAAAACCACACTCGGCCAAAATATCGCGGGCGCACGCAAGAAACTCGGGCGCACGCAAGAAGAGTGTGCGCGTAAGCTGGGCGTCAGCGCGATGACCTGGCCCCGATGGGAGCAGGGCAAAACGTCGCCGCAAATAGACACGCTGGTGCGTGTTGCCGAGCTGCTCAAAACGACGGTTGCGCGTCTGACTCGCGATGTCTAAACGAGGGGACACCATGCACCGCCAATTCCCCCGATGGATGATCGACGACACGAGCGGCGTCACCGACGGCCGGGTGTTCGTCGCCCACATGCAGACGCCCCGTTTTGTCGGCGAGTTGATGCCCGACGACGAGCACGATCCGGCCGGTGTCACGATCGCCGCCCCGGGCGGCCAGACGATCTGCCGCATTGAATGGTTTGACGAGCCGGGCGGCTGGTCGGCCGATTTTCACGAGTCCCTGGCCCGTGCCCTCGATCATCACGACGCCGTGCGCGGCGGGGTTCAGTGATCAGTGATCAGTCATCAGTGATCGAGTACAGCTCTTGTCCTTCGACTCTCGTCCCTCTCGACACTTGGTCTCATGACACGCGTCTTACGCCGAGCTTCGACGAATCGGCGACCATCATCCGCGTTTGTGGGCGGTTTTCTGCGCGCCGAGTGATAGCAGTATGAGACGGCATTGAGAAAACGCGGTTACTCGCATGCGAGTTTTTGGCCGGAACTGAGTTTCTTGGGGGGAAGGCTCGACCATGCGGCATTGTGCAATATGATGGTGTTGCCCACGCTGGATTCCCGCCTTTTGAAACGGAGCGCCGCCCGCCAATGAAGCTCTACCACAGCGAACTCAGAGATCACCGAGATGATGGGTGGAAGGTACCGGCCGCTCTGGGGTTGACATTTTCCGCCGCTTGCGCCAGATTGACCAATTACAGGCGGGGCAGGAACCAAGAAACGCCACTGGCCGGTGCGTTAACACCGACCAGGGCTTCCCGCGATTCTCACATGGAAGTAGGCCATGCAAGGAAGCGCAACCACGGGCATTTCGCCGCCGGCTTCACGGCATTATCTACCATCGGCGCGTATTGCGTCGTTCTTTCCACGTTTCTCGATTGGTCACTCTGCGCCAGCTTGCGCAGTTATCCGGGTGCCCAGAGTGGGCAGAGGGGAGGGCCTATGATTTGATTTGCGCGTGAAAAAGGCGGGGTCCGTGATAAAGCCCCCGCCTTTGAACTTTTGGTGCTGTTTGGCCCCACCTGGTAAGTTTGGCCGCCCAGCAATTCTTAAACGAGGCACAGGCCCCGCCCGTGGTATGTACGCGATTGTACATTTACATGCGGGCCTGTCAATAGGAAGGTCCGGAAAAATGGAGAAGTCACAGGAGCGTGCAATACTGGGGGCTTTTGCCCAGTTTCTCAAGGATGTAGTCGAGGCCGGTTGCCGTTTCGTCGGTTCGATCGTCCAGACCCGCTTACCCGGCGGCCAGTCCGTCCAGGTGATCGACGTCGAGCCGGCGGCAATGGACCGAAAGGCTGCCGCCCGCTACATTGGAGTTGGTGTGACCAAATTCGACGAATTGCGGAGGGATGGCGAGTTTGCCCCGGTACAGATCGGCAATTCGCCTATGTACTTGCGTGAGGATCTCGACCGGTATCTCGCACAAACCCGCCGCCAATCCAAGAACAGGTGACCCGATGGCGTCGATCATCAACCGCCCCGGCGGCCACAAGTGGGTCCAGTTTCTGTTCGACGGGAAGCATAAGACGATCCGGCTCGGGGTGACGTCGAAGTCCAAGGCCGCCCTCTTCAAGCGAGGCGTGGAGGATCTCGTGTCCTCGAAGCACCTGGGCGACTTGCCGGAGCCCCGGACGGTCAAGTGGCTGTCTGAGCTGTCAGAGACGCTCTACGGCCGACTGGTGGCCGTAGGGCTGGCCAAGCCGCGCGAGAAAAAGACGATTACGGATCTGCTCACGAAGTTTCGCGCTTCGCTGTCGTCCAAAGAGTCGACGCTCACGACGGTCGACCAGGCGATCCGAAACGTCGGCGACTTCTTCACGGGCGACGCCTCGGTGGGAACGATCACGGAGGCCGGGGCCGAGGAGTTCAAGGCGTGGTTGGCGTGCGACGGCCGGCACGGCGGCGGACGTCTCGCGTCGGCCACCGTCTCACGTCGCGTGCGTCGCGCCCGGCAGATCTTCGAGTTCGCGGTCAAGTCCCGTTGGCTCGCGTCAAACCCGTTTGCAGCCGTGAAGGGCCGCGGCGAATCGAACCGCGCCCGTGACTTCTACGTCGTCGACGAACTGGTCGACCGGATCCTGGCGGCCACCCAAGACGCCGAGTTCCGGCTCATTGTCGCGTTGGCCCGATACGGCGGTCTGCGTTGTCCGTCCGAGGTTCTCGCGCTTCGTTGGTCGGCCGTCAACTGGGCGGAAGACCGGCTGATCATCAAGAGCCCCAAGACGGAGCGGCACGTCGAACACGAGGACCGCTTAATCCCGCTCTTTGCCGAGATTCGTCCCTACCTTGACGACCTATGGGACTCTGTCGACGACGGAGCGGACCTGATGTTCCCGGGGCACCAGGTAACCGGTACCGCGCTGACAAAGAAGCTACGGGCCATCTGCAACGGGCTGGGCATCAAGCTGTGGAAGAAGCCCTGGAACAACATGCGAGCGACCCGAGACACCGAGCTTCGCAACATCTATCCGGCCCACGTGGTTGTGGCATGGCTTGGCCATTCTGAAGAGATCGCCCGCCGGCATTACCTGCAAATCGGCCAAGAGCACTGGGACGCCGCCGCGTGTGGCCCCTCCGCTGGGGGACCCGAAGCAAAATCCGAAGCACCGTAACGCCCCGAATCGGTTTGGCTCGGTGCGATTCGAGAAAAAAACGCTATACAGGTACTCGAATCACCTCGGATCGCACCCCATCAGCTACCCCCCCAGGACTCGAACCTATGCGGTTTTCTCGGGAAATACGCACTTTTTCAAGTAGGGCGAAGCAGAACCCGAAGCATTTTACTTTGGGAGATTCGGGCCAAAAAACGCCGATTCTCGTTTGCCCTCTGAAAACGTAGCACACGCCCGCCCCCCGTGCTGGAATCTCTGCGCCCGGCAAAACCCTGTCAAGGGAAATAACCCGCGTTTCACACTCCGATGCGGCTCGAATCGCACCGACTTTCGGCCTTTTTTTCGATAGCGGCGATTGGCCGAAATCCGCCCTTATGATGGCGTTCGTTGATTTTAGAAACGGATGGTGCTCAATGACATTTCAACATCACAGAACTCGAAACGCCGGCCAACCGCTCGGGAGCACCATCCAAAGCGGCGGCCGGCGTTTCTTTTGCGCGGCGTCCCGGCACAACCGGGGCGCCGTTGCGTTTTGTATGGAGACGCGAACTGATGGCGCGAAGCAAAACCGTACCCGTTGACGACATCGTGATCGGTGATCGCCACCGCAAGGACATGGGCAGCCTGATCGCATTGGCGGACAGCATCGACGCGGAGGGTTTGCTCCAGCCGATCGGCATCGACCACGACAACCGGCTCATTTTCGGCGAACGGCGGTTGCGGGCCGTCAAGGAAGTGTTGGGCTGGGACCGGATCGCATGTCGAGTGGTCAACGTGTCGTCCATCGCGGCCGGCGAGTACCACGAAAACGAAATGCGCAAGGACTTCACGAGGTCCGAGCGGGTAGCGATTCTCAGGACGATGGACGTGAAGCCACCAGGCAACCCAAAGCAAACCAACTCGCAATATATTGCGAGTTCAGATGAGGCGGCAAGGCGAGTTGGTCTTGGCAACCGCGAAACTGCCAGACTAGCCGCCAAGGTAGTCGACCAGGGCACGCCCGAACTGGTCGCGGCGATGGACGCGGGCGACGTTGCCCCATCGGTCGCGGCCAAGATCGCCGATCTACCGAAACGCGAACAGAAGACGGCGGTCAAGGGAGGCAAAAAGGTGATGCAAAAAACGGCGAAGGCGGAGACACACAAAGAGGCCACGCCGCCAAGCGAGCCGCGAAAAAAACTGCTAACCCAAACACGGCTCGACCTACTGCTGGCGACTATGAAATCACTCAAAGCAAACGCCGACAAGCCGACCCTGGAGGTCAGTATGTTGGACATCCGCAAGGGCATCGACGCGGTGCTCAAAGAACTTGAATTACTCAACGTTTAGGAGGCTGAAATGTCAAATTTATGGAAGTGGGTCAAGACGGACGTGTTACCACTGACCCGAGAGGTGGCCGAACAAATTGCCGAGTTGCCACACTTCGAGGGGGATCGCCCCTGGGACAGCAAGGAAGGGCGCCGACGTATGCAATGGTTGTCTCGCCTTGTTGACGACGGAAAGTTCTATCCGCCGCGATGGGCGACGGCGGAACATGCCGGTGTTGTCTACCGCGTAAACGGCGGCACGTCCTCACACATGTTAGTGAGCCGAAACGGCTCATTTCCAGCCGGGCTCCAGGTAATCATCGATCGTTTTGCGTGCGACACGACGACCGGCGTCGCTGACCTGTTCGACCAGTTCGACCATCGGAAATCGATCCGCACCCTAGTGCAAAAGGTTAGGGCACACAAGCCGGCGGAAGACACGCTTCGCGATGTGTCGCCAACGGACATCAACATAATGCTTAGCGGTATCGCCGCCTCATTGTCGGACTTTGGGAGAGTAGAAGAGGACGCCAAAATCGGATTGATTCATCAATATCCGTCGTTCATCGCATGGGCGTGCCCGTTCGCACGCAAGCGGCATCTGAGGCTCAAGGGCGTAATGGCTGCCATTTTTGCCGCGTATAACCGTGACGCAATCTACGCCCGTGGTTTTTGGTCGGAGGTTGCTGACGAATCCAATGCGAGCAATGTCCATCCGACGCGAGTTCTCGCCGCGTGTCTGAGAACACAGATCGGCATTCGCGATAAGCAGAAGTTCAGTGCGCGCGACGTGTACGTAAAGTGTTGTCACGCGTGGAACGCGGCGCGTAGAGGCAAAACGACGGCACTGAAGTTGTATCCGCGGGAAGGACTGCCACCTCTCACATAACTGTTATGACACCTTCACCAACCAAAACACGGACGTGCGCGGCGGGTAGATCGTCTCGGCCAATGGGCGATCGTCGGCAGGGCTGCCGGCCCGTCGCGCTCACTTTTACAGGAGATTCCAATTGTGGCAACACTCACCAAGAGCCGCCTTCGAGCGATGACGAAGGCCCAATTGATCGACTTGGTCAAACCCAAACCCCGATAAACAACCGGCCCCGGGTGGAGGAGTCAGGTTATCCTCGCTGGCCTCATAAGCCGGAGACCGCTGGTTCGAATCCAGCCCCGGGAATTGAATTTCAGATTTCAGATTTCAGATTTCCTTGGTCATTTCCACCAACGGGGCCGCGCCATGGCTAGTAGAAGGCGTGTCCCTAAGGTAGTGCGACCGGGCGGATACACCGAGCCGACCAAGCACCCGGGCGACGTCCACCCGCTATTCCCGCTGGAGTCGACCATCCGCGTGATACTTAACGCCGATCGGGAGATGGCCGACCGGTTCCTCCCGAAAGAGGATCGCAAGCGGGTTGGGCGCGACTTTGACGGCGCGATCAGTACGGCCATCGAGCTGCTGAACGAGATGCAAATGAGGCGGAGTTTGGGAACCTATACGACCCTGGCAGACTGACCGGAGAACATACCATGGGTAAAAAACAACAACAATCCCCAGCCATGACGCTCCTGCAACTCGTTTGGGCCAACATGTACGGCCTGAACGTGTTCGAAAAGTCGTGGGACCGAGTCAACTGGGCGATGCAAGAAGCCCTGACGCTGGCGATTGTCAGAGGCTTTCGATTCGACGCCGATGACTGGGCGGCGATGGAACCGTTTAGACCGTGGTGTTGGCGAGACACCGAATACTGTTACTCGCTGGCTGTGGCCGGGGGCTACTACGATAACAGAGCGCACGGGATCAATATGCCGGCCTGCCTTGCGATCGAGAAGGACCTCGGCCGCAAGCCGTTCCTCCTGCAAACTGACAGAATGGGGCACGACAAGACCCGTACTCGGATTTGTGTCGGCGTTCAATTTGTGTGGTCCGGGCCGAAGGATAAAAAAGACTCGGCCGTGAAGGTCACCAGCTTTGCGAAAGACCAGCAGAGTTTTATAGCCTGCTCGTACAAACCGGTCGCAGACGCCGGGGACTATTGCCGCGAGAAAATAGAACGTCGGTACCGGATCACCCACGACGATATTGCGGCGTACCACCAGCGACTGCGAGATTTCTTGAAGACATAGAAGCCATGAACCAACAAACCCTATTTGACTGCACGCCAGAGGCCCCACCGCGGCCCGTAGCGCTCGACTGGCCCGAAGTGAAGCGGTTTGCGCTCGAGCTGCTGGTGACCCCGATGGGTGACCCGATCGAGGACGTGCCGCTTGCCGTGATGCCGATGCGGGTGTTGCAACATTGTAAGGCAAAACCGAAAGAGGTCCCCGACGCGCTCGACGAACTGGCGGCCGGCGGATACATCCAGCGCGACGGCGACCTGTTGAACATCACCGACGCCGGACGGGAGGCGCTAGGGCTATGAACGACACGCACGAAATGAAGGTTAAGGGGATCGCCCCGTGGTTCGGCGCGAAGAGAAGTTTAGCCGCGGCGATCACGGAGGAACTCGACGCACATCGTGTCTATTGGGAGCCGTTTTGCGGGTCGATGGCTGTGCTATTGGCCAAACCTCAATCGTCATGCGAAACGGTCAACGATCTGCACGGGGATTGGTATAACCTGGCCCGGGTGATTCAAGACGGCACGGCCGGTCCGCAGTTCTATCGCCGCGCTCGTCGTGTCTTGTTCCACGAAGAACTCTATCGAGACGCACGGAAAGAAATGCGGACGGTCGCCGAATGGGACGGTCCGCTATCCATTGACCGCGCTTTGTCGTTCCTGGTGTTCTCCTGGATGGGCCGCAACGGATCCGCCGGTCTGTCGACTGGGGAACGAAGTAGCAACGTGTGTGTTCGTTGGTCGAACAACGGCGGGGAACCGGGCCGGCGGTGGGCCAGTGTTATCCAGAGTATTCCAGCGTGGCGGCGGCGGTTGGAGGGTGTAACGATCTTGCGACGCGATGGCTTCGACATCCTCGCAAAAATTCGCGACGAACCGCGGACCGTGATCTATCTTGATCCCCCATACATCAAAAAAAGCGGGAAGTACCTGCATGATTTCAAGCCGGCTGATCATAAACGATTGGCCTGCCTGGTTGTCCGATTCAAGCGGGTGCGCGTGGTCATCAGCTACTACAAACATCCACTATTGGCAGATCTGTATCCGGCGGACCGGTGGACGACGCGGGCCGTAACGGTCAACAAGCATCTGGCTAACGCTAACGGGAGTCCCCAGGAGGCTCCCGAGGTGCTGATCATCAACGGGCCGAGCTACGCGGTGAAAGAAGCGACAAAGACAACTGAAGCGGCGAGGCTGTTTTGATTGGGACATTCAGACTTCGGATTTCCCTGGACATTGGGATTTGGTCATTGAACATTTCGAGAGCCAACCATGGTTAAAAACACACGAAAGCTAGACGCCGCGGACCTGTTTTGCGGGGCCGGCGGGTTCACGGAGGGGGCGGTCCGCAGCGGCCGGGTCGATGTTCGGTACGCGCTGAATCACTGGCAGACCGCGGTCGACTCGCACGAAGAAAACCATCCCCAGACAAAACACCGGTGCCTCCCGATCGATGCCGTCGACCCGCGGAATGATAAGTCGATCCCCGACATCGATCTGCTGCTGGCATCGCCCGAGTGTACCCACCACAGCAACGCCCGCGGCGGACGGCCGGTTTGCGATCAGAAGCGGGCCACGCCCTGGCATGTGCTGATCTGGGCGGAAGCGAAATGCCCGCAGTGGATCATCGTCGAGAACGTGCGCGAGTTCCGCAACTGGGGGCCGCTCGACAAGAACGGCCGCCCGCTCAAAAGCCAAAAAGGAACAATCTTCAGGCAGTGGGTGAAGGCGCTTGAGGCGATCGGTTACGACATAGACCACCAGCTATTGAACGCGGCCGACTTCGGGGCGGCGACCAAACGGATCCGGCTGTTCATCGTGGCCAGACGTCGGGACGTCGCGCCGCCAAAGCAAGACATTCCGTGGCCCGAGCCGAGCCACGCTCAAAAGGATTGGCGGCCGGCCTGGTCGATCATCGACTGGTCGAAGCCGTGCCCGTCGATCTTTACGAGAAAAAGGCCGCTTGCCGAGAAGACGCTGCGGCGGATCGAGATCGGACTGCGGAAATTCTGCGGCCCGGACGTGGCCGAGCCGTTTATAGTTCACCTGCGCGGGACGTCGAACGTGGCGGACATCGGACAGCCGACCCCGACCATCACGGCCGGCGGCCGGCATCTGGGCGTGGCGATGCCGTTTATCTTGCAGGCGCAGGGGCCGGGCTACAACGACGCCAGCTATAAAGGCGTCCACGATATCACGGAGCCGATGCGGACCTTATTGGCCCGAAACAATCACGCGGTGATCACGCCGTTTCTGGTGAAGTACCACGGCGGGAAGGATCCAAAGCGAGACGGAACGGAGCGGCAACACGGGGTAGACGCGCCGATTCCGACCATCGACACAAACCCGCGGTTCGCTCTGGCGGCGCCGTTCATGCTGGCCGTGAACCACGGCGGTGATGACGATCGGTCCCATTCCCCCGAGAACCCGCTGGCCACCCTGACCACAAAGAACGGCCACGGCATCGTGCAGGCCTTCTTGACCAAAAACTACGGGACGGCCGGCGCGGCATCGGTCGACGATCCGCTCGACACGATCACGACAAAGGACCGGTTCGGGTTGACGTTGGTCCGGACCATGCAGGAGCTGGGGATCGGCGACATCGGGTACCGGATGCTGGCCAACGATGAACTGGCCCGGGCGCAGGGCTTTCCCGAGGGGTACGCACTGCACGGCAACAAGGCCGAGGTCACCAAACAGATCGGAAACGCCGTCTGTCCGCCGGTCGCCGCCGCGCTATGCACGACGGCCGCCCAACATATCGAGCGATGGGGGTAACGATGGCCGGCGGATTATCAATTCGAAAACGACGGCTTGGCTGGTGGATTGAAGGCGTCGAACCGTTCACCGTCGACGGCGAGACTTTCGACGCATACGGGCCTTACGAAACTCGCGTCGAGGCGCGGTCCGATCGCGACGGGTTGGTCCGGTTTTATGAACAGTTTGCAGTTGATGTCAATCGAAGCCACGAAGCGGGCACCGCGAAACGAGTCGAACCCGCCGGTCCGGCCGATGAGCGACCAGGCCGCGCGGCGATGGGAAGAAACGGCCGTGCCGTTTCGGTGCCAGTATGAGGGAATGGCCGTTCGAGAGGTCCCGCTGTCGTGGCTCGATAAGATCGTCGACCCCACATTAAAAGGCTTCAAGCTGACCCTGGCCCGGTATTTGGCCAGCCCGTTGGTCGAACGCGAACGGCGGGCGATAGATACGGAGAATTGTTCGTCATGAGACTAGAAATCGTTTACCTGGCCTGTCCGTTGACGCATGACGACCCGGCCGTCCGGCAGGCCCGACTTGACGCGGCCAACCGTACGGCCACCCAACTGACGCAACTGGGCGTGATCGTCTACTCGCCGATCTCGCACACGGCCGGCATGTGCCGACTCGGCCTGGCCATCGATTGGGAGTTTTGGGCCCGGTTCCAAGCGGCGTTTCTGGCTGTCAGTCGATCGATGATCGTGTTGAAGATGCCCGGCTGGGAAAACTCGGACGGCGTGGCCGACGAGATCCGGATCATGCGAGAGTTCGGACGGCCCGTCGAGTATCTGGACCCCGAAGTAACGGCCACACTGGAACTCACCAGTGGTCGGCCGCGAAAGAGCGCAGAGAACGCAAAGAAAGACTGAAGGCATGGCTGTTTACGTCGACGACATATTCCGGTACCCGATCCAGAGCACGAACGGCGGCCAGGCGCGGCGAGTAGCCCGCCGACATGGCGGCCGGTGGTGTCACTTGTGGTGCGATCCGGGCGATGAGGAACAACTCCACCGGAGCGCGGCCAAAATCGGAATGAAACGGAAATGGTTCCAAGATTACAGCAAGCGTTTCCCACATTATGATTTGGTTCCGACGCGCCGGCAGCCAGCGATAACGGCCGGGGCGGTCGAGATGGCTTTGCGAGACTGGATGCGACAAAACCGCCCGGTGGTGAAGGCGACAACACAACAGGTCCACGGACATACTAAGTCATAAATTTTCTGTGTTCTTTGCGTTCCTTCGCGGTGGATACGGATTGACTGACAAAAGAGGGGGGGCGGTGAACTGCTATACAGTCGCGTTTTGTGGGGCGTCGTCGAGGCCTCGACGGATCCTCCTGGAAGACACAAACGGGGGGTATCGTGTTGGGGACACGTTGTAAGGACTTCGGAATCATGTTGGAAAGGGCTACACGATGTTGATGTCGTTTTTCTACACGTTGGGTCCGTTCCGCGATCGATCCAAAACGGTTACGCGGCGACCGGGCTGGCTGTTTTTGAAGGCCGGCGACGTCTTAACGGGCGTCGTGAAGGCGCAGGGATTGAAACGCGGCGAAACGGTCGAACGGTTGCACGATATCCGGATCCTTTCGGTACGCCGCGAACCGCTCAACGCGATCACGGCGGCCGACGTTCGTCGTGAAGGGTTCCCGGGTATGAGTCCCGCGGAGTTCGTTCGGATGTATTGCGGTCACATGGGCGGGGCGGCAGATCAGATCATTACGCGGGTCGAGTTCGAGCATATATAGAAGTGGATTGGAAACGGACGGTGAAGCGATGACGATCGACGCCAACAAGACGCCACTGACGCACCGTGTGACGGCCGTGGCGGCCGCGTACCTGGACGGGATCGGCTGCAAGCCGGTCGAGACAGAGGTGTCGATTCGAGCGGACTGGATTGCAGACGTGGCCTCTTATTGGTATCCAACCGCCACCGAGACGAAAAAACTATTTTCACCCAAGCGAGTGAGGGAAATGCTCGGCGAGTCGGATCTTCGTTGCGTTCGAGACATGGCCGTGCGAGTGTTTGGCGAGACTATGCCGATTTCGGTGTTGGTCGAGGTGAAGACCACAAAGGCAGACTTTGTGCGCGATCAGCGGAAGTGGGGTCAGTTCCCCGCGCACGTCTGCATGGTCGCGTTTCCCTGCAACCTGATCGAGCCGGCCGAGATCCCGAAAGATTGGTTTGGGCTGGAGACCTCGCAAGACGGGCGGACGCTCCGGAAGGTACATCGCTTTGGAACGGTCCACCCGCAGCACCACGGCTTGCTCTTGGACTTCATTGCGCAGGTCGGCATCCGGCGAGATCATCGGACTCGGTATCGGGCGCTCCGCGACTGGAACAAGGTGTACCGCGTAAAGGACAACGAGCGGCAAGTCAAGTATTCGGCGGCTCGACTGCTGGAAGGCCTGGCGAATTGGTTGCAGCACAAAGGGTGGAATTCCGAGCGACGCTTGCATGACGTGCTGCCCGAGTTGGGTGTGAAGAAGATTCCCGAGTACCTCGGGGTGGCGTTGGAATACCTGGAAAGTCTACGGAAGGAAGGGTCTACCACAGAGAGCGCAGAGAAAAAAGAATGATCAAGGATCAATGTCCAAGGAAATCATAAATCATAAATCATAAATTCTCTGCGTTCCTTGCGTTCTTTCGTGGTGGATTGGAAACGGACGGTGAAGCGATGAGACCGGGAGGAAGCCGATTCGCGCTCTTGTCAAAGGGGCTGCGCCGCAAGCGGGGCGAAATGAACCGCACCGAAACGGAGTACGCGGCGATGCTGGACGTTTTGATCGCGGCGGAGGAGATCGCCCGCTATTGGTTCGAGCCGTTCACGTTGCGATTGACCCACCCAGAGAAGGGACAGCCGGCGAAAGTCACCCCGGATTTTCTCATTCTGGCGGCGGACGGGACGACGTTCGTCGACGACGTGAAGGGGACGGGGCTCGACGACGCGGCGGCGATCGTTCGGATGAAAGCGGCGGCCGAGTTGTACCCGTTGTGGGTATTCCGGATCGCGAAGAAACGAAGGAAGAAAGACGGCGGCGGATTCTCCGTCGTCGAGGTTTAACCCTATTTGATCGGAGGTATTTTGCGATGAGTGACACTGAATTATTCAAACTGACGGCGGCCACGCTCGCGAAGTTGGATCGGGGGACGTTGAAAAACGCGCTCAACCACGCGATCGACAAAGTGATTGCCGATTGCATCGATCGGGCGGCGGACGATCGGCCGAGAAAGGTCGAGTTTTCGCTCGAGGTAACCCCGACAACGGAGTACGACCCCGACACGAAGACGGTGTGTCTTACCGGCGCGGTCGGTAAGTACAAAGTTCGTGCCAAAATCCCCGATCACGAGTCGCCGGCGTTGGATTTCGGGATAACGAACGACGGGAAGCTGGTCTTCAACACGAACCATCCGCAAGACGTCCATCAGCGCACGTTGCCGGGCATGGATGGGAGCGAAATAGAGGAGGACTCAGAGGTCGAGGAAGACGCGGAGGAATAACCGGCGCCGCGGGGTGTTCGGTGGGCTATTTATCACGTTTCACTTAGGAGGTTTTTGTCATGTTGAAGGAATTTGTCGAGTCTATCGCAAATCTGGTGGAGCAGCGCGGCCAGGCTACGTTAATCGAAGAATCGGTCGACAAGCGGACGGCGATCTATTCGCAGCGGGGCGAACGGTTCGAGGTCGAGCGGTGCGCGGAGGTCCGAGGGCATCGGGTCTGGACGCTGGACGATCTGATCCGGATCGCCGGGGCGATCAGTCCGAAGGCCGGGGAAACGGCGGTCGTCGGGTCGAAAGGGGGCGCCGTATTCTGGCACGCTCCGGCGGCGGTTGTCCTCATCGTCGACGACGCCGAGCGGCGGGACCGCGTCACGTTCAATCTGGCGTTCTCGACGGCGTTCGAGACATTACGGCAAGCGGTCGGGAAACCGTTCCAGCAGCCGGACTTTATCCGGTTCCTCCGCGCGTTGGACGTCGACGCGGCGACGGTCGCGGTGTTCCGGCGGTTGGACTTCAAGATCATTCAGGCGTCCGAGGGTCAGATCGAACACGGGAAAGAGCGGTTGGGAAAGACGATCAACGCGGAGGTGAAAGGAACGACGGATCTCCCCGAAGAAATGACGATCGTTATCCCGGTCTATTCCAATAAGGGCGAACGGAACGCGGTGTCGATCCGTTGCACGATCGATCTGGACCCGCAGCGGTCGCTGATTCACTTCGAGCCGAAGGGCGACGAATTGACGGAGGCGGTCGACGAGGCGCAAGGGCGCATCGCGGCTCGGTTGGTCGATGCGTTCGGGGACGATCGCGTGTTCTACGGCACGCCGTGACGGAGGTTCACCACAGAGAGCGCAGAGAGCGCAGGGAAAGAATGACCAAGGATCAATGTCCAAGGAAATCCTAAATCCTAAATTCTAAATTCTTTGTGTTCTCTGCGTTCTTTCGTGGTGGATTCGCTTACTTGAAAGGGTTACACGATGGCGAAAAATAGCCCGATACAGTGGACCGACGACACGTTCAACCCGTGGGGCGGCTGCCGGAAAGTTTCGGCCGGTTGCGCGCATTGTTACGCGGAGACAAACGTCGGCGTGAAGCTCCACGGCGTGAAGTGGGGGCCGGAGAACGTCGGGACGCGCGTCGTCGCGGCCGATGCGTATTGGCGGAAGGCGCTGACGTGGAATAAGAAGGCACAGGCGGAGGGCGTCCGGCGGCGGGTGTTCTGCGGCTCGTTGTGCGACGTGTTCGAGGATTGGTCGGGGCCGATGCTCGACTGGCGAGGGAATCGGTTGTCGGAATTCGACGTCGATCCGAATCGAGTCCGCGGGCGATTCGATGGCGCGGCGACCATGGACGACGTCCGGCGGCGGTTGTTCGATCTGATCGACGCGACCCCGTGGCTTGATTGGCTGCTGCTGACAAAACGCCCGGAGAATATCCGCCGGATGGCGGCGGCCTGGCTGCGCGATCGTTGCGGGCCGTTGTTGCCCGTGCCGAATCTATGGCTCTTGACGTCCGTCGAGAATCAGGAGGAGGCGGATCGGCGTATTCCGGAGTTGATGAAATGCCGGGATCTGGCGCCGATTCTCGGTCTATCGGTCGAACCGCTGATCGGTCCGGTCGATCTATCGTGCGAACCGCTGATCGGTCCGGTCGATCTATCGGGGCACGCGTTGACGGCGGTCGATTGGGTTATTGTCGGCGGGGAGTCGGGTCCGCGGGCGCGGCCTTGTTGGTTAGAGTGGATCGACGCGATC
>SDBT01006653.1_pt1 | contig 19111 bp, 36 predicted proteins | sample 2277101 | NCBI WGS metagenome assembly SDBT01 (sample SAMN10404973, study PRJNA504765) | marine sediment metagenome | isolation source: marine sediment core GS10_PC15, 103 cmbsf | place: Arctic Ocean: Southern Knipovich Ridge | collected 2010 | reverse complement strand
TCCATGCTTGTAGGGTGTATTCCGGCACAACACACTACCTTTCCGTCCCTTGTACCTGTGGCGGCAAGTCCTGAGTCCTCTATAGCTTGTTTCAGTTCGTCAGTAAACATCTCAGGGCCTTGCTCGATAGTAACCAATCCGTCAAGGTCTTCTTTCTTAAATGGTCGTATGTATATCATTAGTTGACCTCTGCAATCATACCCAACAAAGTCAGCGGTTCCGCCGACTTCTGGTAGACTAAAATGTAAGCGTAACGGTTTGAGTCCCCTGGGAACGTCAATACATCGGCGTCGTCGGTATCCACAGCGGACGAGTCCATACTGATAACCGGCAAAAGCTCTAAATTATTCAAGTCAGGGCCTATATAGAAATCACCTGAGTTATAATAGCGAGGTATGATTTTGTTTATCTTCTTGACCTGGCCGAGAATAGTCGTCCCTTCAGTCGGGAAGCTCAACGGCATTGTCTTGAGTTTGGCGGTAAAAGGAAGTCCTGCCTGTACGGTAGAGGCACTAATAATAGTTATCTGCCCCGCACCCGAAACCGTCTTAGCGCTTTGAATAACTCCATCAGCCAAGACGTAGACCGACTCACCGGCAAGGTGGGTCAATCCAGATATTGTCGTTGCTTCTTTTGCCACTTAAACTCCCTTACCCCGTAACTTTAGACGGGCGCGTGTTTCACGAACAGTAAGCTTAGCCTCTGCTAGCTCTTTCTCCAACTTTTCTTTCGCCATAGCAGCGATGTCTTCTGGTACCCACTCATCTAGAACCTTCTGATACTGGAGAACCTTCTCCTTCTGGTGCTTGAGATCCTTCTTTAGGTACTTAGCCTCATCGTATGGAACCGTAACATACCCATCAGACTTAAGATGAACGCTAACATCAACGCCCTTCTTCATTCCCTTGCCTTTCATCATTTCCGAAATCTTCATCTCAATCTCCTAAAGGTACTCTGGAGCACCAAAATTGCTCCCGAAGTTATTCTTCATCATGTCCTGCATTCCGCCGCCTTTAGGCTTTCCACCGTAAAGCACATCAGACTTGTAATCTGGAATGATTGGATTCGTGGGATTCGGAGTAGAAGGATCAGGAGCAACAGTAGGTTGTGCTCCTGGTGGATTGGCAATCTCCTCAGACGTAGGAGCTACTGCTGCACTGTTGCGATTCTTACCACGACCCTTCTTCTTCTTCTTCTTTCCATCGTTGAGGTTCTCTTGATCAGCCCTGAACCCGGAAAAGGTGTCTTCCATTCCACGCCATAGACCGCCGCCCTTCAAAAGCTGAGCCATGCCACCATCATCTGCGTCTGCGCCTTCGCCTCCAGCCTTGTTATCCATACCAAGACCCATGATGTTTTGACCCTGTCCTGCTTCACCGGAAAGCTGCGTGTTGTTGAACTGGTAAAGGAGCATGTCAGTCATGGGATCGCCAGTGTAAGAAAGCTGCTTACCCTGAGTGACAGGCTCCGCAGGAGCACCCGCAGGAGCACCCGCACCGCCCTTCCCATCAGCACCGCCGCCGCCCTTCTTTCTGCCATCCATACCAATGCCAGAGTCATTGTAGCCCCAACCGTAGTCGCCCTGGTCTCCAGTACCGTTCATGTTGTGAGGAGTGTTTGGACCTCTCTCGTCTGGCTTGTCTACCTTGTCGCCATACTTGTTCGTAAATTTGCCGGTTGCAGAATCGTACTTAAAGTCACGCAACCAAGCCCGAACTTGATTGTCATCAAATCTAGCGAAATCCTCAGGCAGGTTGTACTTCTTGGCGTTCGCACGAACATCATCAACGGTAACCTTTCCTGAGTTCTCACCGCCACCAGACTTATCACCACCACCACCGCCACCGGAACCTACAGCACCAGCCTCCTTGGCATTCTGGAACCACTCCTGCATAAGATTTTCGCCACCCCAGGATTCTTTGATCTGGTCCTGAGCCTCTGAGGAGAAGCTGTTAAAATATGTTTGCGCTGCGTTAGGCATTCTTTGGTCTTCCGATTGTTGCTCGTGTACGCTTCCATACGCCTAGAAGTTCACGAGCCTTTTCTTTGCGCCTATTTGGCATGAAGTTAGATTACCACAGGTACGCCATCATTCAATCCGTGAAGGTGTCTCGTCACTCTAGTCTGTACGGGACCGAAGTTGATGCGAGCAGTGTCTACAGTTACACCGAACTCCCTGAGAAGGTCTTGAGCGTCCTCCATCAGGGACTCGTTTACAGTCTTGAGGTTACGTCCACCACGGACTCGATCAAGGATCTCGTCGTAGGTGTGCATGAGAACGAGCGGTGGAAGCAGGCTCTCGCCCACCTCACCGATCATTCCCACGAGGTCGTCAGTTGATGTCGCAGCCCTCACTACGTTGTCCTCATCGATGTGCCACACAATAACGAAACCAATCGCTACTGTCTTACCATCTTTTGTTGGAAGAACGACCGGCTCAAACTCTGTCGCATCCTTTAGCAAGCTGAAGTCCTCGATTGTGGAAAACAGAGGTACGTTGACATGAAATCCAGGCTCCACAAGCGCAGCCTCCGTGCCCCTACGGAAGCGAACTGACCTTTGTGTCACGTTCACCAGATAAGGACGAGGAAGCCAGCTTGTGATGCCCTGAAGGAACTGTGCGAGTAGTTGTAGAAGCTCCATTTAACAAAACACAATGACTAGAAGCCATAGAATTGAAAAGACCAAAAAAGGCCACGCGCCCCTAGAGCTAGAGTGGACATGACCCCCCTTTGATCTACCAGTAACTTTTCCCATTAGATGACTTCCACTACCTGGGCGCCGCCCTTCTCAGAATGGACGGATCGGCAAGGCTTACCGCAATCGCTACAACGGAAGCGCTGATAGGTACGCGTGCGCGCGTGCCCGAAACCCTTCTTGATCAACTTCGTTGAACCGCAGATAGGGTTAGGACAAACGATACCGTTACCCCACATGTTCATGTTCGGCTGACGACTCCAAGGGGCAATCTCTTCATACAGCTTGCGAAGCAACACGATGTCGTGCCTGTTGTACTTCTTCATGCGCTTCCACGCAGACGCGTCATCCTCCATGCATGCCTGCCACAAAGGAAAACCCTCGTGCTTCATCTTGGTGCCAAGATCTAGCTGCTTAGACAGCCAATCCAGCTTGTTGCTAGAGAACGCCGCCACGCGTCTCACTTCCTTGACCGTATCCACCACCTTGTAGGGATCCGGTGGTTGGAATCCATTAGCGATGAATCGAGCGTTGATCTTCCTAACGTCGAACTTCGCACCGTTGTGGGCAACTACGATATCAGCCTCGTTCAGGAGGCCCCACAATTCATCACACAACTTCTCATCCGTTCCACTCTTGTAGCCTCCGTCAGTATCGTCAAGCCCAAGCGTGATCGTCTTTTCGCTGTGATACCACTCTGCGGAGAAGCTGATCATACGCCAGTGCTCCTTGACCGCAATAGCGTTTGCTTCCCATACACCCCAGACCCATACGAGATCAGGGCTGGTCTCAATATCCAGTAATAGAATCTTCGGTAGCGTACCTTTAGAGTTGACCGATCCAATCATCTTTTCCCTCCTTAGCTATGTGGTGGTTTAGATGCGTAGTCATCTGCTTCATGCGAAGCTTGATGAATTTAGCATCATGGCCGACATCCTTTATCAGCCATTCAGCAATGTCCTTCAACTGAACTCCCTCGTCTCGTGCCTTGTCTATCTCGTCCTTCTCATCGATGTTGCACAGAAAGCAATCAGTCTTTTTCTTCCTGTCGAATACGAACTTCTGTAGGGAACGTCTCTTCTTTTTCTCTTCCATTTAGTCTCCATGAACATGAAACCCGTGAGCCTTACCCATCATACTAGGGCGACCGTGGGCCTTCTCTAGGTCTGTAGATGATGCCGCCGCAGTCGTATCCATGACTTGACCGTAGCCGGGCAGAATCCACTGACGAGAGGTGTCCTCCATTAGCTGCCCGTATCCGGGGATAATGACTTGCCTAGCCATTAGGATGGATCGATGTCAATGATCGGATCAACGTAAATGTTGTCTGATGCCTTAGCCATGTGGATATAAGCAGTCACTGGACCTGGTTTGTCTGGAGTATAAGAAACCTCCATGTATTGTAGGGTTGTTACGCCCGCTCCAGTCCAAGATGAGCTACCATCCGTTGTATGTGCAGCGGCAGCAGTTTCAGGGGCCACACGAGTTGTATTGAACACGGACATAGAGTTGGTTGCAGCGTCATTCGGTCCCTCAAGCACCATCCACAACTCGTCATTGTTGATCGTGGCGTCGGAAGCGAAATAGATCCGATACGTGTGAGAGGTAGTACCATCCCCGTCAGTCCAAGCCGTGATCGGTGGGGCTACCAAGGCATGTCCAGGGTAGCTTCTAACTGATCCATCTACTGTGTCCATGTCCCAGGAAATGGGATTCGTCCTCTTGCCGTCAGAAGCACCGCCAATACGATAACGAGCAGTATCTGTGAGGACAGTCTTATTTGTATCTTAAATTTGCATCTGAAACGCCGGATTGCAATCGGTTCCTATCTGACAGTGATAGAATTCAGCTCTTTGCCCTGGAACATCTATTGTGGCACCTACAAGAACTGCTGAGGTTGCCAAGAGACACCTAGAGAAGATGATAGTACGGTTTGTATTGCCGGTACCTACGACCAAATTACTGGACGCTAAAACAGATAAGTCTAAGCCGCGTAGGTGAACCTTTCCCTTGGAGGCAGTAGCCCAAGCGGTAAGGAAATTGGTAGAATCAAAGTCCACGCCACCTCCAGACCAATCAAAATCGCAATACAATAATTGCATTCCTTGTGCAATTACTGTCCAATCTACCGTTACGTCAATGAATCTAACCTTAGTTGCTCCAGATTGACCAGCTTGTCCAATCTGGAAAAGGTCACCATTCGCAGTTCCGAGTAGCTCAAGACGGCACTGCTCCATGGTAATGTCATGGTCTACATTTGCACCGTTTCCAATCCTGATATCATCGGTTGAAAAAAAGTTTACTCCGTAGATATACAGGCCCTCATTAATATGGATGTCGTCAGTTGTACCGTCGGTGGTTACCTTTGCTCCAGTTGCTAAATTCCCTGGAGTAGTACCACTCGTATCGCCTATCACAGTAATGATCTTTGCAACATCTACCGTACCTTCTGCTGTACTTCCGGTAACAGTCTGTGTCGTAGATTGAGTCTCATCATGAACACTGCGGACATAGACAAAGTCAGTTGCTGGGGTAAAGTCAGCTTCAGCACCCCAATCACGCATGAGGCTCAGATAAGCGTCATTCCATGATGCGCCATCATTAGCACCAGCAGTTGCTCCGCTCCACACAAATTGATTGGACATTAGACCAGAGGCTCCGCCAAGATGAATGGGTCAATGGCAGATCTTCGAGTGTTAGACTCCTCGGCACCACTGGACGCCTGCGTCTTGTTGTCGAACCAGTTGCGATACTTGTTCAGTTCACCGAACAGGCTCACCGCTTGCGCCTTGGTGAGATTCCCACCGGACTCTGGATCACGGTTGGCCCCAAAGTCAACAGAGGTATTAAGAGACGAAAGCCTGTCAATTTCCTCTTTTAGACCAAGAAGTTGGGCTGCTACATTCGTTAACCTTTTGTAAATCACCTGTGATTCCGATTGTGAAACTTGTCCTGCCATTATCCTATCCCCCTGTTTACGCTTCCAAACCGTTCCAGTAAATTACAGCGCTTGCTGTTCCCTGAATGAAGATGTCGCTCGGCCTGATACCCATGCCGGCCCCGAAAGGCCCGAACGTCCAAGATTCACCAGAAGTCGTATCCGATACTAGATAACCATGAGGCTCCTCGTCTTTACTCGCGTCCGCGAAGGTAATCCTCGACACCTGATTGTTGTCCAATCGGATCGTCAGAATCCTACAAGGCCTATCGTTTTCAGCGAGCTTTGTTAAGGTCGTCTGTACTTGATGCTGTCCACCAATCATTTTCTTCTCCTTACGCTTCCACGCCAAGCCAATATAGCTCATTGTTTGCTGTACCGATTACGTTAAGCTCACTTGGCTTAACGCCGCCGGCACCAACTGCAAATGGGCCGAAAACAAGTTGCTCATCAGCCTTTAGCTCTCCGACCTTAGTACCGTTAAGCCTTAAACTCAAGACTGCTGATCCAGCCTTAAGACGGAGAATGAGAAAATTAAGAGTGAGTGTACCCGAAACCAAAGGAGATCCCGTCGCTGATACTGTATGTGTTCCACCAATCATGTCACCACCTCCTGCCAACCCTCAGACCCCTTGTTGGAGGATATGGTTAGCACACCTTCGTCACTAGAAAAAACTCTCAATGCCCAACCTTTACCGTCTGGGCCTTCCCATTCGTCTACCTGATAGTCTAACCCGGATGGTAGCCCTGGGACCAATACGCGGTTTCTGTCACCAGGATGCCCGCCGCCACGGAGAACCTGCCCGTACCGCATTCCACCCCGTAGGTGAGCCTCCTGAAGACTGTAGAAAGCCCGCACCATGTCCACGTCTAGGGCGTCCTCGATAGCCTCACGGCTCAAGCTAGGCTCTGACAGGGTGAGCCAACCCTTAACCGACGACCACCATTCCTGTACGTTCTTGAACATCATGTCTCCTAAGTCTTGAAATCGTAAAAGCGACCTGCGCCTAAGTTGTAGAGTGCGGTTATCTCGGCGCTTGATAGCACTCGATTATAGTAACTAACCTCATCTATATCTGAGTCGGTGTATGCCCCAGATCTTCCACCGATATTAAAATTAGCAGTACCACCAGTACGAAATCCACTTTCTACGACTTCTGAATCTGGAGTTCCATCATTCACTGATGTATAACGAGTATCATTACTGGCATCGTATTGAACTATAACAAAGTGCCAAGCACCAGCCTCTATAGTTCCATTAGCTAGGTTGCATCCAGACTTGAATTCAGCAGCCGCATTCCAGGCGTAAAAGAAGACAGATCCATTAGTATTAACTCTCCAAATCCACGCCTGATTAGCCCCACTACTAGCCAATGAAACTGGATCTGCTGTAGCATCAATGTTCGCTGGATTGTACCAAAACGCTAACGTGAACGATGTGTCTTGTGGATCAAAAGCGTCATCCGCCGAATAGAGGGTCTCGCTGTTAGCACGAACGAAAGAGGCAGCATTTCCAGTCTTCCCGCTTGCTGTGAAGAGACAAGTATTCAAATCGGACAAGGTCTTACCACCGACCGAGTCCGCCCTCGTCCCACCAGTCTCCTCCATAGTCCAATACGAAATCAGCCCCTGCCTGAACCCCTCCCCGTTGTCGGTGAACTCGTTCTTGATGGAAGCGCCGAGGTTGTAGAGTTCAGTGCGCTCGTCGGAGGTAAGTACACGATCCCAAAGTCCAACAAGATCCATTTCGTTGTTATCGTAAATAGTGTTACCACCAATGTTGAATGGGGCCAATGAATTCGTAAAACAACCAGTAGAGTGTGCGCCAGATCCGTCTCCTGTTGATGTTGGTTCTCTACTTATGTTGACTGTATCAGCAGTAGAATCATGCCAAGCAATGACTAAATACCACGTACCAGCAACGTAGTTGTCTCCGATGGGATCATAAACTATGGTAGTTGCGTCATCTGCACTATTGCGAACTTGAACGTAAAAGCGATTTGCATCTCGTTGAATGTTCCATCCCCTCCAAACACCCCAATATCTCCCGGCCACCCATGCCGTCTCGTTAACTCCTGGTTTGACCCAACACGCCATAGTCCAATCAACATCACCATTGAATGCGCCAACCACACCAGGGTCTTGAGATAGCTTTTCGGAGTTAGCGCCCACGAATATAGCAGCATTCCCGATCTTTCCCGATGTGAATAGAACAGTATTCACGTCCGTCAGATCGTTCGACCCAACAGCATCCACCCTCGTCCCGCTCTCCTCATCCAAATCCCACCACGAGACGAGGTTCTTCAGTAGGGTGGATCCGGAGGCAAAAGGAATCCGTGGACCCATCCTTCCAAAGTAATCGCCGGGGACGCCGCCTACGTGGGATTGAGACATGATGGTTAGGGCTGGATGCGACCGTGGTGCATTGTGCCGCTACCGATGATCGGGTTGTTGTACGCGCCCTGCATTAGCTGCGGCTGACGAGTAGCGCGATAAAAACGGAGGGCGCCAACCCAACGGGCTAGCGCACTCCAGATCCTCATGATGAACTTCTTAGCCACCGAAGAACCCCTTCTTCTCTGCCTTCTCTACGTCAGGTGGAGTGAAAGACCCCTCTTCCTTCTCAACTTCTGCTGTATCCTTGCTCTCTTCACTCAGACGCTCGATCTCCTCGTCAGCCACGATAAGCTGAGCCCTAAGGTCTTCGATCTCCAGCTTGTACTCCTCAAGAAGTGCTCCCTGATCGACATCATCTTTTGAGGCTACCTTGATTTCAAGGTAGTCAAACACTTCCTGGAGATCCTTCGCATGAAGAACAACCTCTGCCAGGATCGGAGCATTGTCTGCTCCAGTATCACGGACAACGATGTCAACACCATCCTGTGCGTAACGCTCGAAATAAAACCACTTCTTCTTGATAGCCATTTACTTTCCCTTCTTGGGCTTCCTCGGCTGAGGTCCCTGCTTACTCTTAAACTTCTCTGATGTGGCTGATCCACCATAGATCACCTTGCCACGCTTCTCGTCAAACTTCTGTGTACCAAACTGAAGACCTTCGCTTTTCATGATGTCGTTTCTTTCGCTTCTGGAACCAATCGGTACACCACGAATACCTAACTCATTTACGCTTGTGCAACGAGGGTCCTTCCGCTGAAGTAACTGAGTGTCCACGTAGGGAGTAAATCCAGTATGCCAACCCATCTCCGTTTTCACATGCTTGGTTGAATCACCTTGACACATAGGCCACTCACCAATGTTGTACTCTCCATTGCATTCTTCACAAATCAATTTTATCCTCCACCAACTGCACCAGCTACAGACGGCGGAACAGGAGCCCTTTGTGGCGAAGGATTTCCGCCGCCAGGCATAGGTGCTACTCCCTTCTTGCCAGCCTTACTTCCGCCTTGACCGCCGCCACCAGACTGCTGCATCATTTCCATCATCTGCATCATCTGCTGCATCATCTGCTTCTTCTGTAGTGCGCCCATGATCGCCTGATGGTCCTGTGCGGAGCGGATACCCATCATGTTCAACATAGACTTCAGTAGCTCAGGAGACAACGCTAGAAGCTCACCTGGGCCAGGTGCGGAGATCATGTTAAGCGCCTGCATGATACGAGCCGCATGCTGAGACTCAGTGACAGGAGACATAGACTCCACGTCTGCTGTTACGTCCCACTTGCCTCCAGAATAGGCCTCGTCAAGCTCCTCAGGGCCGACCTCCTTTCGGATAGACGCTTCGTCCTGGGCCTGGAACTGCTCATTGAGAATCTGTACAAGCTCAGAAACCTGATCGGGAACCGGCTTCTTGATCTGCATCAGGGTGTTGGTGATCTGCATCGTGTCCTGCATGATGGCAGGGGAATACGGATCCGAGTTCAGAAGAACCCACTGAGGTAGAGTCATGCTCTCGATTGCGATCCTTAGGAGTCCACTGGAGATTGCAGCTAACCAGTCAGCTACCTCCTGCTGCTCGTAGGAAGAGCGTACGTCGCCAGACCCCTCCATAGCGTTAACCTCTGTAGCTGTAGGTGCTCCACCCTCAGCACGGGTTAGACGAGCTATAGGAGAAGATGCGGCCTGCTCTGCGAATCCAGCCTCAGAGTAGCCAAGGGTACGGATCGCAGCCTCTCCAAACATTGGCTGAGGGATAGGCTTGATAGCATCCATGTGCTGGTTGTCTACCCCGACGAACGTACCGAACTCGTCGGTTTCAAGCTTCTCTAGCTCTTCCTGCTTGAATGCCTTCTTGTCGTAGATGTAACGCGGGCGCGTGCCCTTGCGTACGAGACGCAACCACTCACGAGAGTCGTTGTACTCGTCCTGCTCTGTAAGCTGGCTGAAGATCGGAGGAATCGGATACCACTCACTAGGCATCACCTCAAGACGTAGAGGGAACAAAGGAAGGACTTCGTAAGGCTCTTCCTTGAGGATGAACTCGTGACCCTCCGCAAGAACAATCCTCTTCTTCTCACGCTGATCCCAGATCTTCCACACACGAACCATATCGTGTGGAATGTCCTCAGGGGTGTCATCTGAATGCATAGGAGCAAGCTCTCTATCGTACCCCTTGTCACTGTCGTTGTTCATCTTAGCGGTGGCCTTCAGGCTCTTCGTATTCTGAAAGTTAGGAGAACGCTTGATGTCTTCTACGTACATCCATTCCCAGTACCCAACCCAGTCCTGTGCTTCTGTAGAAGAACGGTCGTTGGATGCTACAAGGAACTGACGTGCAGGTATGTGCTTGCAGTAGAATGTCTCAGCGTTCGGAACCTGATTATCCTGACCACCAAGAAGGGCCATGATCTGTTCAAGCTCGTCGTCCTGCCCACCACCTTCTGGCTTATTCACTTTCTCCATCTGCTTGCGAACTTCTTCGCTCTCGTAAAACGGACCAGGCTTGCGAGCGAATGGGTTCTCGGACCACTCAGCGGTGTAACCAGCCTCAATGATACCGAACGCCCAGTTTGCTTCCTTAAGAGCAATAAGAGCTTCCGGCTTGAAGCGAGTCTCTGGCTGACGAATGATCGTGTTGATCGTGTCCTGTAGAAGCTCGGCTCGCTGCTGGACTGTCTGCCCAGGAGTGTCCTCGCGCCCACGGGAAGGACGGATTCGAATGTAAGGATGGTAGTAGAAGATAGTTGGGATCTTAGACTTCAGTGCCGCAAGTATCTTGTTGATCTGATAACGACGATCAGACTGAGCATCCTTCTCATCGTCTGTAGGACGTTGGAAGCCACGGACATAGTCATGCGAGCGCTGAACTTCATAGTTCTCCTCCCACTTCTTCTTGTCCTCTCTACCGCGAGAGATCCTAGTGAACAAGATTCGTACGTGTTCCTTCTGTCTTGCCTTCTCTTCTGGAGAGATCTCTGCCTCGGTTGTTGGATCGGAGTTCAAGCCCAAACCGCCCTTGATCCCATCCAAAATGTCCGGCATAGGTGTGCTCATGTTGCCATCCTTTAGTAACCCTTAAACCTGCTCTTCCATCCACCACGAACCTTAGCCTTCTCTGGAGTACTGTCAACCGGCGGGACAGTCATCATAACCGTTGCGTGACCATCGAACTTCTTCTTTTCCTTCGATTGGATCACGTAAGCAGTTTGTTTCCTAGGCTTAGTGTTGACATCTGACGCCGATAGTGGGCGGCTATTCACGATGTATCTTACTACGTCTAGAGCATGATCTGGTATAAGTGGGTCTCTGTCATCCCCATACACTGGCTTTCCGTCACTCTCCCCAATGGGCTTTCGCTTGGCTCCGCGTATCTGAATCAAGGCGTGATGTGTACCGAAATCCCAGTCTACAGACCTCTTGATGAAGTAAATGTGCGGACCCCCAAGCTCACCCGTAATAGGGTTCTTGTGGTACTGGTCAGGCTTTAAGTACATCCGCAGGCGCGTGCGGGAGAGAGCTTCGTTGTTGTCAGCCCTCGACCAAATGATAGAAGTATTCTCTGTGATGATGGTGTTATCTGTGTACTCGTCAGCTACAGACCACCTCTGTTCCCTGGTGTGCTTAACGTCCACACCACGGGTCTTTTCGAAGATGTGTGGATCTGCGATGTTCGTATTGATCGTATGACCGCGAGACATCTGGGTAATCGTACGACGATGATCGTCTACGTTGTACTCACCAGTATCAGTCAAACCAGCCTGGTAGTACTCCTGCCAGATGAAGATGTTGTTGTCATCATCAACTCCGTACCATAGACAACACGTAGGAGCGGAGTCTCCATGATCAAGAGCGCGTCCAAGCTGCATACTGTTCGTGATCTTGGAAATGAGTCCAGGCTCGTAATCTAGTACAGACTGAGCGTCAATACGGAACAGGTGACCCTTGGAGCGAACCCACACGCCCTCAACGAATCGCTTGCGGTAGTCTTCGTCCTGCTGCTGGAGCATCTCAATGTTCTGCTGGCCGGCGAACTGGTTGTCCGTGGTCGGCATCTGCATAGAGCGGTATCCCAACCCCGACCACTTCTTGTGATACGCAGGAGACTCGTTAGAGAAACGCTGCCAAAGCCAGTGAAGCTCAGGATCGCCGTCCTCAGATGGATTGGCTGTAAGGATGATGTCCAATGGAGGGATAGGGTTTCCAGCGTTGTCCATCCACTCCCACTCCCCTCCAGCAGCATCTAAGACCTCCTGAGGGACCTTAGCGCCCTTCCAGCGGCCTAGACGACCTAAGAGTATGGTGAACGTGGACTCCTGCATCTGTTCTGCCTGATCGAGGATGGCAGCGTTGATTTCAAGACCCTTCAGAATCGTAGCGGAGTTGGGACTGTCGAGATGGTGAAACAGGAAGCTAGAGCCGTTCTTCAAAGTCACCATCTTTTCGTTGGTAGGCTCTTTCACGAACTCTGGCTTGATCCACTGGTCGAACGAAGGACGCGTCGTGAGCTTCAAGTCATTGAAGGTCTTGCGAAGCACGGCCACCTTGTATCCGGGGAACGCCTGACACATAGCAAGAGCACGAAGAATCGCGCCCGTAGTTTTACCAGAGTTGAACCCTCCTATTAGAAGTAGAGGACGACCTGGTGGAGACTCAACGGCTGCTTGTTGAAGCGGCGAAGCCCACTTGAAGTCCTCGGGCTTACCGTCTGCTACTGGATCAAATGTCTGACTCATCGCTTTCCGTTACCTCAACATCAATCACTGGACCGATGTCTAACATCTTCTTATTCGTCCACGGCATCTTAGTAGCAACAGGAAGAACGATCATAGGAGTGATAGCAGTATCTCCACTATCACCATCCTGCTTGTGACTAGATACGATCCTCGCAGCCACACTCAACGCCTGGTTGGTAGCCTTCAAACTCGTATTGTCGTCTGGGCTTTTGATGTGCTTATCAACCCTCACCAGAGCGTTGCTTCCAACAACCATCGCACGCGATTCGAAGTTCATTCGAATGCGAGCCATCATCCCTTCTAACTCGTTTCGAAAATCAGGAAGCTTCATCCATGTGTTGATAGTATTCGGATGAACCCCGACCTCGGCGGCTGCCAAGATCTGGGTTGCTCCTCCAACCATAAGGACCAACGCCTTAGTTTGTTTCGGTGTTAGATCTTTCTTTGCCATGAAAACCTTCCAAGAACAAGAGTATCGCTTTTCCGCCTGGATCAGCCTTCTCTTGACGCCCAAGGTGAACACGAAGGCTATTGGTAATGATGCCAAACGCATCATCAACATCTTTAGCATCTCGCATATCGTCAGCAACCAACGCAGCAAGATCCACTAACCCTCCCGGACGAGGACTCTCTCTATACCTAGATCTGATCTCCATCCGCATACTCTTACTCGCCTGCATCAAACCATTACGCAGACTCTCGACAGTAATCTCATCTATGGATCCAACGATAACAAGGAATCCAATCATCCCAGTTCTCAATAGATACATGGACGAGTTCACTGCTTGCATGTTCCTACAAAGAGCATGGAAGGCAGCATCAGCACCAAGCTCCTTTAGGTCGATATCAAACAAGCGCATAATCGTACGTGGGAACGTTCTTATGAAATGCCTCTGAGTCTCAAACGTATGATCCTCGTTGACTCTTCCCACGTTGCCTAAGCCGGCCATAATGCGTTCAGTCAATGGCTCAAAAGTCTTCCGATCCTTCGGAGTCAACTTCGTCCTAGACAAAGTCCTACCCAAGAGACCTTCAGGGCTCTCCCTGAATCGCATACCTTCCGGTATTGTAGCGCCTCTATTTGACATTCTTCGTCCAGGGAAGCTCGACCACCTCAAATCCAGCAGCGTTCTTGTGACCACCACCACCATACTTGGTAGCGATCTCAGACACGTCGAAGTCACCAATAGAACGAAGCGATACCTGCCACTTACCGTCCAGACGACGGAAGTACCCAACAGAGAAGTCAGAACTGGAGTACTGATCAGCAAGCAAGTTCAAGTGCTCAGAACAGTTCATGTACGGGATGTTGATCGTAGGAACCTTATGGTCTCCCACCCACTCAAAGCGAGCAAGCTTACGAGCCTTCTTACCGTACTGATCGATGTAGCTCTTGATGTACTTACCCCTCTTTATGACCTCACTTGCTTTGGTACCAAGAAGGTCATCCCACGCATCAAACGTCATGTCGAGTGTGGCAGCGTACGCAGTGAACTCCTCCGTACCAGGAAGCTTGTTGTTCCAGATGTCTCTGTCTTCGATGTAGTCCACAACCCAGTTAGCACGCTCACCGTTATAGCGAGGCTTGATTCCACCGTGCTTCAACCCATGCTCGCGCTCTAGCTCATCGAACGTAATTCCGGCGCCGCTACGATTCATGTCGAAGACGATCTTGTCCTGCTTGCGAGGAAGACCAGTCTCGTCCCTAATCTCCTGAATCAGGTTGTGTAGACGCGCCTCATTCGTCTTATGGTGATCAAAGACAACTGTCTTCTTGGAAGCGATGATCAGTTGCTTCATCGCATCACGCGAGTAAGAGAAGTCCAGGTACCAAACATGACGACCCCTCGTATCAGGAAGTTCGTCGGTTCCATGATATGCAGCGAAGAAGTCAGGGTCCTGATTCTGGAAGTTCTTCTTGCCCTTCTTCCAGAAGATGTCGAACACCCACGCCGAAGTATGTCCGTCGAAACAGTTACCGTGATAGACAACTAGTGGTGTCATTCAGAATCCAACAGAAGAGCAATGGAGTCATAGGACTCAGTTAACAGTACGGGCTCGATTCGACCCATGATGTAGATCTGAGCTAGCTTAGCTCTCGTCTGACCAACCCTCTGAATCTGATCCTTTCGAACCAGATGCTCTTCCTTGCGATTTTCCACGTGAACAACTATGTAGTCCTTCATCCATTCCTCCTCAGCAAATTAAAATCCTTCTTCAATCTACGCCAAACACTCTTCTCGTAGGCGATAGTTCCAGCCTTCGGATCTATCTTGGTGATGTTCATACCCCCTGGGGAATAGCCGTAAATCTCTTTAAACCGCTTCCTGAGCGCTTTACATCGGGAGCCACTCATGACTGACACCACCTTTGTATCCAATTACGCTTCTTCTCCGTCTCGTACTCGATCACTTCTTCACTGATAGTGATCCACTCCTTCTTAATCTTTGGACCCCAAATCATGAACCAATTCTCTCCCCCATCATCTGAAAAGACATCATGAATCTCTCCTGGATAAACAAGCCCAACCACTTGACCCATGTACGTCGGCTGCTCTAACCAGAACAACTCTCCCCTCGCACGTCTATGATTTTCTGCTGTCATGAAATAAGCCTACTTTCGTTTACGTTGACAAAGTCATAGAACTCACTCCACGTCTTCACGCTAGGAGTCCACTGGAGGTACTCGTTGTACCGACGACGAAAGAGAACGTGGTATGAAGTGAACCTGTTCTCCCTCAACGCGATTACGTTCTCAGGCTTGTCGTCAAGGTACACGTCGCACTTAACCTCCCACTTCTTCTTCGTGATAGTCACGCTCCTGAAGTTGAATGGAAGATACTCAGCCAACCATGCGATGGTATCCTTGCCGGCCAACACTGGCCTATTCGTGATGATGTGAACGTCGTGCTCCTTCGTTAACTTCTCCAGGTACTCATACGCACCATTCTCAAGCTTCAAGTGACGAAACAGCCCTCGCTCTACACCAGCCGTCCAGAGCCATGCCCAATGCTTCTTGTGAACGCTCTCCTCAAGGAAATCCCAATGAGTCGGCTCACCATACTCATCAATATCCAACTCGAACCTCTTGTTGAGAGCAAGAGCGGCACCACGGTACCATTTCGCACACACACCGTCTAAGTCAATTCCTAACGTCAAAGCTTCTCACCTTCAATCTCTCTCTGTAACAAAGCCAATGCTCTCCAAGCAACCTTAGCGGAATGCCTCATACCGTCTGAGTCGATCTTCCCGCGATCAATGAGGTGTCTCATCAGAGAGTCTGCCTCATCCGAACTCTTCGACTTATCCCAGTGTAACGATGTACCAGGATGATGCTGATCGTTACCGGCCTGAGACACCTGAGCCACAGCGACTAGTGCGTCAGGGAAGTAGTCCAACACGCCGGTAGTAATCGGTATCGCCTTACGTAGCTTGGCGTCCTTCGGAAGCCCAATCTCACCCATCTCACCTGTCTCCCTGTTAATCCAATGTCGAGGAGGTGTTCCCTTCCTCATATTCCTATTGCACCACGAACAATGAATGCCGTCCAAGGTTGGAATGTAAACAGAGTCTCTTGAATAACACTCACATATGCTTACGGTCATCTTTGCTTCATCTCCCTTATCGCTCTTTCCGCGACGATGGCGATCCTCCCATTCGAATTGAAAGTAACCCACTGAAGAACTTTCCGGCACATTGCGAGATCCGCCCGGTACCCCATCACTTGCTTTACCAGACATGCGTGGTCTGCCTCCTTGTCTGTCAATTCTTAAGGCCGTTGTAGACCACCGACCACAAAGCAATGACCCCACTGGCGGCAAGAACTCCAAAGAACACAACAGTCATGATAATGAATATGACTGCAAGTGGACCCCACAACGGAGCCATCACCCACCACCAAGACCAGGTGATTACGTTAGTCAGTTTCAGCCCAAGGAATAACAAAAGCAACAGGAACATGGGCGACGTTCCAAACTGTCTTGGAGCCGATATAAACTTCTTGTCCGGCATCATCTTTCTCCTAATAGAGCCCGCAAGTCCGCGAGCCCGCAATCACATGTTAAGTCCGACACCCAAGGATCAGAACAGAAGACACTGTGCCCTGGATGCTTACCAGAGTTGTGCTTGAGGATCTTTGCACATGTATCCTTAAGACTTACTTCGGTTGGGGGGCCTACCACGATTTCCAGTTCTCAATAAACGCGATCCTCGCAGCATCAAATGCGTAGAGAATCCTAGTGAACCACACCCTGCTAAGCTCCTTATCCGCTTGCTCTAGAGCCTCACCGATCAACCACGGAGCCTCGTTGGCTCTGATCAACTTCTGCTGGTCCTTCGAGAAGTTGTTCCAGTGATCCATAGCGGCCTGGTGCTCTCCCTTAGGACGAACATTGAAGACAGCCTCTCCACATTTACCAGCGTTCAATACAACACCGACCCTCTCACTGACACCAGTACGCAGGACTCTTTCTAGGATCCTCCTTACGATTATGTACTCCTCTTCATGCTGGAAGCCCTTTGGACTAACACTCATTTACTCTTCTCCCATTCTTTATACGACTGTCTAGCCTTCAGCGTTCCATCAACATTTCGAATCTGAAAAGTCACTTCCCCAATCTCTCCGTCATCAAACGGGATAGCCATCCCTATAGAACCACCACCAGACTCATGAAGGTCATACAGCCTTGCCCTCAAAAACTCTTCCTGCTCTGCCGTGTACGGATCTCCGATCACTTCTTCCTCCTTGGCTTACACGCCAAACAATACTTTTCACCCGGCAACCTGTACAACAGATTGCACTCATCACAAAACGAATCGCTCTTCTTGGTCTTCTTTCCCTTCATCTTACTGAACAGATACAGCCTGGGACTCAACTACAACGCGAGTAATGTCACGAAGCATAAGAATCGTTGCACCCTTAGGACCCTTCAACGCAAGAGTCACATCGTTAGCTGAAATGTCATAGACATTGTAGAATATCTCCGGTACTGCTCCTTTTTCAATCCACGAAATCTTCACCGTCTTCGGCTCAATCGGCGGACCCTGCGGCATCTGCGGCATAGTCGGACCACCACCGCCGGGCTGTCCAGGAAACGGCAACGTCTTACCCATTTAAACCTCCACTACGACTGTTCTAATCAAGTGATCCTTGGCTTTCCTCAAGCAATCACTCGTACCCTTGTTTTGCTGCGTCGAGTCCTTGAACCCAAACACAACCCTCGGCTTAAAGTCTAAAAGCATCATCAGGTTTCTAGCAGGACCACTCGACTTCCCACCAGCGTCCCAATCAGCCTCGTAGACAGTCACGTCAAACCCCTTCCACTTCGCGTAGCAGTGAACGATGCGGTCTGCGCCGGAAGGACAACCGCCATGAGCGATCTGATCCCTCTCTGGGTTCAACAGATCCACCATCGCCATCACCAACCTGAAGTTGATGAAATTGCGAGAGCCTGTGAAAACTGCCCTCACTTAAGCAACTCCAAGAAGTTAGTAAGCGAATCCTTATTCTTGTTCCATGTCTTGAAACCAGTGTTCGTGTTGAGCAGCCTCCTAACCAACTTCACTAACTGATCTCGGTCAGACTCTGCATCTACCGCCCTCTTACGCCATCGTTCTACTGCGTCTTGCCTCGCCATTCTTCCTCACATTCGCATCTATGTGCGCTTTGAACTTCACCATGTGATGATCCGAAAACTCATCCGCTGTCATGCTGTGAGTGCTCTTACACCATTGACAGATCCTGTCCTTCTTAGCCCTTGCTTCTCTTCCCATCCTTCTCCTCGTTTCGTCCGAATTTTCTTAAATTCTTAGGCCAGTTCCTACCCGGCCCCAAGATCCAACATTTGTAGCATGTCCACTCGTCCTTGATCAGAGCGCACATCTGGCCGTCATCCTTCCCGCACATATCACACCGAAAGCACTCAGGAACAGGAACGAACTCCTGTATGAAGTGATCGTGGAACTTCTTAGTCAGCATGCTTCATACCGATGTCAACCCATCCGACTATGCCGATAAGGATTGCTGTACCTAAGACGGCGTAGAAGCCGAAAGCGTGGAACCCGATGTAAGCGGCGACAGCGCAGATAATGGCAGCCATCCAGAACGCGGGGCTCATACACTTCTCACCACAGCTAACCTACCGTCGAGGGAAAGGCCACGATACTTACCACCCTCATCTACCTCGTAATCAACCATGAAGCCCACCTTCTCCATCTCCCTGACCACATAGTCCCTAGCAAGATCCCAACTCAACACCGTGTGCTTATCAGGACCGGCAGGAGACAACCAGACGATGCCAGCCGCTCACAAATAGCGACCAACATCACCGAAGATCGCTACGAGACACC
>SDBT01006652.1_pt1 | contig 19117 bp, 17 predicted proteins | sample 2277101 | NCBI WGS metagenome assembly SDBT01 (sample SAMN10404973, study PRJNA504765) | marine sediment metagenome | isolation source: marine sediment core GS10_PC15, 103 cmbsf | place: Arctic Ocean: Southern Knipovich Ridge | collected 2010 | reverse complement strand
ATCAAACAGTTTTTTCACAGGCTTTGCGAAAATAACAGGTAACACTTCCGGAAAAGCTTTGTCAGAATAATAATGATCAAACTCAAACCAGCTTTGTTTGGCTTTATCTGGAAGCGAGGAAAGCGCAGGATAAATGGTTTTCCAATCACCAAATATTTTTAAGCCTTCAGGTTTGCCAGACTTTATTGAGTCAACTAAATGAAATAGCCCTTGATAGCAAACGTCTTGGACGAAATTGAGATTAGTTTGCACCATGCTGTCACATAAAACAAAGTGCCCCGTTTTATCCAACACATAATTATCTTTATTGATCCAGACCAGTTTACAGTTTACGGCTAAGTCTAATAACACTTTAACGCCATAAAGGCTGATATCGAGTTTGTTAGCAATGGTTTCTGCGTCTAGACCTTTATCGGAATGTTCACCGATTAATTCTAAAATGCCTAATTTAAGCAAGGCATAAGTCACTTGAAAAGTAATGGGTGAGAAGGCGATTTTCAACGCTTCCCCCTTTGCATGAAGCGCGGAGGAGGTGTCGGGTTTGAAATATTTATTTAATGGGTTATCGGTCATGTTTTTCCTAAGCTTTCCGTTTGTATAGCTCTTGTTGAATCTTTTTGTTGAGTTGGTTTACCCAGCGGTTGTAATTGCGGTGAATTTGGCCGTTTGATTATTTTATTTAACATGGAGAATGCGCCTTATTTAGCGAAAAAATGCGATAAATACTAACAAATTGTTGATTATAATACAATGGTCGGGGTGACAGGAATTGAACCTACGACCCCTGCCTCCCGAAGGCAGTGCTCTACCAGGCTGAGCTACACCCCGACGTGAGCTAATATTGCCAGATGTCGTAGTACTTGTCGATCAGGAGGCAAAATTTTAGAGATTAGCTATACTTACAGTATTAACAACGTTAAGGGCGGAGGTTGAATTATGAACAAGTGTTTGATGGGCGGTATGGTGATGGGTTTGTGTTTAATCACACAGCTAGCGTTGGCGGGCCTCGATCAGATTACCATGTCTGCGACGTTGATGTTTGAAGGACAGCAATACGATTTTCCCCATGATGGTTATGTTTGTTTATATGATGATGACCATCAGTTGGTTCCTTTTATTAGTATTAATCGATCGGGGTTTATTAAGCTACACACTAATTCAGGTGTCGAATTAGTTAATGCCATTGCCTGTTTCCCGGGCGATCATATGGGCAAGTCCAGGGGGGGGATTCGTTGTGATGGTTTGCGCACAACCAAAGTATCTGCAGGTAATACGCTGCATTTTCCCAATTGTGGGCCGATGCGTAAGGCCTGCCCGGCAGACTGTAAAGCCTTTATTGTAGATGATCATATAGAGGATTATCTGGAAAGAGAGCATCGGTTTTATTAATTATCGCGACTCACTACGAAATCAGCCAGATCAATTAGGGCTTGTCGATGCGGGTTATCATCGATGCTTTGCAAGCACTGCTTGGCAGATTGCGCATGTTGGTGAGCCATTTTGCGCGTGTATTCTAGTGCACCTGTACGGTCAATGGCCTGTTTAATTTGGTCAAAATCATCAAGACCGCCAGTTTTAATGGCTTGCGCAACCCGGCTTTTCTCTGCCTCATTACCATTTTGCAACACATATAACAGAGGTAATGTCATCTTGCCTTCGGCTAAATCATCACCAATATTTTTTCCGGTTTGGGAAATATCACCACTATAATCGAGCAAATCATCAATAATTTGAAACGCCATGCCAAGTTCCATGCCATATTGGCTGATGGCTTTGCGTTTCGCGCTATCGACCTTGCTGACCAGCGCGCCAATTTCTACCGCTGCTTGAAACAACATTGCCGTTTTATGGTGAATCACCTGTAAATAATGTGCTTCAGTGGTTGTCGCATCATGGCGATGAATCAGCTGTAGTACTTCACCACTGGCAATCACGTTGGTGGCTTTGGCGAGCACATTTAATACGTCGAGATTGCCAACTTCGGTCATCAGCTCAAATGCACGTGAATAGACAAAATCACCCACCAGCACACTGGCTTCATTGCCCCAAATGGCATTGGCAGTGGGCTTGCCGCGACGTTTATCAGAGGCGTCGACAACGTCATCGTGCAGCAGGGTGGCGGTATGTAAAAACTCGATCGCCACGGCAAGTTCAATATGTTGTTCTGCTTTGTAACCACAGGCATTTGCGCTAAGCAGCACCAGTAATGGCCTGAGGCGCTTGCCACCGCTATTGATGATGTGTTCAGCGATCAGGTTGATTAGCTGAATATCCGAATGTAATTGGCAGCGAATGAGCTTATTCACTTTAGCAAAATCAGCCTGCACTAGAGTGCGCGCTGCTTGAAGAGCGTTAGGTGTGGCTAAGCTTGTATCTTGGGTCATGGTGAATCTCCATTGCTAATGCTCTGCATGCTAGGGGCTGATTGAGTTGCTGTCAAGTTTGGGGTAGGGAGGCTCCCCCACTGGCACAGGAACATCCCTTTTGGCACTTGCTTCTAGCGCGTGTATTCCGTACAATGCTCGACCTATTTTTGAATTCTGGAGACGTGCCTCATGTACGCAGTGATAGCCACCGGTGGCAAGCAATACCGAGTCCAAAGCGGTGATGTATTAAAATTTGAAACCCTTGAAGCTGAAGAGGGTAAAAGTGTGACTTTCGATAACGTGTTAATGGTTGCCGATGGTGACATGATTAAAGTCGGTACGCCACAGGTTAAAGGCGCTACAGTTACAGCTGAAGTGGTTGCCCATGGCCGTCATCCTAAGATTAACATCATCAAGTTCAAACGTCGTAAGCACCACATGAAACGCATGGGTCATCGGCAAAACTTCACCCAGGTGAAGATCACTGATATTAAAGGGGGTTAATAATGGCTCATAAGAAAGCGGGTGGTAGTACCCGGAACGGTCGCGATTCCAATGCTAAGTACCTTGGCGTAAAGCGCTATGGTGATCAGCTGGTGTTAGCGGGCAATATTTTAGTTCGTCAACGTGGCACCAAATTTCATCCTGGGGTGAATGTTGGTTTAGGCCGCGATCACACTTTATTTGCTAAAGTGAATGGCCGGGTTAAGTTTGTGAAACGTGGTCCACATAGTCGTCAGTTTGTGGACATTGTGCCAGAAGAAGTGGCTGCGCAATAATATTATTCGGGAACGACCAGTTGTAAAAGCCTCAGTTGTGGGGCTTTTTTTATGGTGAAATAAGATGAAATTTGTTGATGAAGTTAAAATTCGGGTTGAAGCGGGCAATGGTGGCAATGGTTGCTTGAGCTTTCGTCGCGAAAAATTTGTGCCAAGAGGTGGCCCGGATGGTGGCGATGGTGGTGATGGCGGTGCGGTTACTTTGCGTGCCGATGAAAATATTAATACCTTGGTCGATTTTCGTCATAAACGCATGTTTCGTGCTGAGCGCGGTCAAGATGGCATGGGTCGCCAGCGTTATGGTAAAAAAGGCGGACCATTGGTTATTCACGTGCCCGTTGGGACACTTGTGTACGATGATGACACGCGAGAGACGATAGGCGATTTAACTGAAAATAATCAAGAGCTCACAGTGGCCAATGGTGGTCGTCATGGCTTGGGCAATATTCACTTTAAAACCAGCACCAATCGAGCACCACAAAAAATCACCAGAGGCACGCCGGGTGATCAGCGCAATTTACGTCTTGAACTAAAGTTATTAGCCGATGTGGGATTGCTAGGTTTGCCCAACGCAGGCAAATCAACGTTCGTACGCGCGGTGTCAGCAGCCATTCCCAAAGTGGCCGATTATCCATTTACAACCTTATACCCAAGCCTAGGCGTCGTGCGCACAGGTCCTGATCAGAGTTTTGTGGTTGCCGACATTCCCGGTTTAATAGAAGGCGCAGCCGATGGCGCAGGGCTCGGCACACGTTTTTTACGGCATTTAGCACGCACACGTGTATTGCTACATTTAATTGATCTTGCACCCATGGATGAAACCGATCCTGTTGAATCAGCCAAAGCTATTTGGTCTGAGCTCGAACAATTCAGCGCAGAATTAATCGATAAAACGCGTTGGCTTGTGTTTAATAAAGTGGATTTGTTACCCGCCGACGAAGTCCAGCAAAAAATCGACACCATCACCAAGGCATTAAATTGGCAAGGTCCGGTTTATGCTATTTCTGCAGTTGCCAAACAAGGCACGGAAAAACTTTGCGCTGAATTGCAGGCATATTTGGATAATCTAGAATAAAGAGATCAGTTATGATCCTCTAGTATCTAGTGGCTAAATTCATTATAGTGAGCCTATGAAAATCTTACTTGCCAATCCCCGGGGATTCTGCGCTGGCGTTGACCGCGCGATTGATATTGTTGAACGTGCGCTTGATATGCTTGGGCCGCCGATTTATGTGCGTCATGAGGTGGTGCATAACCAGTTTGTTGTTGATGGTCTGCGTGAGCGTGGGGCTGTTTTTACCGATCATATTGATGAGATACCCGAAGGTGCTACGGTGATTTATAGCGCGCATGGGGTCTCGCAAGCGGTGCGCAAGCAAGCTAAACAACGGGGTCTCAAAATTTTTGATGCAACCTGTCCGTTGGTGACCAAGGTGCATATGGAAGTAGCGCGTTGTAGCCTCAAGGGCATTGAATGTATTTTAATCGGCCATGCTGGGCACCCTGAGGTGGAAGGCACCATGGGGCAATATGATAATGCTGATGGTGGTATTTATTTGGTGGAAAATGAAGCGGATGTTGCTACGCTGCAAGTGAAAAACCCTGATGAATTAGCGCTAGTGACTCAAACCACCTTGTCGGTTGATGACACAGAACAAGTGATTACCGCATTGCGGGAGCGTTTTCCAAATATAAAAGCGCCTAAGCGAGATGATATTTGTTATGCGACTCAAAATCGCCAAGATGCCGTTAAACAATTAGCTGCAGTTGCCGATGTGGTGATTGTTGTGGGTTCTGTTAATAGCTCTAACTCCAACCGCTTAAAAGAACTTGCTGAACGCTTAGGTTGTGTGGCATATTTGGTTGATTCAGCCGCGGAAATACATCGTGATTGGGTGCAAGATAAAAATAGTATCGGGGTGACGGCAGGCGCTTCTGCACCAGAGGTTTTAGTGCAAGATGTCATCAGCCAATTACGTGAATGGGGCGGTAAAACCGTAGAAGAACTCACCGGACGAGAAGAACATATTATGTTCGCTTTACCCAAAGAATTACGTCAAAATGAAAAAATTAGCGACTGAAATCGAAAAACAACTGCTTGCTATTATCCAGCAATTTTTAATTGAGCTTGGTAGCGACAGAGCGATCAAACAATTAAGACATAATGCCTCATTGACTGATGATTTGGGTATTGGCAGTTTAGAAAAAACCGAACTGTTTGATCGTATTGAAAAGCATTTCCACATTAGCTTCCCTGATTATTTATTAGTTGAAGCTTTAACCATCAAAGATTTAGTCAATGCGATTGTACAGTCCAACCCTGTGCTTCAAGCGGGCGATAAAAAGATTGCTTATGCATCACACGATTTACAACTCGACGTATCTAAAGCAAACACGCTGATTGAAGTCCTAGAGCTTTATGCTCAGGAAGAGCCGGGTAGGACGCATATTTATTTGCGTCGTGATGAGGGCGGCGAACTGCCCATTACCTATGGTGGACTTTTTCATTCTGCAAACAAAGTGGCTGCAAGTTTATATGAGAGAGGTCTCAAGCCGGGTGAAACCGTTGCTATTATGCTGCCGACTGGAGAGGAGTTTTATCACAGTTTTTATGGCACATTATTAGCCGGCGGATTACCGGTGCCAATTTACCCGCCATTTCGCCCTGATAAACTTGAAGAATATGCAAAGCGTGAAGCCGCTATTTTACGCAATGCAGAGGTGCGATTTTTAATTACATTCCCGCGCGCCGAAGGCTTAAGTAAAATTTTGAAAAATTTTGTGCCTAGCTTGAAAGCTGTGGTGACCACAGAAACACTGATGCAAAGCTCGGGCGATTTTCCAAGGCCGAATATCAGTACTGATGATGGTGCCATGATTCAATATACCTCTGGCAGTACTGGGCAACCCAAAGGCGTATTATTGTCACACGCAAATCTGCTAGCAAATATTCGTGCGTATGGAAAAGCTGTCGGTGTGCAGCCAACAGATATGGTGGTCAGTTGGTTGCCGCTTTATCATGATATGGGTTTAATCGGAAAATCATTTGGTAGCCTATATTATGGTGCGCCGTTGGCATTAATGTCACCATTGGCATTTTTGAGTCGGCCAGAGCGATGGTTGTGGTCTATCCATTATCACCGCGGCACCATCTCTGCAGGACCTAATTTTGCTTATGAATTGTGCGTTAAAAAAATTGATAAAAAGGCAATTGAAGGATTGGATTTAAGTTCATGGCGTTTGGCATTTAATGGTGCAGAAGCGATTTACCCTAATACTCTACGACGCTTTATTAAAAAATTTGCACCCTATGGTTTTAAGCCTGAATCGTTGAGCCCAGTGTATGGTCTTGCAGAGAGTGCGGTTGCATTAACATTTCCGCAGCAAGGGGTGGGGCTAACAGTTGATAAAATTAAGCGACATGAATTTGAGCAAGGCGGTAAAGCGATTCTGGCAGAAAAACAAGATACAGATGCCATTGAATTTGTTTCTTGTGGTAAGGCTATTCCTGACCATGCTGTGCGCGTTGTTGATGAAGATAATGAGCCCGTTGCAGAGCGTGTGATGGGCAGCCTGCAATTTCAAGGTCCTTCAGCGATGCAAGGCTATTATCGTAATCCGAGTTTAACCCAAGCCATTTATCATGACGGTTGGTGGGACACAGGTGATTATGCTTATATTGTTGATGAAGAAGTATATATTACCGGTCGAAAAAAAGATGTGATTATTAAATCGGGCCGTAATATTTACCCTGCCGAAGTTGAAGAATTAGCCGCCTTAGTTGATGGTGTGCGCAAAGGTTGTGTTGCAGCGTTTGGCGTAAAAGATGCGCGTAGTGGTACTGAGAAGTTTGTGGTTGTCGCTGAAACTAAAGAGCGTGATTTAACGGTGCGAGATGATATTGTTCGAGGTATTAATGAAAAGGTCTCTTCGGTGTTAGGTATTCCACCGGATCGAATTGTATTAGTTGCACCGGGTAAAGTGCCGAAAACGTCGAGTGGGAAATTGCGACGTTCTACCTGTAAACAACTTTACATTGATAAAAAGTTGGCGCGTTATCATATTCCAGCGTGGTTTCAAGTAACACGTTTGGCAATTAATAGCGGTATCCGTAAGTTGTGGTCGATGGTCGCGTCAGTTGGGCGTTTTATCTATACGATTTATGGTTGGATAATCAGTTTGATTTTTATTCCCGGCACATGGATAGCTGTTAAAGTGTTGCCACAATCGACAGTCGGACGTGTGACCCGGCAATTAATGCGTTGGTATTATCGATTTCTTTTGTGCCCGATTAAGGTCACGGGTTTGGAAAATATCAAGAAAGAAAAGACACTGATCTTTACGCCTAATCATGGCAGTTATATTGATTCCCCAGTGCTGATGGGAATTTTGCCAGCAGATATTGCGATTGTGGGGAAGGGAGAGTTAAGAACAACACCGCTAATTAAAACGATTATCCGCAAGTTGGGTTATCTTACCGTTGATCGGTGGGACTTTTCTAAAAGCACAGATGATGCTGAAAAAATAACGCAAACATTAAAAGCAGGTCGCTCGGTTATGATTTTTCCTGAGGGAACCTTTACCTATGCAACGGGAGTGCGGCCCTTTAAATTAGGCGCATTTAAAGTTGCGGTGGATGCTAATGTCCCCATTTGTCCGATTGGGATAAAAGGCACGCGTGGCATTATGCGCAGTGGCAGTAAATTAATTCGGCCTGGGTTTATTCGCATTGATATTGGAGAACCTATTTACCCCAATGGTGATGATTGGCAAGAGATGATTCGACTGCGTAATGTCGTGCGCGAAGATATTGCTGAGCGTTGTGGTGAGCCGACAATTGATTTAATTACTGCCGGTCCTCAAGCATAAATTATTTTCGGTGCAAAGGCACTTTCACCATCAGTAACAAAATAGCTCCAGTAATCAGGAAAAAGATGATTGTTGACATGCCTGCACGTTGGCTAGCAAATTGATAGGTGACCGTTGCCACTAACCAAGGGCCAAGAAATGCAGTGGCTTTGCCAGAGAATGCATACAAGCCAAACATTTCAGTTAAGATTTCACGTGGTGCGATACGAATAAATAGCGAGCGACTAGCGGCCTGAACGGGACCGACGAAAACGCATAAGATTGTCGTTAAAATCCAAAATGATTGTTTATCATGTATGATCAGAATTGATGTACCTAAAATGATCATTGCAATAAGAGAGATCATAATGGTTGGTTTTGCGCCGAACCAATCATCAAACCAAGCAAAACTTGCAGCACCTAATCCGGCAGCGATATTTAAGGTAATGCCAAAGGCGATAATTTCTGTAAAACTCATATCAAAAGTGCCAGCCGCATAAATGCCGCCAAAGGCAAATAGCGTGTTGAGCCCGTCAATATATAACATGCGAGCAATGAGAAATTTAAACACTTGTTTATAGTGTAAGGCTTTTTTCAGTGTGCCAGATAAGCTTGATAGGCCTTGACGTATTGCTTGTGTTAAAGGAATATTTTTTTTGGGTGTATCGGGTGTGAAAAAGAATAAGGGCAGCGAGAAAACGCCGATCCATACGGCAACCAATGGTCCGCAAGCACGGATTTGTTCAGCGGTATTATGATCAAAATGAAACCACGCGGTTTTGTCTTCAACAAACACAAACAGCGCAACGGTTAACGCCAGCAAGCCGCCGGCATATCCTAAACCCCACGCCCACCCAGATATTCGGCCAAGATAACCTTTGGGGGCTATGTCATGCAGCATGGAATTATAAAAAACAACGGCAATTTCCATGCCAATAGTGCCAACCAACACACAGCCTAATAACCAATAGGTATGCTGCACGTTAGGCATTGCAAACCATAAAAGAGCTGAGGCGATTATCGCAAGAATTGTAAAACTAATTAGCCAGGGTTTGCGTCGACCTTCATGATCTGCGATGGCGCCAAGCATTGGGCTTATTATAGCAATCAGAATGCCAGCAATGGCAATGGTGTGTCCCCACTGTGCGGTACCGATGATTTTATTGACGGCCACGGCTTTCGTGAAATAGGCGGCAAAAACAAAGGTGGTAATGATGGTGTTAAATGAGGATACGGCCCAGTCATAAAAACACCAGCTAATAATTGCTTTTTTGCTTGATGGGATCTGTTTTTGCATTGGGGCATTGTACAGTAATGGGTAATAACTACCAGCATTCGAGCAATGGGCCAGTACCGCTTATTTGTTTCTGACCATTTTGCCCAAGACTTAATTGGCCGCAGTGTATGTCTTGTGCTTGTGGACCGATCGGTGTTGCGCTTAATAGATAATTCTCACTGCCGATAATGTGTAAATTTAATTGATAATGCGGTGGGTTGCCAACGCCAAGCGTATTTAAATTGGCACCAGCATAAGTGCCTTGGATAATTCGGAAACGCTCCAGTGTATTAGCAGCTGTCATCAGTGCAGTTTTTGCGCCGCTGCGATGGCTCTTGCGAATAGTGTTAGTATAAAGTGGGTAAGAGATGCTAGCTAAAATGGCAATAATCGCCAGCACCACCAATAACTCAATTAATGAAAATCCGCGCATACTTTTTCCTGCTAATTAAAAGTCACAGTTTAGCGTGGAAATAAGAATAAAAAACCCCGTTATCGGGGTTGTAGTTGCAGTTTGCCCTGCGCATTGAATGTTAGTTTTTTCACCATGCTAGCAAGCAAAATGACACAGATTAAATTAGGAATGGCCATTAAGATATTGGCAAGATCGGCAAATTGCCACACGACATGCAATGGTGCGACAGTGCCAACTACGACAAGCAGTGTGAATAAAATGCGATAGGGTAATACTGCGCGAATGCCGAAGATAAATTCAGCGCAGCGATCGCCGTAATAACACCAAGTAATCATGGTGGAATAGGCAAAAAAGATCAGGCCAAAGCCGACGACCCATGCGCCAATGTTGCCGATACCAAGACTTGCCAAGCCGTGTTGGAAGGCATAAGCGGATAGGGCAGCGCCTTGGTAGGTGCCGATGCCGTCATGGCCGACGATCACAATAACCAGTGCGGTCATGGTGCACACCACAATAGTGTCTATAAAAGGCCCTAACATGGCGACCAAACCTTGTTTAACGGGGTTGTCCGTTTTGGCGGCAGCATGGGCAATGGCCGCAGACCCTAAGCCGGCTTCATTGGAAAACACGCCTCGAGCGACGCCATATTGCATGGCGGCACCTATCCCGCCACCAGCAACGGCATGTGGGTTTAAGGCTAAATTAAATATTTGCACAATGGCGTGTGGCACTTCACCCACGTGCATAAACACAATGACTAATGCTGCAATGCAGTAAGCAATGCCCATAACGGGGACAATGACACCGGCAACATGGCCAATGCGCTGTATGCCGCCTAACACAACAACACCCACCATAGTTGCTAATACAATGCCAAGTATCCACAAGTGTTGTTGAATGCTGGGAAAAATATAGTCGACGCCACTGGCAATGGAGTTGGCTTGCACGGTATTACCAATACCAAACGTGGCGATGAGAGTAAACGCTGCAAACAAGGTGCCAATTACTGGCATATTTAAACCATATTTCAGTGTGTACATAGGCCCGCCGGTGATGCGGCCATATTTATCGACTTGGCGAAAATGCACGCCTAACGTGCAAGACACAAATTTGGTGGCCATCCCAACCAGCGCGGTCACCCACATCCAAAAAATCGCCCCGGGTCCGCCCATGGTAATCGCAGTCGCTACACCGGCAATGTTACCCGTGCCGATTGTGCCGGCAAGTTCCGCGGTTAACGCATGAAAACGTGAGACATCACCTTTCTGATCTTTTTGCCCGCCGCCAAACATTTGTTTAAAGCCTTGGCCAAAATAGCGCACTTGAATAAAGCGTAATTTAAACGTGAGGTAAAGACCGGTGCCAACTAATAAAACAACCATCGGTACGCCCCAGGCGTAATGGTTGATTGTTTCGATTATTTGTAGCATCCCTGACATAGCATGGCAGGGTAATCGATCTGTTTCCTAGATGCAACTCGGCCCCGCGCCTGGGGAAAATTCCTAAATGCGTCGTGGATTGTGCTAGGGTAGTTTGATTGTCTTACCAGTTGCTGCACTTAGATTAAGGATTCGCCACACACAAGCCTGACATGATGGCTGCGCCAATCGCGTAGGTGTTATCATCCACATCAAAATGAGCTGAATGTAAGGGAGCCGTGATATTGCTGTTACCAGACCCCAAAAAGTAAAATGCCCCTGGGCGGTGTTGGAGATAGTAAGCAAAGTCTTCTGCCCACCCGGCGAGTTCTGTGTCAGCGTCAATATTCTCTTTACCAATTAATGGTGTAGCAATCTCAACAAGTCTCTCGACATTTTCTGAATGATTAATGACAGCATCATATCCACGATGGTATTGAAAATCACATTTGTAGCCTGATTTTTCCAGGGGGAGTAATGAATCTTCCATTAATTGTTGAATTAAATCACGATCGCCTGAGTCAAACGTACGTACGGTCCCGGCCATCTCAGCAGTGTCTGCTATCACATTAAACGTGTCACCGGCCTGTAGCTTGCAAACACTGAGAACAGCAGCATGTGCTGGATTAATGCGACGGGCAATAATACTTTGCCAGCCTGTCGTGAGTTGTGCTGCAGCAATAATCGGGTCTAACGTATCGTGTGGTCTAGCTGCATGCCCACCTCTGCCTGTAATGGTCAGCGTGAAAAAATCGCCAGCAGCCATCAGTGGGCCTTTTCGAACTCTTATCTTACCCACCGTTGTACCTGGATCATTATGTAAACCATAAACGTCACTCACGCCGTCTAAACAACCATTTTCAATCATTCCTATTGCGCCACCTGGAATAAGTTCTTCGCTGGGCTGAAATATAAAGCGCACATTATTTGTGAGTAAATGTTTATTTTCGACTAAAATCCTTGCAGCTGTTAATGCAATGGTCATATGAACGTCATGACCACACATATGAGCTGCGCCTGGATTCTTTGAGACAAAGTCATGCTCGTTTTGTTCTTGAATGGGTAACGCATCCATGTCTGCCCTTAAAGCAATCATCTGAAATTTGTCTGAAACTGTCAGATCCGCAATAAAGCCATAGCCCCAGATTTCCTTTATTGTATAGCCCATCTCTTCGAAAACACTCTTACAGTACTTTGCTGTTTGTGATTCTTGACAGCTTAATTCTGCATGTTGATGTAAATATTTTCGATGTTTTATGCTCCAAGATTTCAGTGATTGTGCTTTTTCGATTAAATCTATCATTTAACTCTCCTCATATAATATTTATCATTAAAGTTTAAAAAACCAACATAACAATATGTTAGCAGTCTTGTCAAAAAGACCAGCATGAATGCCAATGGCATCAAGCTTGCCTTCATAGTCATCGCAATCTGTGCTCCAGTTTTCGTTGCTAGAGTTAGAATACAGGGTGTTGTGTGTATTTGTATAATTTATAATAGTTATGTATACTATTCATGCTATGAATATAAACAGAATGAACTTAAATCTTCTCACGTCGCTTGATGCGTTATTAACTGAAGAAAACGTCTCTAAAGCGGCTAACAAGCTTTATATTACTCAAGCTGCCATGAGTAATAGTCTGAATCGCCTGCGTGAAGCACTGGATGATGAGTTGCTCATTAGAAGCGGGCGCAAAATGATACTAACCAGTAAAGCGGCTCAATTGGCCCCTAAAATTCATAACTTGCTCGAACAATTAAATACAACATTATTCCATGCGGATAAATTCGAACCCAAAGCGTCTGAGCGTGAGTTTGTTATTGGCATGTCTGACTATATGGAGTGCATTGTTCTACCCTCGTTTATGCTCTACCTTCAAGAACACGCACCCGGAATAAAAATTAAAATTGTGCATTTAACGCAAGTGTTAGGCCAAGAATTGTTTACCAGTAACACCCTTGATTTATTTGTAGGCTTGCCTTTAAATCATGACATTTCTCAACTCAGATCAGAGGCTTTATTCACAGATTCAGTTGTTTGTGTTGCAAATAAGAAGCATAAGCTTGTGCATGGAAAACGGATGAACATGACAGATTTTCTCGCAGCAAAACATTTAAGTATCGCGCCGCAAGGAGAATATCGATTAACAAAAGTTGATCAAGCTCTCACGGCACTTAATTTGCAGCGCGATGTTGTGTTAACAGTTCCGCATACATTGCCTGCACTGCAGGTGGTCTCTACCTCTCAACTGCTGACCATTATACCCAGCAGGATTGCAGCGCTGTATGCAGGATCGTATAAGGTTAACCTGTATAAGGTGCCGTTCTCGATTCCATCAGTAAGCTTTATGCAAATATGGCATGCACAAATGGATAACGATCCAGCGCATGCATGGTTGCGGCAGGCGCTAAAAAATTCTCAGAAGTAAGCATGTGAGCCCATCAAACGGTGTTTATTTGAATTACCAAACTGAACGCGCCACCATACGGACCTCTAGTAAAAATCTAGGCACTTTTCATTTGCTGTTAACTTAAGTATAGTAAGGAGGTGTGAATAAGTGTTGGTATTTGAAGGTTTTTTTTTGCGATTTTTACTGTATGTGGGTTGTAGGCGGCAGGAAAATAAACTGTACTCAATTAATGTGAGCTTTTTTACAATGGCAGACCTAAAAAAACGAGAACCAAATGCTGATGCGGCTGACTACATTATGGCGAAAGTTATAGAGCGCCTTAATGCAGAAGGCATTAAATATACTGATATATCGTGGGACTCGTATACTTTAACGGTAAAAACCACTCATGGAAAACGTCACATACGCTTTGGAGTCTTGTCTTTTAATGAGTATGGTCAACCATCAACCGATGGACTCATCAAAGGTTTAATTACACTGCTCGTGAATAAGCTAAATTACATATGATGAGGGATGGCTCAAATGCCATGCTCGACGCCATAACTGGCCTCATAAAAACACGGTATTGAAATTTAGCGTCTGAGCCCTTATCTTATTGTTAACAACAGATAGGAGAATACCCAATGGCTAGAATGGATAAATTTACGACTAAGTTTCAAACTGCATTAGCGGATGCGCAGTCAATTGCTGTGGGTCTCGATCATCAGTTTATGGAGCCCGTGCATGTGCTGAAAGCCTTGCTGGATCAAGAAGGCAGCACCACGACGCATTTATTGCTGCAAGCGGGTGGCAACTTAAATACGCTGCGCGATAAACTGGATGAAGCATTAGACCAGCTGCCAACTGTGCAAGGGGCGGGTGGTGATGTGAGTGTGTCGAACGACCTCAACCGTGTTTTAAATTTGACCGATAAATTGGCTCAACAACGTAAAGATCAATATATTTCTACTGAGTTATTTATTCTTGCGGCGATTGATAGCGCTGGGAATTTAAAAAAGATTTTAACTGAATCGGAATTAACTAAAGCGACAATTGAACAAGCGATTAATAATATTCGTGGTGGCGAGAGTGTGACAGACCCTAATGCTGAAGAACAACGCCAAGCGCTAGATAAATACACCATTGATTTAACTGAACGTGCAGAGCAAGGCAAATTGGATCCGGTGATTGGGCGTGATGATGAAATTCGTCGTACCATTCAAGTGCTGCAACGTCGCACTAAAAATAATCCCGTCTTAATTGGTGAGCCAGGTGTTGGTAAAACAGCAATTATCGAAGGTTTGGCGCAGCGTATTGTTAATGGTGAAGTGCCTGAGGGATTAAAAAATAAACGTGTATTATCATTAGATTTTGGGCTTTTAATTGCCGGGGCAAAATTCCGTGGTGAATTTGAAGAACGTTTAAAAGGGCTATTAAAAGATTTGTCTAAACAAGAAGGGCAAATTATTTTGTTCATTGATGAGATTCATACCATGGTGGGTGCCGGTAAAGCGGAAGGCTCGATGGATGCAAGTAATATGCTAAAGCCCGCATTAGCGCGTGGTGAGCTGCATTGTGTCGGTGCAACAACGCTTGATGAATACCGGAAAAATATCGAAAAAGATGCGGCATTAGAGCGGCGTTTTCAAAAAATCTTGGTCGAAGAGCCAACTATTGAGGATACAGTAGCTATTTTACGTGGTTTGAAAGAGCGTTATGAATTACACCATGGCGTGACAATTACGGATCCTGCGGTTGTGTCAGCGGTGATGTTATCACACCGTTATATTACCGATCGCAATTTACCCGATAAAGCGATTGATTTAATTGATGAGGCTGCTAGTCGTATTCGTATGGAAATTGACTCCATGCCCGAAGATATGGACAGACTTAATCGGCGTTTAATTCAACTAAAAATTCAGCGTGAAGCGTTGAAAAAAGAAAAGGATGACGCATCGAAAAAACGGCTTGCTGATTTGCAAAAAGATATTAATCAACAAGAAAAAGAATATGCAGATTTAGAAGAAATATGGAAGCAAGAGAAAGCTGAATTGCAAGGTGCACAACATATTAAAGAAGAGCTTGATCGTGCACGCCTAGAATTAGAAGCCGCTGGTCGCGCAAGTGATTTAGCGCGAATGAGTGAGCTGCAATATGGTCGTATTCCTGAGCTTGAAAAGAAATTGGCACAGGCCGGTGCAGCTGAGAAAAAAGATCGACAACTCATTCGTAATAAAGTTACGCCCGAAGAAATTGCAGATGTGGTGGCTAAATGGACCCATATTCCAGTCACTAAGTTACTGGAAGGTGAGCGCGAAAAACTGTTACACATGGAAGATGATTTGCATGCGCGAGTTATCGGTCAAGATGAAGCAGTGGTTGCTGTGTCAGATGCGATCCGTCGTTCGCGTGCTGGTTTGTCAGATCCTAACCGTCCGATAGGGTCATTTTTGTTTTTAGGCCCGACGGGAGTGGGTAAAACCGAATTATGCAAAGCATTGGCTGACTTTCTATTCGATACAGAAGAGGCGATGATCCGCATTGATATGTCTGAATTTATGGAGAGACATTCAGTTGCACGTTTAATTGGTGCACCACCAGGATATGTTGGTTATGAAGAGGGTGGATATATCACTGAAGCAGTACGACGTCGTCCTTACTCACTAATTTTATTAGATGAAGTCGAAAAAGCGCACCCCGATGTGTTTAATATTTTATTGCAAGTGTTAGATGATGGCCGCTTGACCGATGGCCAAGGTCGTACCGTTGATTTTCGTAATACCGTGGTGGTGATGACATCAAACTTAGGCTCACACTTAATTCAGGAACTAGCCGGTGAAGGTTATGACAAAATGAAAACCGCGGTGATGGAAGTGGTGGGTCAGCAATTTCGTCCAGAGTTTATTAATCGGATTGATGAGTCAGTGGTATTCCATGCTTTAGGTCAAGAGCAAATTCGTGAGATTGCATCCATTCAAGTTGATCGCGTTAAAGGGCGTTTAGCAGAGAAAGACTTAAAACTCGAGATTACCGATAGAGCACTGGATTATTTGGCTGAAAGTGGATTTGATCCAATATATGGCGCAAGGCCGCTAAAGCGCGCGATTCAACAGCATATGGAAAATCCATTAGCGCAAGATATTCTAAGTGGTAAGTTTATGCCGGGTACAGTGATTAAAGCTGATGTTGGTGCTGAGGGCTTGAAATTTACAAGCAAAGCAGCGAAAAAAGTTAAGGCATCTTAATAACGTACTGCCTAATGACAGAGTCTGTTAGATAGTTTATGCTTCAGCCATGACCATTCACTATGCGATTTTGATCGTCATCTTGGGCTGTGGCCTGCTGGCATGGAGTGCTGACCGCTTTATTGTGGGTGCTGCGGCAACTGCGCGTCATTTTCATTTGTCCCCCTTGTTTATCGGCATGGCGTTGGTGGGGTTTGCGACGTCACTGCCTGAAATGATCGTTTCTGCTACAGCAGCTTTTAATGGCAATCCCGTTATGGGTGTCGGGAATGCGATTGGTTCCAATATCACTAATATTGGCTTGGTGCTTGGTATCACCGCCATTGTTACGCCCTTGACGGTAAGATCCAAGCTATTAAAGCGTGAATTTCCCATGTTACTAGGCATTATGCTGTTGTCACTGTTGTTAATAGTGAATGGCTATCTGAGCAAACTAGATGGTTTAGTATTGATTTCTGGCTTTGTATTGCTGGTGATTTGGCTTGGCTTTCAAGCGCGTAGTGCGAGATTTCGTGCAGATCCTATTGCGAGCGAATATGCAGCTGAGATGCCTCGTGAAATGCCAATCTGGCTTAGTTCGGTATGGATGCTAATCGGCCTTGTGCTGTTGCTGCTGAGCTCAAAACTACTGGTGTTTGGCGCCGTGTTTATTGCCAAGCATTATGGGGTTAGCGATTTGGTCATTGGTCTGACCATCGTTGCCGTTGGCACCAGCTTGCCAGAGCTGGCAGCCTCTGTGGTTAGCGCAATTCGTGGTGAGCATGATATCGCGATTGGCAATGTGCTCGGTTCGAATATGTTTAATTTGCTGGGTGTGCTTGCTATGCCTGGCCTCATTATGCCAACTAAAATTCCATCAGTGGCACTGTGGCGTGATTATCCGATTATGTTTGCATTTACCTTGGCCTTTTTTATTATGGCATATGGTTTTCGTGGCAAAGCAGGTCAAATTAATCGTATTGAGGGTGGTTGTTTGCTACTAGGCTTTATTGTCTATATCCTGCTGCTTTTCCATGCCTTATAGCTAGAAAATTCCCGGAAATCCAACAATAAATATAGCCCACACCCCTACCATAATATGTGATATGGATACGCTGATTAAATTCCTGTGCCTTGAAAATAACCAGCCCCAGAATAGCCCTGGTATAAAAACCAACAGTGCAAATGTGATGGTGGTATGTGAGTGAGCAGCCGCAAAAACCAAATTAGAGAGGATAATGGCAAACCAGGTTTGTCTGGTTGTATCATCACCAATGAACATCTGTAAAGAACTTTGGAGTGCACCCCGAGCTATAAATTCTTGTAATGGGCAAAAGAAGGCGTAAGCCATAGCTGTGAGCAGATAGAGTTTTATATCAAAACTGGTGCCGTTGCTAAAGTTGCCAGTAGGACTAAAGAATGCTTGCCCGGGATTGGCTGAGAATGTTATGAAAATCCATTTTAATAGTAAAATAAAAATTAAAAAGGGAATGGTAAATAAAATTGCTTCTTTGCAAGCAGGGCGCCAGTCTTTTGTTGTAAATCCGTAATGTTGTAATCCATAGCCGCTTTTTTTTAGAGAAAGAAACAGGACAGTTGCGACAATAACAATTAGAGCTAATGATATAGCTGTTGTGTTTGGTAGATATTGTTTCAATGCGGTGAGTGTGCTTAAACTTAATGCATACAATGATAAGACATAAAACATACTAACCATTAAAATACCAATCGCAACACGTTTTTTAGACTGATCTAATTCTTTTTGTATCGATTTAACCGTCACTTCATTGGTGTGACGTAGGCGTTTGGAATAAGTCTTTGCCAGGTTAATCGCAATCTGAGTAAAGATGTCGTTATATTCAGGCTGATCTTTAATGTCACTAATTCTAATTCTTAATAACGTTGAGTCTTCCAAGGTGGTGACAGAAGCTGAGCGCGGTTTATCCTCAATAAAAGCCATGGCGCCTATGGGTGTTCCAGCGCTTAGGTCAGCAATTTTATGTTGCTGTTTTTTATCCTCAGATAGCTTCAGCACGACCGCACTGCCTTTCAGCAAAATATAAAAATTTTTAGCCGCATCGTCTTCACAAATAAAGCGAGTATCGCGCTTGATGGTGATGGTATCAGCCAGTTTGGCGAATCGTTCTAGCTGTTGGTCAGAAAAGCCTGCCGATAACGACATGTTTTTAAGCTGTTGTAACGCTTGATCATCCATGATTTAGCTTTCCAGTTGAAATTTCCAAATGCAAGTAAATTATAAATAACTTATGTGCTACTTACCATATTTTTTACGACATTGTTTAAGGCTGTGGGTGGCTTAGTCATAGTCTATTAGCTCAGATTGAAAACTCTACATGCAAGGGTACATGATCAGATAAATGGCGCCAAGGCTCATCGCTTA
>SDBT01006651.1_pt1 | contig 19117 bp, 16 predicted proteins | sample 2277101 | NCBI WGS metagenome assembly SDBT01 (sample SAMN10404973, study PRJNA504765) | marine sediment metagenome | isolation source: marine sediment core GS10_PC15, 103 cmbsf | place: Arctic Ocean: Southern Knipovich Ridge | collected 2010 | reverse complement strand
TAGTGTTATTTTTACTAGTTGCAGTTTTATCTTTTATTTCAGGACTGGAATAGGAAGTAGGGTATCCTTCATATCGTTTAAAATCCATTATATCTGCGGTTGTAACATTAGTACATGAAATTGTTGGCCCAGCAATAGAATTAATAGTTTGCGGCCCTGTTCCTTCCAGAACCGGTTGTTCCCAGGCAGATGGGACGCCTGCGGAATAGAGATACACACTGAGGTCATCTACATACCAACCATCGTCGTTTAAAGAAGCATTGGAAGTAAAAGTAAATTTCACTTCAATTTCTTCACCTGCAAATTCGCTTATGTCCCTGATTTTTGACTCCCATATTCTTTCAATATCGTTATAAACAGCACCTCCGGTTGTGCTTCCATAAACCAATTTCTCTTTGGTGGATGAAATAACCTCCACTATTGGCACATCATCCCAATAATTGCCATAAATACTAATCCATTGCAGCCACTTTAGCCTAATCGGATATTCTTCATTTACAGATGTCAGATCGATTGGGAGTACCAAGACACTTGTAGTTGAGTTTTCATATTGGCCATTAATATCAATTGCCCAAAGCTTTGTAGGTGAATATGCCTGGCTGGGACCTACTAAACTTGGCGAACCATACTCCCATTCACCACTAGTGGAAACAGGATTGCCATTATCGCTTTCGAATTTGTTGTAATAATAATTTAATTGCGAAATAGTAGAGAAAGACCAGACAGGACAATTTGTAGCATCCCCATTAAAATTAGTTGGAACAATTTTCCAGTAATAGGTAGTAAATCCTGCAAGTACAACTGGATTCCAATTTGTGACATTCCCAAGGGGTATTCCATTAAAAATATTACTTGCCAATATGTCGGTACCAAAATACAATTTGTAATTTGTAGGATTTTCCGGCGCTGTTTCCCAGTATAATTTGGCATTTAGCGGGACTTCATGTTCCCCATCGACAGGGGCAATGGGAATGGTCTTTCCCGGAGCTTCGTTAAAATTTATATTTACGCCTCCACTCTCCACCGATCCCGATGAGAAATAAGACCCATCAACATCATCCTTTATTCGGCTATAATCTAATTTAAAATCGAGGTCATCGCCCAAATTTGCATATACTTCTTCTGTCATCCATATTTTTAAACTATAAGTTTCGTTGGCTCCATCTGCAATAGAAATGAAATCCTCTTCAAAAAAAAGAATGCTGTCAGCATAGATAGTTCCTTGGATTTCAGTTGCTAAATCGGGACCTGAAAGAGTCGCCCCTCCAATACATATTGTCCAGTCGCTAACATCATTATTTGTGCCCGGTTTAATTACCAGTTGGTCAATAATACTCGCTAATCCATCACCACTGGCTGCATCGGTGAACTTAAAATCAACGATGGTGATCCTCTCGGCTTCGGTATTTGCGCTTGTGTTGATCGAAACAGCTTCTGAGCCTACACCTGTAGTTAAAGTAGATGTCCCGTCGTTAGAATTTGTTGACAGCTCGTCAACATGGAGAGTATAATCCTCTATTTCCCCATAGTTTGTTGCCCCACATGCCGGAGGGTAACTATGATAATCAATCCTTACACGCATTCTTAAATCGCCTAATTCTGCAAAATCAGGTACAGTGACAACGCCATGATAGGGACCTATACCAGAACTGTTATCTAATCCAATTGATTCACCCGAATCACTAAAATCACCATCGTCGTTCCAATCGACCCAAACCTTTCCTTTGTCACTGTTATATGCACTTTCAAGATAGAATTTTATGGAGTCGCTAAGACCTATCTCGATGGTGTTAGTAAGGGAAGTATGATCACTATAACCATTTGTGCCGTCGTTATAACCAGAAAGATTGTCGATGCTCCCGAAAATTACCCGGCCAATATATTCATCTTTCTCCCTTATACTGGCTTCACAATAGGTTTGAGCCATACTCTGGTTAATTGAAAAAAAATATATAATCCCAAAAAGCAAGTAATGTGTCTTTTTCATATCATTTCCTTTTGATTAAATTTTTACATTTTAAATAGATGTCGTGGGAAGTAAAACTTTCGTTCCCGTCATTCTCGTACCAGGCAATTTTGTCGTCTATTTCCGAAGCAGATAGAACGTCCATATCACCATCTCCATCAACATCAGCGGCAAAAACGCTGTTGTAGTCATAAAATGTTCCAACTTCAAAGTAGAAGAATCGGCAATCAGGATAGCTCGTTCAATCATATTTCGCAGTTCGCGTACATTCCCGGGAAAATCATAATGTATCAGAGCGGAATCGATTTTATTTTCGATGCGAGAAATTCTTTTATTCAAAACATTACTGAATATTTCCACGAAATGACGAACTAAAAGCGGAATATCTTCTTTCCTCTCCCGCAGCGGTGGAATATGAATTACAAAAGTTGCCAACCGATGATAAAGATCATCGCGAAATTTTTTCTCATTTACTTTTTTGAGAAGTTTCAAATTTGTAAAGATTGCTCCTACTGCCATTGTCAGGTTTATTTTTTTAAAAAATCTTCAAAGCATTCAAGTAATTATCTAACGCATTTGAATAATCACTTTTATGATAATAACCCAATCCGAGATGCATCAATGCCATTCCTTCGCCGTGTTCAAAATTCAGTTTTTGGGAAATTTCCAATGCTTGTTTGCTATATATGATACATTTATTCGGATCGTTGTTCATAACCTTGTAGGCTTTGTTGATCAGCTCTTTTACTTTTTCTTTGATTATTTCTTCTTTCATAACATTTTTTCTCTTTGAAAACTTAAAATGGATTATTGATTTTGGGTGTCAATGAAAAACCTTCAAAGTTCAGGAAACCTAGCATCAGACCTGACTCGTGATGAAGTATCCCGATTTATCGGAAGAATGGTGATGCATGCTTTCTGCCGACTACTTTTTATTGTAACTTTCCGAATCTCAGTCTTCGCTTCGTTATGCCCGGACAGGTTATTTGTGAGATTCCCGCTTTCGCGGGAATGACAAAAACACAGAACGATAAAAACCGGGAATGATAGAAATCGGAATGATAAAAAAATCGGGAATGATATTTTATAAAAAGCTTCGGGAAGTCGAAATATCCTTCCGAAGCCTTTATTTCAGATTTTTCGGATATGAGGATTCGGAAGGTTTTGTCTCAAAATTAAAAAAGATTTGATTGTATGTCGTATAAGTAGAAAACTTAACAAGTTTCAAAAACTTGGTAAGTTTAGAAAACTTATCAGCACTTAGACCAGCCACAGGAATTACATTTCAAACATCCTTCACTGTGTTCGATCTGGCTGCCGCAATCCGGGCAAATACCGCTCATCCTGTTTCTTCTTTTTATAGTCGGAACTTCTGTATTCAATTCTTTATTTGGATTTTGATTATTTATTTGCAAAAAGCTTTCCAGGGATTTGGCGATTCCATCTGAACAGGAAGTGATCATCTCACCTTTGTGCCACATGGGAGAAGGGCAGCGAATTCCTTTTAATTGCCGAATAATGGAATCGATCTTAACATTGGAACGCAAACACAAAGAGACCAATCTACCGATTGCTTCCAATTGAGCTGAGGCACAACCACCTACTTTTCCCATCTGTGTGAAAACCTCACATGCACCGATTTCATCGGAATTTGTAGTAACGTAAAGATGTCCGCAGCCGGTTTCGATTTTTTGGGTGATGCCATTGGTTATATGCGGTCTCTTGCGCGGACTGACCTTTAATTTATCTTCTTCCGAAACTTTGCTGCCGACATTAAGAACCTGGTTTTCGCGGCTGCCGTCTCGATAGACAGTTACGCCTTTACAACCCAGTTCATAAGCTAATTCAAAGGACATCCTGATATCTTCTCTGGTTGCATCTCTTTTGAAATTTATCGTTTTGGAAACTGCATTATCAGTATATTTTTGAAAAGCTGCCTGCATCCTGATATGCCATTCCGGAGAAATATCGTGAGAAGTAACAAAGATTTTTTTCAGCTCTTCAGATATTTCTTTCAGATGGGAAATGCTTCCGGTTTCAGATACTTTTTCCATCAAATCCTGGGAATATAAACCAGCATCACGAACTGCTTTTTCAAAGATAGGATTCACATAAAGGAGTTTTTCTCCATCCATCACATTCTTGATGTAAACCAGGGAAAATTGAGGTTCGATTCCACTGGAAGTATCTGCGATCATACTTATTGTGCCGGTCGGAGCGATAGTAGTTGTAGTTGCGTTTCGTATTCCGTTTTTAGCAATTTTATCTGAAAGTTCCTTCCAATCCAGTTTATTATTATTCCTTTTCAATTTTCCTTTATCATAAATGCTGCCTTTGAAATTAGGGAAACTTTCAAACTTTTGAGCTAATTCCATGGATTTCTGTTTGGAATGAAAATCGATAAATTCCATAATTTCTTCAGCAAGTTCCACAGCAGCATCACAATCATACGGAATTTTCAGCATAAACAATAAATCTGCCCAACCCATCAAACCCAAACCGATCTTCCGATTTGCTTTCACCATTTCAGCAATTTCCGGAAGCGGAAATTTGGATCGATCGATCACATCATCCAGAAATTCCACGCTGTCTTTAACCACTTTTTTTAGAAGCTTCCAATTAATTTTTTCCTGCTTTATCATTGCAGCTAAGTTCAATGATCCCAAGTTACAAGCTTCATTTGGAAGTAGCGGCTGTTCACCACATGGGTTACTACTTTCAATTCTTCCAATATGAGGAGTAGGATTGAACTTGTTGATTCGATCTAAAAAAATTATGCCGGGCTCTCCATTTTTATAAGCCATTTCCACGATCAAAATAAAGACATCTCTTGCTTTCAGTTTTTGGGTAACTTTTTTTGTATGAGGTGATATCAATTCATATTCGTCATCGTGATAGACAGCTTTCATGAAATCTTCAGTAATGCCCACGCTTATATTGAAATTTGTCAATTCTGAAGGATCTTCTTTACAAGTAATAAACTCCAGAATTTGAGGATGGTTTACATTCAGAATTGCCATATTTGCACCGCGTCTGGTTCCACCTTGTTTTACAGCATCCGTGGCAGCGTTGAAAGCTTTTAAAAAAGTAATTGGTCCGCTGGAAACACCATTAGTGCTTTTAACTCGCGAATTTTTTTCCCGTAAGTTGCTGAAACTGAAACCGGTTCCACCGCCACTTTTATGTATCAGTGCAGCATTTTTTATACTATTGAAAATACTTTCCATACTATCTTCGATAGGTAGTACAAAACAAGCGGAAAGTTGCTGCAGGTCATTTCCTGCGTTCATTAAGGTGGGGGAGTTGGGTAGGAAATAACAGGAATCCATCAATTTGAAATATTTTTTTTCTTTTTCAGGATCTCCGTTACTGATATTTTTGGCAACTCTTAGAATCATTATTTTCCAGTTTTCAACTGGTTTTCCATTTTTATCTTTTTGGAAATATCTCCGTTCCAAAACTCTTTTTGCATTTTCTGATAATTTCATCAAATTCTCCAAAATTTTACTAATATTTGCTTATTACACACGACACCACTTACTCCTTCTTTTTTTTACCTCAACCCCACAGTGAAATAAAAAAAAGAGATTTCACGTGGTAAACCTAATCCCTTCTCCTACAAGGAGAAGGGGACTTTTTTGTCTCCCTCTCCTCGATAGGAGAGGGTCGGGGTGAGGTCGAAAAATCATACTTTACGGACAGACTCTAATTCGCTATTGAAAGAAGCAGAAGCTTCTGAAGTTAGCGCCTTCCGAACTGTCCCGAAAGCTTTCGGGAGGAAGGAGAAAATCAATATGTCAGGAATTTAATGTACTCATTAGTAAATTATATTAATATTCCTAACTTCTAACAATTCAATACATTATGATAAACTTCAAGACAACTAGATTGCCATCTCTATAAAGCAAAAAACTTACGAATAACAAATGGTGTCAAGACGGATTTTATTAAAATTCAGTTAATATTTTTTTAGACTGTTTTATTAAAAAGACTTATAAGAAAAATAAAAAAATGATTAAAGTTTACTCTAGAAAAGGCTGTAATTAGAAATATGTTAGAAAATTTTTAAAATATCAGGAAACCGATGAATCGTTTTAAGTTACTATTTTCTTATTAACCACCAACTTAAGTTGGTGGTTAATGAAACAAAAAAAAGCATTAACCGTTTTACCTGTCCCGTTAAATCTTTTTTATTTAACTGGGAACGGTTTCTCGTTTATATTTAATCTGACTTTTTAGAGCGGACTCAATGATAATCTTAGCGAATTGCAAATTCAAGAAAATTCGTTTGAAAAACTTTCGTGAAAAAATTACATCTTTCTGCAGAAATAGATTTTGCAGATTCAAATTTTTCATCCAGAGTTTTGCTGAATACAAAGTTTTGCAGATAATATCTCTTGGCTTTGCCTAGCAGTTTTCCGATATTTATCACTTCTTCATTAGATAATAATTTTTCTGTGAGAGTGCTGCGAAACTCATACTCAATTTTCAAATTCTTGATTAGATCAATGCTCTTGGAAATCGCTTCAGTATCTACTTGAACTTTTGTTACATTCTCATACTTTTCCAAAGGTGCTTTGATGTCCATGGCAATATAATTTATCAAATTGTAATGTATCAATTTTTTCAGCATTTGAGGATTTGTGCCGTTCGTATCCAATTTAACTAAAAAATCCATTGATTTTATTTTGAAAATAAACTCAGGAAGGTCAGGATGTAAAGTTGGTTCTCCACCTGTGATGGAAACTGCATCTAATTTATTCTGGCGTTTATTCAAAAAGGAAAAAATCTCTTTTTCCGGGATTGATTCTTGGAAAAGTTCTTTTTTAACGAGTTCAGGATTATGACAATAAGGACATCTGAAATTGCAGCCTTGAGTAAAAATTATGGCACTGATTTTTCCGGGATATTCATTCAAAGAGAATCTTTGGAAAGCTCCAATTTTCATTTAATTTTCTACTCTGCTAATTTAAAGGTTTTGCGTAATTCAAACTCAGCTTTTTTTCCATCATTCCATTGTTGGATGGGACGTAAATAACCAACCACACGTGAATAAATCTCACAACTTGCTCTGCAGATCGGACAAATAGATTGTTCTCCATCCAAGTATCCATGAGTCTGGCAAATACTGAAAGTAGGTGAAAAAGTAAAATATGGTAATTTGTAATTATTGCAGATTTTATTAATCAGACCTTTTAGGCTTTCAGAATTTGTAATACGTTCACCCACGAATAAATGCAAAACAGTTCCACCTGTATATTTTGTTTGAATGTCGTCCTGCAATTCCAAAGTTTCAAAAATATCATCAGAAAAGTTAACAGGTAATTGAGTGGAATTTGTATAAAATGGTTCAGCTCCGTCTTTATTGGCAACAATAATATCAGGATATTTTGCTTTATCCAATTTGGCTAATCTATATGTTGTTCCTTCTGCAGGAGTTGCTTCCAGGTTAAAATTATTTCCGGTTTGTTCTTGGAATGTAATCAGTTTGTTGCGCATAAAATCCATAACTTCAACAGCAAAATTATGACCTTCTTCAGTGCTGATATTTTTTCCAAACAGATTTAAACAAGCCTCATTCATACCGATGAGACCGATAGTTGAAAAGTGATTTTTCCAATATTGATCGAATCGCTCTTTAATATCCCGCAGATAAAATTTAGTGTATGGATATAGATTATTTTCAGTGAATTTTTCCAGAATTTTCCGCTTTATTTCCAAGCTATTTTTGGCTTTTTCCATCAGGATTTCAAGGTTTTGATAAAATTCTTTTTTCGTTTTGGATAGAAAAGCGATTCTGGGCATATTGATAGTTACAACACCGATAGAGCCTGTAAGAGGATTGGCTCCAAAAAGTCCTCCTCCTTTTGCTTCCAGCTTCCTGATGTCCAAACGCAAACGGCAGCACATTGATCGTGTATCATCAGGATTCATATCTGAATTTACAAAATTGGAGAAATAAGGGATACCGTATTTTGCAGTGGCTTCCCAAAGATATTCCAAAGTCGGATTGTTCCAATCAAAGTCTTTGGTGATATTATAAGTAGGAATTGGAAATGTAAACACGCGTCCTTTGGCATCACCTTCACTCATGATTTCCAGGAAAGCTTTATTTAAAAGATTCATTTCTTCCTGGAAATCACTGTATGTTTCCTTCATTAATTTTCCACCGATAACAACCTGTTGATTGGCATAAATTGAAGGAATAACAAGATCCATTGTTATATTTGTAAACGGAGTCTGAAATCCGACACGAGTTGGTACATTCACATTGAAAATGAACTCTTGGATTGCCTGTTTTATTTCTTTATAATTTAGTTTATCATAGCGAATAAATGGTGAAAGAAGTGTATCAAAATTGGAAAAAGCCTGAGCACCGGCAGCTTCTCCCTGGAGTGTGTAAAAGAAATTCACGATTTGACCTAATGCACTTCCGAAATGTTTGGCAGGACCGCTCTGGATTTTTCCTCTTGCTCCTTTGAAACCAACTAAAAGCAAATCCATCAAATCCCAGCCTACACAGTAAACCGAAATCATTCCCAGATCATGAATATGAAAATCTCCGTTAATGTGCGTTTCTTTAATTTCAGGTGGATATATTTTATTGAGCCAGTAAACTTTACTGATTTCCGAAGCAATGTAATTGTTCAATCCCTGAAGAGAATAAGCCATATTGCTGTTTTCTTTTACCTGCCAATCGAGTTTCTCCAGGTATTGGTCAATCAGGCTTATCTCAGCCTTGGCAATGATTTCACGAATTTTTGCATGCTGATCGCGATAAATAATATAAGCTTTAGCAGTTTTTTTGTATGGTGATGTAAGAAGGATATCTTCTACAATATCCTGAATTTCTTCAACTGTAGGAACTTCCCTTTGTATGATTTGGTGTGAAAGATTAATTACTTTAATTGTTAAATTTTTTGCAATCGGTAAACCGAATTCTTTGGTGATTTCACTGGCTTTTAAAATTGCATTTGTTATTTTATTTGCTTCAAATTTTACAATCTGACTATCTCTTTTAATGATGAACTTAAACACTACCCACTCCGATTTATACAATACTTTTTACAATTCATACGACAATAGGCTTAGAAACTCCAATATAGGTCGTTAACTTACATCTTTTTAATAAGTTAAGTGCTCCATACCGATTTTCAGGCTATCATAATACAGGTTGCTTACCTCTTAAAATTTAAACAGTTAGATATAGTGTCAATTTAAAAATTATTTTAGTTTAGGTTTTAACTTTAACTTATGTTCTTAACTGATTGAAATATAAGGTAGAAAACAGCAGGTAATTTTTTTTCTGGAATAGCTATTTGGAGTAGCCATTTTTGGAGTAACCGAGTCTCTCGGTTTTATTTATCTTTCGGCGATGGAATCACCGACTCCAAAACGGCGAGGGACTCGCCGATTCCACATTAAATTATTTCAAAAGAAGCATTTTGTTGGATGCAATCTCTTTCTTGCCCATCATTAATTTATAAAAATAAATCCCGCTTCCAACAGGAAGATTATTATCATCTCTTCCATCCCAGGATATGGAGTAGCCGACTCCGTCGGCATAATACGGCGAGGGACTCGCTAACTCCAAAACTCTCACTTTTTGCCCTTTCAGATTGTAGATTATTAACTTCGTGCTCTCTGTGCTCTCCGTGGTTAAATTGAAATAAATTGTAGTGGATGGATTAAACGGATTGGGAAAATTATTCATTACACATTCTACCTTTTTAAATTCATCATCGATACCAACCTGTATTTGACCTTCTCCTATCAGAGAAACTTTCACTTCCGGGTTTTCGGGGTCATTACTTAAAATCGTTAAAGTATCTGCAATGATACCTTCGTAACTCGGAGTAAAGGTGATCTCAATGTTCAGGGTTTCGCTGGGTTCTAAATTGAAATTTTCGGGCCATACAGTGAATTCGTTTGTGGTTGTTGAAAGATTTGCTCCAAGTATTCCGTTTCCTGTGTTGGAAATGGCGACAGTTTTGGTGCTATCTAGTCCAATATATACCGAGCCGAAGTTCAAACTATCTGCCGAAAGCTGAATTTCTGGAATTCCGGTGATGGTTATTATCACTGGGTCAGTCCAATCAGATAGAGAGTTATGACACAACTCATTTAAGAAATACCACTGATCAGCGACCTGGGATTTAATTTGATATGTGCCAGGCTCATTCCACGAATAGGAGAATAATGTGGTATCAGACCAATCAGTGATTTCACCATTCCCCCAGTCAATTCGGACAGAGACGGAATCTCCGTCCGGATCAGAAGCGACAACAGAAAAACTCAATGTTTCTCCGATGGTTCCTGAATTTGGTCCTTGAGGTTGAGAGACGCTGGGTTGATAATTCCATGTGTAGATTTCACAATGATATTGCCCGATAGCCAAAACGCGCTCATCCCTCAAAATCTCAGAAGAGTTATTAAGAATTGGACCAATTAGCGGAGCTGCCATTTGCCACTGACTATTTTCATAATCATAGATTTCACAGGTCATGTCTGTCCCAATTTGATCTGAGTGTCCACCCATTACTAGAATTTTGTTATTTAACAATGATTCCGAACAGTGGGCAGCTCTTCCGATCTCTAAAGAATCGACAAAAGACCATTGCTCGGTAGTAAAATCATAAATCTCGCAGGAATTATTGTAATGATTACCCCAACGACCAGCTATAACGATAACGTTTCCATTAGACAGCAGGTGAGATGTATGATCATATCGAGGTTCATTGAGGGGTGCAATCTCAATCCAAGTTTCAGTATTTAGGTCGTAAATCTCACAATGTTCATAACTAGAATTTCCACCACCAATTGCCATTACTTTTCCATTAGAAAGTAATTCTGTAGTATGATTTGTTTTCGCATAAGAACAGAATCCTGTCAATGAAAAGAGCTCAGTATCTGGATCATAGATTTCACAACCCTTATAGTCATTAACTGCATCGCCACCAATTACCAATACTTTGTCGTTCTCCAACAAAGTGGTAGTATGATGTCCTCTAAAATAGTTTAATTCACCTGATGTTGTCCATGTTTCAGTATATGGATCATAGATTTCACTGATTGTTGTAGAAGGTCCATTCCCGCCATTATATCCTCCCGTTGCTAAAATTTTTCCATCAGGTAATTTTGTCAAAGAAAAATCACGACGATAACAATACATTGAATCGGTTATTGACCATTGGCCGGTTATTGGATTATATAGCTCGCAAGAAGATAATTCTCCTGAACTAGATCCGCCTGCGACTAAAATTAGGCCATCATCTAACATAACTGAACAAAATTGAGAACGGCCTTGATTTAAGCTTCCAGTTAGATTCCACTCTCCTAGCGCCAAACAAGGAGAGGAGAGCAGAAGGAATACGGTTAAAGCAAAAAATATCTTTTTCATGATACCTCTTTGTTTATGGAGTAGCCGAGTCTCTCGGCTTTAATAATACGGCGAGGGACTCACCGACTCCATATTTTATGGTTCTTTTACTTTTACTTTATCAAATGGGTATTTCTTCATTGTAAAAAGCATTTCATTTTCATCCCTTTCAAAATAATCTTTATAACTACAAAATATATAATCTTCACTCTTTGTAACATACCCATGTTTTACCGGATTATAATGAATATAATTAAATCTGGCATAAAAGGAATTTTCTGAAGTAATCACTGTATCCCAGTATTGATACCGAACATTCCTACCGGAAAGGTAATCCATCTTATTTATGGTAATTGCTGTAAAGCGATGAATATCAGCAATAATTTTTGATAATTTGCCTGCATTATTTTTTGAATTCATAAGTAAATGATAATGATTTTCCGCCACAAAATAGGCAATCATTTTCCAATCGTTTCTATCAATGAAATTCAGAAAAATAGAGTCAAGCAAAATCTGCTTTCTTTCATCATCATAAAAAGGTCTTATGTTTTTTAATGTATGGGCAGTTATGATGTAATATGCATTATTCAGGAAAAGATGTGCTGGTGAATGCTTGTAATTTGTAAATTCTTTAAAGTTTTTATTAATATCGAAGAACATTTTATTTCCTTCTTTTTATGGAGTGTGACGAGTCTCTCATCACAAAAGCTGAGGGACTCGGCTACTTCAAACGGCGAGGGACTCGCCAACTCCAAAATTAATAAAATCTATAATCGATTGATGAGATAATTTTATTATCAAATACAAACTCAGACCAAACCTTCAGAGTTTCCAACGCCATCCTTTGTTTGGCTTTTTTTGTAAACGAGCCTGTATGAGGTGTAAGAATGACATTATTATATTTTGCGAATTCCTTTATTTTCCATGGTTCAGAAGAGAAAACATCTAAAGCAACTCCCAATAAAGTTCCTTTTTGGAATCCCATTTCTATTGCTTTTTCTTGAACAACTCCTCCACGTGCTGTGTTGAGAAGCCAAATTGGATTCTGTAATTTTTGGAGAGTTTTTAAGGAAAAATAATTTCGTGTTTCACGAGTTAAGGGACAATGAAAACTGAGCATATTGCACCATTCGAGTCCAGCTTTATAGGAAATTTCTACAACCTTTTTTTGCTCCCATTCCTCTGGAGTTAAATAAGGATCAACAGCCAAGACATCAGCTCCAAGATTCAGAAGTGTTTTGGCTACACGAGTTCCCACTCTTCCCAAACCAACTATAAGAACCCTCAAATCCGATATTTCCATGTTCTCAGAAAGTTGTGATTTCCATGAATTATTTAAAATTGATTCTTTTGCTTTCTGATGTTGTTTTATCAAAGCAAAAACAAATGAGATTGTATGTTCATAAGCAGAAAAAGCATTAGCCTCAGGAGTATTGCAAACTACAATATTCCTTTTCTGAGCTACTTTGATATCAATGTTATCAACTCCTGTCCCAGCCCGAATGATTAATTTTAAATCTGGGAATTCATCAAAAAGTTGTTTGGTAAAGTTTGTATTTGTACGGATAATTATTATCTCAGTATTTTCAAATGTATTTTGATGTTTCTTATGAAAAAAGTTGCTCCAGCCATTTTCTTTAACTTCGTGCCAGAATAAATCCGGCATCGACTCTAATACTAAGGTTTTCATTTTATTTTTTTAAATTCATTTTCAGATATTCATTTTTATTAGATAAGTAATTTCTCGAAGCATAATAGATCAATTCTATATCTTTATCTGTTAATTTTCTTACTACTTTTGCAGGTGTTCCCATGATAAGACTTCCCGAAGGAAATTTTTTGTGCTGCGTCACCACAGAACCTGCAGCCACAATTGATTCTTTGCTGATTTCAGCTCCATCTAAAATTGTAGCATTCATCCCGATCAAACAAACATCATGAATAGTACAACCATGTAGTATTGCTTTATGTCCGATAGTCACATCATTTCCAATAATGGTAGGGAATCCATCACTTTTATCTGCTTGTGTGTAGTCCCCCACATGAATCATACTCAAATCCTGAATGTTGGTTCTATCACCGATTTTGATGAAATGGATATCTGCTCTTATCACTGCTCCAAACCAGACAGAGCTGTCTTCTCCAATTTGGCAGCGACCTATAACCTGCGCACTGGGAGCAATCCAGGTTCCTTTACCAATTTGAGGTTTAAATTCTTTAAAATTTAATAGCATTTTGAAAATCCATGATCTGATTAAATGTCTTAAAATGAGTTTTAGAAAGCTCAGTCAGTTTCTCTTTTCCATATTTTTCTACGATCTTCCTGCCAACATTTAAAACATTTTCCGAAGCACCTTTGGGCAATTCGATTCCTAATTCTTGTGATAAACGATCTAAATTTTTGATGAAAAGATGCCTGGCAATGATGGAAGCTGAAGCAACTGCCAAATCTTCCTCAGCTTTGATTTGATGCTGTAATTTTATTTTTTTAAGATCTTTCAATGATGATAAAAGAGTCGAATCGCTGGCAAATTTATCTACAACTGCTCCTTCAAAATTATGCTTTTCCTTCAAATTTAAAATCACACGCGCATGCATCCAGGCAAGCATTTCATTAAGTTTCTTATTCTGCTGTCGAAATTTTTCATAGAGCTCATTATACTTTTTTGGATTGAGCATCACAACTTCTATATTTTTAGAAAAATTTCTGTATAGTTGTTTAGCAATTTTTATTATTTCAGTTTCTTTGAGAAGTTTGCAATCTTTCACACCAAGTTTTTGAAGTTCAGGAAGAGATTTTTCTGTAGCAATAAATCCGCAAACAACAAGTGGACCGAAAAAATCACCTTTCCCTGATTCGTCAGTTCCAGCCCAGATTTTCCATTTGTGAGAAATTTCAATTGGCGCAATATTCTGATGTAAAATTCTCTGCAAAACAGGTCGCAATTTGTTTTTCGGAGAACCGCCAATTACAGTTGAAATTCCCTTTTTTGCAGAATAATAGATATTTATAGGAATTTTTTCATCATCTTTGAAGAACCTTAATTGGACACCAAAATTAATCTCTTTCTCATCATCTAAGATTAAACCGGTTTTTTCAGCTTTCTTAAGAAGTTCAGAGACAAAATTCAACAATTCAGGTTTCATTTAAATCTACCGTAAAGCGACCAACTTGGTCGCTATCATTACTTGGTCGCTATCATTCTCGACCTGGCAGGTCGAGTTACAAAATTTCTTAAATCCGCATCCTATTTACAATTTTTACGCTTCCAAAAACTACATCTATCTTTAAAGTCAGATGGTTTCCTTCTTCGGAAAAATTATCCGATTTATAAATTGTATCTCCAAAAACACCCACAGTTCGATCTGGAAGTTTACCCTCTGCAAAAACAGTGCTGACTTTAATAATTGTGGGAATTTCCGGATTCAAATGGATAACTGCTGAACCAAAAATAATATCAGCATTTGCATAAACACTTTTTTCGGAAACGTCGATGTTAGTCAGATCAATTTCACTGCTTCCAAAAATGATATTATATTCGTTTTTGAATTTTGAAGAGCGAAGTTTTGCACTATTAAAGATTACAGTGTTTGAACCGGTTTTAAATCCGAATCCTCCAAAAAGTAATTTCAAACCCCAGTAAATAACAACCAGGGCAAAAATTATCCTGAAAACCGGAATATCAATTTTAAAAATTGCCTTTAAAATTAGTGATAATCCCCAAATGATTAATAAAGCACCCCAGAATAAAGTCATTCTCACTTTTCCTCCTTGTTTATTTTTTTCGTTATTCTTAAATCCTCGTAAGCTTCCATTTTTAGCAACTAAGGACGCTAAGTTTCACTAAGTTTATCTCTTAACCGCAAAGACACAAAGCTCTTTACTTGTGTTCATTTTCGATTTTCCATTTTCAATTTTCCATTTTACATTTTAGATTTAGATATCCTTATAATACTTATTCATCCTATCTTTAACAATCTTGATATATTTCCGCGTTTCCTCCCAGGGAATGTCTTTATGTAATTTATTATACAATTTGTCGCTATCCATATTATTCAAATCATCCATCATTTTATCCCATTTTTTCTGGCTGATCTTTGTCATTTTTCCAGTCATTGCTTTATAAACACTTCCCGGACCGCCATTATAACTGCAAATAATAGCCCAATATTGATTTGTCTTATTTTTAACTTTTGGCCATTTATTATTTGCCAACCAGCGAATATAACCAATTCCCATTTCCATGTTTGTCCTGGGATCGTAAAGCTGTTTGGAGCTTGGTTTTCCTCTCTTTTTGAAGAGTGCATAATTCATTGTTTGTCCTGCATATCTGGGAACAATCTGCATCATACCATAAGCATTTCCATGACGGTTATAAGCTTTGGGATTATAGAAAGATTCCGTGTGAATAATTGCCATTGCCACTTTTGGCTCTACATCGTGTTTCCTGCAAAATTCCTCAATGATAGATTTAAATTTCTCAACTCGTGTCTTTATATTATTTGGCATCAGATTTAGAGATATTTCATACTTAATCTGTTTTTTGCCATCCTCATTTACAAAAACTTTAGTTGTAGCATTTTTAACAATGATTTCTGCCATTTGCTCAATATCTTTTTCTTTGATGGGTTCACTTTTTTTAACTGGATTTTGCACTTGACCTTTCAGAATTGGCTCATTTGTTATCTCATCTTTTTCTTTCAAAATGGAAATCAACTGCTCTTTAACAATCTCTTTTGCTTTTTCTTCCTGTTTCTTTTTTTCTTCTTTGGTTTCGGTTTCTTCCACTACAGCAGCTACTTTTATTTCGTCTTTTTCAAAATTCACCTGGCTCCGTCCGGAAAAATCTGCATTATAACTAACCCACTCTTTGGGAGTTGATTCCACAAATTCGTTCCACAACTTTTCGATTTGATCTTTATACTGGATAAAAAGAGAATCCTGCTGTTTATAATAATTAGCTTCTGCCAGCTTCTCCTTTTCCACATATCCGGCATACTCTTGCTCCTGCTGTTTTTGATATTCCTCAAAATCAGATTGTGCCCAGCAAACCAATCCTAAAATTATTAGGATGATCACAATTAAACTCTTTTTCATCTCTCCTCCCTCATAGGATTATCACCTAGTTTTTTTATCATTGATGTAAACTGATTTCATTGATGTAAACTGATTTCATTGATGTAAACTGATTAAGAATATAATCATTTTTTTAAGTTTATCATTTTTAATCAAATTCATCAGTCTTAGTCAATGATTTTTTTTATTAGAACTTCTAATCTCATTTTTATTTTATTAAATGTTTCCCTGTAAAAAGAAACATCCAATCCATAAGGATCATCTATATCAATAGAAAAATCACAATATTTCGTTAATGTGAAAATCTTATAAACAGCATTCGGCTCAAGCTCCAATAATCGCTGTTTATGCATTTCCGTCATTGTTAAGATGAGAAAGCTATCTTGCACTAACTGCCTGTTCACTTTCTGAGAAATATGCATAGATGCGTCAATATTATTTTCAGATAAAACAATGCGAGATTCTTTGGAAATTGGAAATCCTCCCTCCAAAAATCCTGCAGAACTCGCTCGAAAAGTGAGATGATTTTTCAGAAGCATCTCTTTTGTCAGATATTCTGCCATAGGACTGCGACAGATATTGGCTGTGCAAATGAATAAGATTTGTGGAGTCAGATAAGATTCCTTTATTTTTTGGAATTCAACGCTGCCTTCGCGTATACAGGAAAGTTTATTATCAGAAAAATCTATTATCGTGGAAGGAGCAATTTCTTCTTTTTTTTCATTTTTAGGAAGAATAGCAAAATCGAACCAATCTTTTTTCTCATCCAGAATCTGTTTAAGATTATTTATCGGAGTCTCATTTGATACATTTATGCTCGTGCTGATAATCGGCTCATTTATCTGTTTGATGAATTCTCTGAGAAAACTACTGGAAGGAATGCGAAAAGTAACTTTATTCTTAAATGTTACATTGCTTAAGTTATCGTTTTTCACATCCAACAAAACCGTTAAATTCCCGGGCCAGTATTGCTGCAAAATCCTCCGGATTTTCACATCTTGTTGCTCGCAGAATCTATCAAGCCAATCCAGTTCCGGAATTAGAACGATGTAACCTTTGTTTTCCTTTTTTTGTTTTAATTCATTAATTTTTTGTATCCCCTTTTCACTGAAAACCGAACAGCCAATCCCGAACATATTGCCTGTGAAATGTAGAAATACAGAATCATCAAAATATTTTACGTTTGAAATTTTATTATAAATTTTCATAATTGAGCCCACAATAAAAAGCCAGGTTTAAGTTTTTGGAAACCGTTAAAACGTTTAAGGTGTTTTTCATTTTCATTAACCACCAACTTAAGTTGGTGGTTAATAAGAAGATAATAAATTTAAACCGATTCACTTGTCCTGCCTGCCCAGTGAAATCTTTTTTTCTATATTTCATTCGGGTTAAATCCTTTTTCATTTAACTGGGATCGGTTTCCAGATATTGGATGAGTTTTCTAACATATTTCTAATCACACCTTTTTTAGAGTAAACTCATAATTTCATCTAAAAAAATATAAATTTAAAGTGCAAAAACTATGATTTAATACATGAGTTAATGCCGTAATACGTATTGAATTAACCCACAACTGTTTACTCCGGCTCAGACGGATTAGTTGTGGGCTACAAAACCATAACCAAAAGAAAATTTCAATCATTTCAATGGTTTTTGAAATTTTCCTTAATTTTGCAGAACACATTGCACAAAATTATAAATAATATTAACTGCTTAATTAAGCAAGAAAAAAATATTTGACAGAATAAAAAATAATTTTGAATTTTGACATTGGAAGGCATGAAAAAGTTAATATCAAAAATAAGAAAAATGAAATGTTACTATCGTAATTTGATGATATCTGTTTAATCTGCATTATATGAAATGTAAAGCAGTCTAATATATGTAAGGCAGTTTCTGTAATCATTACTTTTTTGAGAGATTTTGTTTATGGGAAAATACGAGAAAATTCTAATCAAAATTTTAAGTGGTTTTTCTGACAAAAATATTCTGTTTATAGATTTGCGTTGGTTATTAAAACGGTTGAGGTTTGATGAAAGGATAAAAGGTAATCATCATATCTTCACCGGATACGGTATTGAAGAAATAATAAATATTCAGCCAAAAGGCAATAAAGCAAAGCCATATCAAGTTAAACAGATTCGTAATCTTATTATTAAATATAAGTTGGGAGAGTTCAAATATGAATAAGTATGAAATTATTATTTATTGGAGCGAAGATGATGAAACTTTTATTGCAGAAGTTCCTGAATTACCTGGATGCATGGCAGATGGCAAAACATATCAAGAAGCATTATCTAATGCTGGAATAGTTATCAAGGAATGGATTGAGACAGCAAAAGAATTAAAACGACCTATACCAATACCTAAGGGACGGTTGATATATGCATAACATCTGAAACTGTCTAACTCCCGCTTCACCTGACAGAAAGGCAGGGGGGGATTTGGAATTTTTAAATTTGAAAACCTTTACAAGTCAATCAAGTAATTTATAATTTACCCTGTTAAATCCCATCGGGAATCCGCCAGCTGGCGGATTATTTAACAGGGTGAATCTGCCATTTGCGTTTCTGGAGGTGAGCTTCTCCGCTAAACGAATAGTATTTTTCTCAATGGTTTCAACCGTTTCTGGAATAGAAAAACAATTGAAATAGTTATTCGAAAGTCTATTATACTATTTGTGTAAATGTTTATT
>SDBT01006650.1_pt1 | contig 19118 bp, 15 predicted proteins | sample 2277101 | NCBI WGS metagenome assembly SDBT01 (sample SAMN10404973, study PRJNA504765) | marine sediment metagenome | isolation source: marine sediment core GS10_PC15, 103 cmbsf | place: Arctic Ocean: Southern Knipovich Ridge | collected 2010 | reverse complement strand
CTGGACCTAGGTCCGACGATGATGCACTCAAGATATTGGGGGAAGAGGGCTTTCCGACAGTGTTGATCGGGCAATTGCCTGGCACGGGGTTCTGTTCAGTTGATGTTGATAATCGCGCTGCGGCCAGAAATGCCGTGGCGCATTTGGTTAACCTGGGTCACGAACAGATTGCTTGTATCACGAATGCCCAACCTTCTTATACTGCTGCTGCAGATCGGTTAGCGGGATACAAAGATGCCTTAGATCAGGCTGGTTTGCATTTTGACGAATCATTGGTGCGTTATGGAGATTTCGATGTTGAGAGTGGATATGTCCAAATGTTTAGTTTATTAGAGGGCGGAAAACCCTTCACTTCTGCTTTTGTTGCCAGCGATACAGTGGCTTTGGGCGCGAAGGCAGCTATTCGTGACCATGGATTAAATATCCCGCACGACATTGCCTTGGTTGGATTTGATGATTTGCCTTTTTCTCAGTACACAGACCCACCATTGACTACGGTGCATCTTCCAGTAGTCGAATTAGCTCGGCAGGGATGCAATATGCTAATTCAAATACTTCAAAACGAACATGCCCCAAGCAAGCAAACGATATTGAGTACCAGATTGGTCGTACGAAAATCGTGCGGCGCTGATCAACTTTAGTTTATAATGTGATCAATATCGTGAAGCATTGGATGTATAGGAGACAATAGGAGGTGACTTTGAATAATTAGTTGGGCACAATCAAGTTTATTCCAATTTAAACCTAAATAAAAAGGAGTTGAAGATGACTAAAAAATTTGGTTGGGTGGTATTCACCCTGATAATTGTTTTTTCTCTAATCCTGGCTGCTTGTGCACAAGCGACCCCAGAGCCCACAGAAGTTTCAGAAGAGCCAGCCGCAACCGCTGAGGAAGTTGTGGAAGAGCCAGCCGCAACCGCTGAGGAAGTTGTGGAAGAGCCAGCCGCACCCGCTGAGGAAGCGGAAATGCCCTATGCAGGTGAGACGGTAACCATATTCACAGCAGCAGCTGAAGAACAGGCAGCCTCGTTCCAGGCGGAGTTCACCGATTTTACAGCCGAAACTGGCATTGAGGTTGTCATTGAAGGTTCCGGTGACTTCGAGGTTCTCGCTACGACGCGTGCTGAAGCCGGTGACCTCCCCGACATTATCAATTTCCCCCAACCGGGATTAATGGCTGACCTGGCTCGGGATGGACATTTAGCAGATCTTGGAGAATTCCTGTCAGATGATTATATGCTCCAGCAATATACACAATCCTGGATTGACCTGGGCACTGTAGATGGAACACTGGTCGGCGTATGGCATAACGCTGATGTTAAAAGCCTGGTGTGGTATGCAAAGCCTGCGTTTGAGGCAGCAGGTTACGAGATTCCACAGACCTGGGATGAATTGTTAGCGCTCAGCGATCAGATCGTTGCTGATGGGGGTGTGCCTTGGTGCATCGGAATGGAAAGCAGCTCCGCCACTGGTTGGGTTGGAACCGACTGGATCGAAGACATCATGCTGCGCACAGCCTCTCCCGAGGATTACGATGCATGGACGCGTGGTGAGCTTAAGTTCAGTTCTGATACAGTTAAGAATGCCTGGGAGACCGCCGCGAATATCTGGCTGAATCCTGATTACGTTCTCGGCGGCACGACGAGCATCCTGACCGTAAACTTTGGTGACTCACCTCTACCGCTGGTTGAGGATCCGCCAGGCTGCTTCATGCACCGACAGGCTAGCTTCATCGTCAACTTTTTCCCGGAAGACACTGCGATTGGTGAGGATGTGGATTACTTCTACCTGCCGCCAATTAATGAAGCAGATTTCGGGAAACCGGTGCTTGGTTCGGGCTCATTGCTCAGTATGGGTCAGGATACTCCGGCTGTCCGTGAAGTTATGCAATTCTTGACCACTGCCGATTCGGTGAAAGTCGAAGTTCAAGAGGGTCTCTTCGTCGCACCGCAGAAGGATGTGCCTCAGGAATGGTATCCCAGCGAAACTCTGGCGGGTTTTGCCGAGATTCTTGCCAATGCCGACACTTTCCGCTTTGATGGATCTGATCTGATGCCTGGTGCGGTTGGTGCCGGCAGTTTTTGGATAGGCGTTGTGGACTTCGTAAGTGGGACAGACCTTGATACTGTGCTGCAAGCTATCGACGATAGTTGGCCAGCCGAATAGATTAAAAACGTGGATTGCTTGAAACCTCTATGATGTAGATACGAAGCAGGGCAGTTCTAATTATCTGCCCTGCTTCCCCACTTTCTAGGTTAATTTAGATAGGAGGGTCAAATGTCGCAAGCCGTAGAAAAGAAAGAACAATCCAACAGTTTCATGAGTTTGCTTGCCAGCGGGACACTGCGTATCATCGTCTCGCTTGTAATACCGCTGCTTGCCTTCGTGGTTTTAGCGTGGAGCGTGACCTATATGACCAACGCCGATGCCCCAAAGGCATTACGAGCTGTGGTCGCCCTCGTGATTGGTGTAGGTGGTATATGGATTCTTTACATCGCGTTCGATAACCTGGTATCGCTCTTACCTCTGAGCATGCGCGAGGGAGTGCGACCGTTCGTGTTTGTCGGTCCGGCACTGGCGATTATAAGCGTATATCTGGTTTATCCGGCAGTAGATACAATTATCCGCAGTTTTAAAGACGCACGCTCGGTGAATTTTATTGGTCTCGATAATTATAAGTTCATCTTTACTGATCCGAAAATGTTGATCGTGCTGCGTAATAACCTGCTGTGGCTGGTATTGGTTACCAGCTTCGCGGTAGGGCTTGGTCTGGTCATTGCGGTCATGGTGGACCGTATCCGCTGGGAGTCGGCGGTTAAATCTATAATCTTCTTACCTATGGCCATCTCAGCCGTTGGCGCCAGCGTGATCTGGAAGTTTATTTATACTTTTCGACCTGCCGGTCGACCCCAGATTGGCTTGCTGAATGCGATTTGGGTAGCTCTGGGTGGTGACCCGCAGGGGTGGCTCATCCTGCAGCCGTGGAACAATTTTTTTCTGATCATAATTTATATCTGGATACTGGTTGGGTTTGCCATGGTGGTTATATCGGCGGCGGTCAAGGGTGTCCCCAACGAACAGCTAGAAGCGGCGCGCATCGATGGCGCAACCGAGATTCAAACCTTCTTCAAGGTCATCATCCCCAACATCCGCGGAACGCTGTTAACTGTAACGACCACGATTCTGATCATGGTTCTCAAAGTCTTTGACATCGTTTACGTGATGACCAGCGGACATTTTAATACTCAGGTTATCGCCAACAGTATGTTTGTCCAGATGTTTACATTCCGGCAGTTTGGTCGTGCCAGCGCGCTGGCAGTGATTCTGCTTATTGGTGTCATTCCGGTCATGATCTACAACGTTCGCAGCTTCCGTGAAGCAAGGAGTTGATCCGATGAGCCAAGTGAAAATTCAATCAGAACGAAACGCTTCAAATGATAGAATTCGACAGATCTTTTTAGCGGCTCCGCTGCGAATCATTATTATCGTGATCGCTTTGGTCTGGACGATACCTACCGTGGGTTTGTTGATAACCTCATTTCGCCACCCGGACGATATTAAAACATCGGGTTGGTGGACGGTGTTTCAACATCCCTTTGAGTTAAGCCAGTACACAATACAAAACTACCAGCAGGTCATCCTGGCAGACGGAATGGGTGAAGCCTTCCTCAACAGCTTGCTGGTCACGATTCCTGCAGTCGTGATTCCGATCACAATTGCAGCCTTTGCCGCGTATGCCTTCGCGTGGCTGGAATTTCCCGGACGTTCATTCTTTTTTGTCGTAGTTGTTGGTCTTATGGTCGTTCCTTTGCAAATGGCTTTAATCCCCTTACTGAGTCTGTACGTCAACATAAACGAGCTCATAGGTATTAAGCTGAACGGTGAATTCCTGGGAGTGTGGCTTGCGCATACGGGATTTGGTCTGCCCCTGGCTATATTCTTGTTGTTTGGTTATATATCTACGCTTCCAGGGGAGATTATGGAATCGGCCCACGTTGATGGGGCATCACCCATGACGACGTTCATCCACCTGGTATTGCCTCTGTCAGTGCCGGTTATTGCCTCTTTCGCCATCTTCCAGTTTCTTTGGGTGTGGAACGACCTGCTGGTGGCGTTGGTGTTCCTGGGTACGAATCCCGAGAAAACGGTGTTGACGGCGCGGCTCTCAGCGCTGGTAGGGGAGCGAGGTCAGGATTGGCATGTTTTGACCTCGGGCGCATTTGTGACTATGATAGTTCCGCTTATCGTCTTCTTTGCACTGCAGCGCTACTTCGTACGCGGCTTGACGGCTGGTTCTGTAAAAGGATAATTTAAAAGTTTTTGTTAAAAAATGTTCACTAGGCGGGGAGCTAATTCTCCCCGCCCATTTTTTGAGTTATGGGTAATTCTCTCTGGTATAAGAATGCGGTCTTTTATGAAGTTTATGTGCGGGGTTTTAAAGACAGCAGCAGTGATGGAAATGGTGATCTCAATGGCTTGATTCAAAAGACGGGTTATTTGCACGAGCTTGGGATCGATTGTTTGTGGCTCTTGCCAATCTATCCTTCGCCCCTGATAGATGATGGTTACGACATCTCAGATTACTACAGCGTTTTGCCTGACTACGGCACATTAGAAGATTTCAAGGCTCTATTGGACACAGCCCAAAAGCGCGGTATGCGGGTAATCACTGATTTGGTCCTCAACCATACTTCAGACCAACATCCGTGGTTTCAAGCTGCGCGTGTAAATCGAAACTCCCCGTATCGTGATTATTATGTCTGGAGCGATACGGATCAAAAATATCAGGATGCGCGCATCATCTTCCTGGATACTGAAAAGTCAAACTGGACCTGGGATGAAACCGCTGGTCAATTCTTCTGGCATCGCTTCTATTCTTCGCAACCGGACCTTAATTATGATAATCCGGCAGTCCAGGATGAGATGTTGAACGTGATCAAGTTTTGGCTTGAATTGGGCATAGACGGCTTCCGGCTTGATGCTGTGCCTTATCTATATGAACGCGAGGGCACAAATTGCGAGAATCTTCCTGAAACGCACGCTTTTTTGAAACGCATCCGGCGTTTTATCGACGATAATTATAAAGACCGGGTCTTACTATGCGAGGCAAACCAGTGGCCACAAGATGTGCGTTCATATTTTGGGGATGGTGATGAGTGCCACATGGGCTTCCATTTTCCAGTCATGCCGCGCATTTATATGGCTTTACGAAAAGGAGATCGAGCACCTCTGGTGGATATTCTCGAACAGACCCCAGATATTCCACCAGAAAGCCAGTGGTGCACATTTCTGCGTAATCATGACGAATTGTCACTGGAAATAGTAACAGAAGATGAGCGGGAATGGATGTGGCAAGAGTATGCACCCGAACCACGCATGCGCCAGAACCTGGGAATTCGACGCCGCCTGGCTCCGCTGTTAAGCAACAATAAACGAAAAATTGAGCTGGCTTACTCGTTGCTCTTCAGCCTCCCGGGCTCACCGGTCATTTACTATGGCGATGAAATCGGCATGGGTGACAACATTTGGCTGCCGGACCGTAACGGTCTGCGCACACCGATGCAGTGGGATGCTGGTCCAAACGCTGGATTTTCGAGGGCAACTGCCGAGAAGCTTTATGCACCCCTAGTAAGCAGCCAAGAATTTGGTTCACATCGAGTGAACGTTGCTGCCCAACGCACTGACCCGAATTCACTGTGGCGTCATATCCGCAGCATGATCCTGTTACATAAGGAAAACCCGGTGTTTGGATTGGGGGAATTTCGTTGGCAGGATGCTGGTAATGATGCTGTCGCTGCTTATTGGCGAACGTTATCGGACAGATCCTTACTTATCATCAATAATCTATCCCCGGATTCCCAAAATATCCGCCTCCGAATTCCTGAGTGGTGCGCTTCAGAACCAGTGGATTTGTTGTCCGGTCAAAAAATGGGGAAGTTTGATGGGGAGTTTCTGGTTTTAAGGTTGCAGCCATTTCAATTCTTGTGGTTGAACGTTGAAAAAGATATAAGTTAGATTGCATTCAGAAGGGGCATAAATTTCTTGGTTGTTAAGGGTTTAGCAGTCAAAATTATAAAAAATCCCCAAAATCATGACACTTTACTTAATATATATAGGATATGCGTCCATTGTCGAATGGCGTGAAATCTGTCACAATAAGGATACAATAAATCCACTCAGAATTTAATTCAAGGAGAAGGCACTGATCATGAATGAATCAAAGGAATTCCCTGGTTTGCGAAAATTTTCGCCAACCTCCATCAATGTACGCTACCCAGTCCCGTCTGATATCGAAATCGCACAAGAAGCCAAGCTTAAACCCGTATCTCAAATCGCAGATGAAGTAGGCTTACTACCTGAAGAACTCGAGCTGCAAGGAAATTACAAAGCTAAAGTTCGTCTTGAGGTGTTGGAGAGACTTTGGGATGTACCTGATGGTAAATACATAGATGTGACCGCTATCACGCCGACTCCCCTTGGAGAAGGAAAAAGCACAACAATGGTCGGTCTGAGCCAGGCTTTAGGTGCTCATTTGGGTAAACGTGTTTTCACATGCATTCGACAGCCGAGCCAGGGTCCAACTTTTGGCATTAAGGGTGGGGCTGCGGGCGGCGGCTACAGTCAAGTAATACCGATGGAAGATTTCAACCTGCACCTCACGGGTGATCTTCATGCCATAACGGCTGCTAACAATCTGTTAGCGGCTGCCATCGATACCCGCAGGTTCCACGAATCTCGCCAAAAGGATGATGCACTTTACCGGCGCTTATGCCCACCAGACAAGCAAGGCAACCGCGAGTTTGCCCCCTCGATGTTAAAGCGCTTGGAGAAACTGGGTATAAATAAGACCGATCCCAATGAGTTGACGCCTGAGGAGATCAGCCGCTTCGTGCGTCTGGACATTGACCCCGACAGCATCACCTGGCGCCGAGTGGTCGACACTAATGATCGCATGCTACGTGGGATCACAATTGGTGAGGGACCGAAAGAGAAAGGCTTTACCCGTGATACTGGTTTTGATATCACAGTTGCCAGTGAGATTATGGCCATCCTGGCTCTTACGTCCGATTTGGCTGATATGCGTGAGCGCATCGGACGGATCGTGATTGGTACGAATAGTAAAGGTGAGGCGGTGACGGCAGAAGATCTGGGCTGTGCAGGGGCGATGACCGTACTGATGAAGGATGCTATCAAACCCACTTTGATGCAGACTCTGGAAGGCACTCCGGCATTCGTACACGCGGGACCGTTCGCCAATATCGCCCATGGTAACAGTTCCATCATCGCTGACAAGATCGCATTGAAGTTGGCTGATTACGTTGTCACAGAATCAGGCTTTGGTGCCGACATTGGTATGGAGAAGTTCTTCGATATAAAGTGTCGTTACTCGGGTCTTATCCCCAACGTGGTGGTCCTGGTGGCTACCGTCAGGGCACTCAAGATGCACGGTGGTGGTCCAACGGTGAGAGCTGGACAACCGCTTGACCCTGCTTACACAGAAGAGAACCTCGAACTGTTAGCGGCAGGTATAGGGAACCTTGAGGTTCATATTAAGAACGCCCTGGGTTTTGGTATTCCAGTTGTGGTGGCGGTAAACTCGTTTGCCGATGACACTCAAGCAGAAGTAGAGCTGGTAAGACAGGCTGCCATCGATGCGGGTGCGGAGGATGCTGTCATCTCCCGTCACTGGATGGAAGGTGGCGCCGGGGCGAAAGCACTGGGAGAAGCAGTTGTGGCGGCATGTGAGAAACCCAGCAATTTCGACTTTCTCTATCCATTGGAAGGCACTTCAATCAAAGAGAAAATCGAGATAATCTGCAGGGAAATCTACGGTGCGGATGGTGTGGAATACACAGAGGAAGCAGAGAAAAAAGTTGAGCTTTATACCAAACTGGGCTTCGACGAGCTGCCGCTGTGCATGGCAAAAACCCATCTCAGTCTGAGCCATGATCCGACTCTCAAGGGAGTGCCGGAAGGTTTCATTGTGCCGATTGTTGATATTCGCGCTTCGGTGGGTGCAGGTTTCCTAATCCCGCTCTTGGGAGAGATGAGCACCATGCCAGGTTTGCCCACTCGACCGGTCTATTATAACGTTGACCTTGACCTGGAAACCGGACGTGTTATCGGTCTGTTCTAAGGTTTGTTGAGTTAACAGGACGTAACGACATACTGAAGTAAAATAAAATTGAAACACCCGGTTTGTATACTAGCCGGGTGTTTTATATTGTTAATTTGACTTTGCTGCTATTTTGGAAGCTTTAGTGAAGTTTTTTCAAAAATCAGATTCCCCTTGTTTTGCAAGCGTTAAATGTACAACAGATTGGGTGTCCTCGGTCAGGCGGTATTTATGCGCCGGTCGCATCCCTGGCACCCAGATAATTTCGCACCCAGAAGTTACCACGGGCCACTTGTCCCTAACCCGGCGTGGCAGCTTGAGATTGACCATAAGATCGGATACTTTCAGGGAGCCTGCATCCATCCCGAGTGGTTGAATCCGGTCTCCTGGTCGACGAGTGCGTATGTGGAGAGGAAGCTGCAGGTATTTAAAATCAGCCCAAGCCTGGAATGGATCGTCATTTGCAATAGCTTTCCTGTGAGCGACTTGATCATCTGCGACAAACTCGGCAGATAACCTCCAGCTCTGGTTGAGCTTCAATACATCCGGGACGTTCAATACGAACTCTGCGTCTCTATCCATCTGTGGCCAATTGTGGGATGGTAAAGCTGCTTCCTGGTATATGATATATAAACGATCATCTTCAATTAACAACCGCAATCCGGAAATCAAATCAATTTGTCTACTATGAGGGGGTGTATCGAGGAAACCAATAGCACGCGCTATAGTATTGAAATCCACATCACGCAGTCCGGGGCGAAGATGGTTGATACCCCTGCGCAGGATATGGCGTTGAAGACCGAGAGGCTGGCTTTGAATTAAGTTAAGGTCAAATGCTACATATTCGGCTCCGGATTCAAGCAAGCATTTTTGCCATCCTGTATCCACTAAATCCTCTACAACATCATAATCTCCCTGTAAAACGTTAGCCATTCTGACAATTAACTGCCGCAAGCGGGGATTGTAGCTTTCAAGATAGGGGATGAGTTCATGTCTCAAACGGTTGCGGTAGTAGCGGGTATCGAGATTGCTTAAATCAATGGATGGATGCAATTCATGACTCTCGATATAAGTTTCAATCTCCTCACGCCAGACATCTAAAAGGGGGCGTATGAGCGGGATATCTTTGCTCCAGGGGTTTGGTAAACTACGGTAAGTCATACCTCTCAATCCTGCCAACCCTGATCCGCGCAGTAAATGCATTAGTACGGTCTCTACCTGATCATCGGCGTTATGCCCTATTGCAACTGCTTGCACACCAAGCCTCTCAGCTTGTTGAAATATGAATTCGTACCGGGCAATTCGTGAGGCTTCTTCCACTGACAGCCTATACGTTTCAGCATATCTAACGACGTTCTTTTGCCCCAACAGGAAAGGTATACCCATGTCTTCTGCTGTCTTCCTGACGACTTGTGCTTCAGCTCGAGATTCGGATCTTAAACAGTGGTCGAAGTGAGCAATAATAATGTTGTAATCAAGGTGTACAAGCACATCCAGCAAGCATAAGCTGTCTGGACCCCCAGATACCCCGACAATCAATACCCGGTCTGACGCGATGAGACACTTGTTTTGCAGGACAGTTCGGATTTTTTCCAACATGGTCACTGAGATTATAATTGATGGGGCGTAAATCAGTGTAAAAAAAAAAGGTTATTAGAATCACTTTCTACTTTTCAGTTGTAAATAACCGGGTTTCTAATAATGATATACTCTTGTTTGCGCTTCCTATTCTAAACTACCAAAAATACGGCTATGGCGATTCCCCCTGTGGTGGTTTCAATCGATGATTAATGAATAGCCTCACGAATAAGACACAAATGGATATTCGCTGTGCCGCTGATATTATCAGGGGTAGCAAGTATTCGGTTGTACTTTCTGGGGCGGGGATTTCGACGCCGTCAGGAATTCCTGATTTCAGGTCGAGCGAGGGAGGACTGTGGACCAAATATGACCCGTTTGAAGTCGCTTCTCTCTCAACATTCCGGTACAACCCGGAGAAATTCTATAATTGGATTCATCCTTTTGCTGTACAGATCAGCGGTGCACAGCCAAACCCGGCGCACGTTGGTTTAGCTCGCTTGGAAGAGACCGGTTACATAAAATCGATAATAACGCAGAATATTGATTGTCTGCACCAGCGTGCAGGTTCGAAGAATGTCATAGAAGTGCATGGCTCCTGGGAACGCATGAGCTGTACGGATTGTTTTCGAAGTTACCCATCCCAGGGTCACATGGAACCTTTCCTGAGCGACGGTACGGTTCCATATTGTCCTGATTGTGGAAGTGTCCTTAAACCCGATCTGGTCCTGATGGGGGAGTCGCTGCCTGCCCGGAACTGGATGCAGGCAAATGAAGCCAGCAAAGCGTGTGACCTAATGATCGTTGTCGGTTCCTCCCTGGAGATCATGCCGGTTGCGGGACTGCCAATGCGGGCTTTGGAAAACGGAGCGCACCTTATTGTGATCAATCATTCGGAAACTTATATTGATATGCGTGCTGATGTAGCACTGCATGAGGATCTGGCAGAAGTGATTCCCTTGATCGTAGGGAAAATTCTGGGGGATTAGTCGGGTATTTGTGATTACGCCATTGGATCCAATAAAACCTTAAAAACTGCTGGTTGGGCAGCTCGCTCAAATGCTGTCAATGCATCTGACAAAGGAAAACGACCTGATATTAGGGGTGTTGGATCGACTTTTCCGTTTTTCAGTAGACGTAGAGCTGGAGGAAATGACCCGCAGCGAGATCCAACAATAGAGATTTCATCCACAACCAGAGCTGAAAAATTTACTTGAAACTCACCCTTATAAGTGCTCTTGAGGACGATCGTACCTAATGGTCGCACCGCCAGTCTTGCCAGATTAAAACCGGAGGCAGAGCCGGTCACTTCAACGACAGTATCCCATTTATCTGGCTCAACCTCACTTTCTCTTACCGTTGAAATATTTGATCTTTGCAGGAGTTCTTGCTGCTGAGGGTGACGGGTCACTACATTGAGATCACAGCCCGTAAGCGATAAAGTTCGGGCTATCAGCTGTCCCAGGCGACCAGCGCCGACTACCAATACTCTGTCAAGAGGATGGATTTGTACCTGTTCCTGTATTTCCAGGGCTGCAGCCATCGGTTCTGTGAACACTGCCGCTTCAGTTGGCACATTATCCGGGACTGGATGGATGTTCTTCAATGGCAGAGTAAGGAACTCTGCGAATGAACCATTCTTCTCCTTGATGCCTAGAACTGACCTGTTTGCGCAGTGATGCGAGCGTCCAGCCCGGCAGGCATCACACTCGCTGCAGATAATATTGATCTCTCCTACCACTCGTTTTCCGATCCAATCAGAATTTTGAGGGGCTTTGACGACTACTCCAACGAACTCGTGTCCAAGCACACCCTTGAATGGATAATAACCTCTGACCATTTCCAGGTCGGTGGCACAGATACCTGATAGGTAAACTTTTACAAGCGCTTCTCCTGGAGTTGGTTCTGGAACAGGTAGATCATCCCGTATAGATATTGAATTATTTTCTAACCAAAGTGCCAACATTAACGTGGTCCTCACCGCCCAAACTGTCGCTCCAGGAGGTCAACCGAGAGGTGGATCATAGTGGGTCGACCGTGGGGGCATGTGCGTGGGGACTGGCAAGCTTCAAGGTCCGTCAGTAAAGCTCTTTGCTCTTCGGGTGAGAGGTTCTTGCCGGCTTTGATGGCAGCACGTTTACAGATTCTGGCGATTATGCGCGCCTCCAATTCTGTCTTCAAAGGTGTTTCGTCCTCCTCAAAATCTTCCACCAGGAGACGGAGCGAAGCTGCTGGGTCATGATTCTCCAGGATGGCTGGAACAGCGCGTATAAGGAATGAATTATGACCAAATACCTCAACCTGGAATCCAATTTTTCCCAATATGTCCAACTGTTCTTGCAGCAGGCGCGTCTCATCAGGAGGCAGATCAATGGCAACAGGCTGTAAGAGGATTTGGGATGGGATTGAACTATCACGCTGCTTCATAACTCGTTCGAACAATACTCTCTCATGAGCTGCATGTTGGTCAATCAGATATAGTCCATCTGGACCTTCTGCTACCAGGTAGGTGGATGCGACCTGTCCAACCGGACGCAGCAGAGGTGAATGCTGGGCACCAAAACTAGTCTTGGTTATTGGTGGGATTTGTGAATCTGGAGTTGAGGGACTGCCTTCTGGTTTTGCCCCCCACTCCTTGCCCTGGTTTTCGATATCACGCCATCCCCAAGTTGGATCAATTGTACGAGGTTCTCCCCAAGCAGCTCCGTCAGACCAGTGTGGTTGGAACTCAACATTTGGAACCGGGCTGTGCGCCAGAAGTGCCCGCCGGACGGCGCTCTGCACGCTGCTAAAAATTTTCGCAGGCTCGCGAAAACGTACCTCGGCTTTAGTGGGGTGTACGTTTACATCCACCATTTCGGGAGGCATTTTTAGAAACAGTACAGTTATTGGGTAGCGATTGACCATTAAAAGGGTATGGTAGGCTTTGATCACAGCCGCGCTGAGAGCCGCGTCTTTCACTGGACGTCCATTAACAAAGAACGTAAGCTCACGCCGGTTGGATCGGGTAAGCGAGGTGGGGCTGGTGAAACCCAATACTTGGATCCAATCGTCTTCCGATATCACTTCAATTAATTGGCGCGCAATTTCAACGCCGTATATGGTGCCTAGAATCTCCCGTCGATTCCCATTTCCACTGGTTTGCAGTGCTAGACGTCCATCTTGGTGGAGACTAAACCGGATAAGTGGGTATGCCAATGAATATCGAGTGACCAGCTTATCAATTGCTCGGCGTTCGGTCTGGTCGTGTTTTAAGAACTTCAATCGAGCAGGAACGTTGAAAAAAAGGTTCTCAACCCGTACAACAGTACCTGCCGGTGAACCCAATGGTTTCACCGATGAGGCATGCCCTCCCTCAACTTGCAGGCGGGTACCCAAATCCGTATCAGCGGTTCGGGAAGTTAACGTCAGGCGCGCTACTGAACCAATGGATGCCAGGGCTTCTCCTCGAAAGCCAAGTGAGGCGATACAATGCAGGTCTTCAGGACCATCCAGTTTGTTGGTCGCGTGGCGTTCGACTGCCAGGGCTAGTTGATCATCAGGTATTCCGCACCCATCATCAGCAACTTCGATTAACCGCTTCCCAGCGTCCTCTACAGTTATCGTAACAGAATTAGCCCCGGCATCTATAGAATTTTCTACCAACTCTTTGACGACCGACGCAGGGCGTTCGACGACTTCGCCGGCTGCAATTTGGGATGCCACCTCGGGTGGTAGGATGTGGATGGGCATGGAATAATTATACAGTGAATAGGGAATTAGAGAAAATGGAATTCGCGTTTTAATATGAGTATCCGCACTATACTCAATTGTCTATCGCTTTTATAATATTAAGATGCGTTACACTACAATTTTTTTTGATCTGGATGATACACTGTATGCGAGTAATAATGGGTTGTGGGATGCAATAGGTGCTCGAATGAACCGCTACATGGTCGAGCGAGTAGGATTGCCGGAGGGAGAGGTTCCCCTCTTGCGACGCCATTATTTTGAAACTTATGGGACCACGCTGAGAGGTTTACAAAGACACCATAAAGTCGATTCTGATGACTACCTGGCGTTTGTGCATGACCTTCGTTTACGGGATTACTTGCATCCTGAACCAGAGCTGCGGCACTTGCTGCTTAGTTTACCGCAGCGGTGTTGGATTTTTACAAATGCAGATTCTGACCATGCCAAGCGGGTCTTAGCAATTCTGGGACTGGTGGGGTGTTTTAACGGGATCATTGATGTAAAGGCGATGGGCTTCGCTTGTAAGCCAGAGGTAGAAGCTTACCAGCGTGCGTTATTCCAAGCTGGCAGCCCAGCGCCAGAAGAATGTGTCCTTATGGATGATTCATCTCTAAATCTGAAAGCAGCACGCGATTTGGGCATGATGACAATTTTAGTTCGTTCAGATGCAAAAGAACATCCTTCAGCTACATATACAATTCCAAATCTGGCTGTCCTGCGACGAACTGTTCCGATACTCTGGTAAGGATATTAGGAGATAGCTAGTGGATTATTCGAAAGCTGCACTTGTGATATTCATAACTTTGGTAATCGTTATTGAATTTAATGTGGTCATCTATTTTTCTTATTCAAAAAGAAATGATAGTGGTGGAGGATCTGTCGATATGCTTCGAAGCGCTTACAAACGAGCACGGAACCCTTGGGAGAATGAAGATTCAAATCTCAAGGAATTATCCGAGCGAGTTGCAGAATTGAAAAAAGACGCACATAAGGACCGCAAGGATACACTCAATTGAGTTGAACTTTTTTCATCTTAACGTGCTCGAGAATTTTCAGATGCAGGGGTAACGAAGTATATTTGAATTGGAGATAAATTAATGGTCAATAAAGAGATCCTCATGCAGGAAGCGGCTGCGGGAGTATCCTCAGGCTGTACTTTAGCTTTAGGTGGAATGACCCTTTACAGGAGACCAATGGAGTTTGTGCGCGCCTTACTAAATCGCTTCTATTCCACTGGTGAACCGCGTGACCTGACACTATTATCTTTTGCCGCTGGTTTGGAGAGCGATTTGCTCGTCGGTGCTGGGATGGTTTCGAGAGTGCGTGCATGCTATTTTGGGTTGGAAATTTTCGGGTTGGCTCCGATGTTCACTTATTACGCCAATCGAGGAGAAATTGAAATTATCGAAGAAACTGAAGCGAGTTTATCGTTAGGTTTACGTGCCCAAATCGCGGGTGTTGGTTTTATGCCTGGTCATGGTTGGTTGGGGACGGATTTGCCTGCGCTGCGTCCTGATGTTCGCACTGTCATCGATCCATATAGCGGTGAAGAATTGATTGCTTTTCCTGCCATTCGACCTGATGTGGCGGTGATTCATGCAATACAAGCTGATGTTGAAGGTAACGCAGATATTGGCAAAAATAAGAGTGTGGACGAAGAGCTTGTATTGGCGGCAGACAAAGTATGGCTTACAGTCGAAGAGATTATCCCTGAATTGAGCCGGGTGAATGTAATCGGACCTTTGGTAGATGGGATAGTAAAAGCACCCGGCGGCGCTCTGCCATCTTCGTGCCATCCCCTCTACCCTATGGATGGTGAGATAATGCTAGCTTATGCAGAGAAAGTTAGCGATCCAGCCTCCTTCGATGTTTTTATTCAACAATGGGCGGGTTGAGTACTAGCGAAACATTTACATTTCTCTAATCGTAGTGTAATAAAATTGAAATACAATTTTGATATTATAGGTATGCTATTGGATCAATAGATGCCCCCATATTATTTTTTTTTAAAACGAACACGAATAAAGTTGATCCATAGATAGTGTAGCTTACTGAGAGCATTTCCAGGAGATTAGAGATGAAATTAAAAACCTTGATCATCGTGAGTGTGGTGGTTGTGACCTTGATACTTCTAACGGGCACTTTCTCGGCTGGTTTCGTCGCTGGACGGGTAGTTGTTTCTGCCGATGCTAACCCCCTTATTTTCTTCCCTGAAATTATTGGAATATCAGAACAAACTGATGTATCGAACGCAGAGCCTCGCGCTGGAACCCCCCAGGAATTAATTGAATTATTCCAACCATTTTGGCAGACCTGGGACATTGTGGAAGCCGATTACGTTGATCAACCAGTCGACGAAGAAGCTATGATGCAAGGTGCTATCAGCGGTATGCTCAAATCGTTAGGCGACCAGCACACATCGTATTTAGACCCCGATATGTTTGAACGGGCGAATGCACAATTAGAAGGTGAAGAATATGAAGGCATTGGAGCCTGGGTCGACATCACAGGAGATTATTTGACAATTATCAGTCCTATGCCGGGTTCTCCAGCAGAAAAAGCTGGATTGCAGCCCAACGACAAAGTGATCGCCATCGATGGGGAAGATATGACCGGGATTGACGGAGAATTAGTTCGTCTGCGTGTGATTGGACCTAAGGATACAAAAGTGCTTTTGACCATTCAACGAGAGGGTGTTGAGGAGCCGTTTGATGTCGAAGTTGAGCGTGCCAGTATCGTCGTTCCTTCGGTGGATTATCGGATGTTAGATGAAAATATTGCATACATTCAGTTGTATACCTTTGGCGATAAAACTGGGCGCGATTTGCGTGTTGCACTTAAAGAACTATTGGCTCAAGAGCCAGTGGGTTTAATCCTTGATTTGCGTTATAACGGGGGAGGATTCCTGAATACTGCAATCGAAGTGGTCTCGGAGTTTATCAGTGATGGTGTTGTAATGTACGAAGAATATGGAGATGGAAGTCGTGATACGTATAATGCCAAGCGCGGCGGTCGTGCTACTGAAATCCCTCTAGTTGTATTGATTAACGAAGGGAGCGCCTCGGCCTCTGAGATTGTTGCGGGAGCAATTCAAGATCGCGAGCGCGGCTTTTTGGTGGGCGTAACTTCGTTTGGAAAGGGGTCTGTGCAGAATTACACTTCCTTGACGAACGATCAGGGCGCGGTGCGCATAACCATTGCGCGTTGGCTGACCCCCAACGAGCGCCAGATTATGGTGATCGGTCTTGAACCTGATTACGTGGTTGAATTCACTGAAGAGGATATCGAAAATGACATTGATCCCCAACTTGATAAAGCAATAGAATTGTTGATAAAGAACAGCCAGTGAGTCGTCTAGGGTCATCGGTTGCCTCTCTTGCAATTGCAGCCCATGAATTTGGACATGCCAGGCAGGATAAGGAGGGATATTTCCCACTTCGCTTGAGGGCAGCCATCTTTCCAGCGGTCAATATCGGCTCGTATCTTGGGTGAGACCGTGATAACGATAGTTTCACCTTTTGGCGATTGTATAAATACTTTAACAGAAAGGGTGGTCAGTGTATCTGGTCGGATGATAGATTCTGGTCGGAGTTACGAGATTTTAGGATTAATCCAAACAGATTTTACAATTAACAGCGGAAACTCAGGCGGACCGCTTATTAATTTTGCTGGTGATGTAATTGGATATATACACTGATAATTCGCGGCAGCATTCTCGGCAGTGCACCAGCGGAAGGATTGGGGTTTGTAATTCCATCGAACCTGGTTGGAATAATCGCCGAGCAGGTCATACAGGAAGGCTACTTTTCACGACCTTACCTTGGCATACATATGCAATCAATCACGCCGAATATTGCGAAGGCTTATGATTTTCCCGTTAAATGGGGTGCGTATCTAACCGAAGCTGAGCTCAACAATCCGGCGGGAAGAAGTAATCTGCAACCGGGTGATATCATCATCATGATAGGGGATATCGCATTAGATGAGGAGCATACGTTTGTCAATGAGATGTTTGCATTTCAACCAGGGGAACCAGTGACTATAGAAATTCTGCGAGGTGATAGCGCTATTCGGATTCGAGTCACTTTCGGGGAGACAATGTTGGGTTAGAGAAAAAGACCTGGAAGATCCTCGTTTTTCTTATTTCGTCCAAATCCGGTATAATCCGCCCAATGCGCAAGTTTATTTTTGCAGTTGCTATTTTAATCGGGATAGTCTTCGTACTGGTCAATGTCGCCGAAGTCCAATCAATCGTTGATACATTAAAGAAGGGGGATTTACGCTTTCTATTATTGGCATTAGGGGTTGAGGCACTATGGATGTTAAATGTTGCCGCCTCTTACCGTTATGTCTACAAGGCACTTGGTCTCGACGAACGAACTGGCAGACTGATTATGATGGCAGCCGCAGCAAATTTTGTGAACGTGATTGCACCTAGCGGTGGAGTAGGGGGAATGGGTGTTTTTATCTCAGAGGCTAGACGAAACAGGTATTCCTCCGCGAAAGTGACGGTAGCCGGTGCGTTAGTGGTGATGTTTGATTATCTCGGTTTTCTTAGCGTCCTTGGATTAGGTTTTGTGGTGTTGTTTAGGCGAAATAATATAAACTCAGCGGAGTTGTTCGCCTCAGTTTTCCTTCTTTTAATTGCGATTGTCTGGGGGACAATGCTCTATCTGGGTATGCGATCAGAACAAACCTTTGGCAGGATCTTAGCAAAGCTGGTTGGCATTACAAATGGTGCCCTGAGACCTTTTATTCGCCGAGAATATTTATCTGAAGAACGAGCATACGCGTTTGCTCATGATGCCTCTGCGGGTTTAATTCTGTTGAGGCAAAAACCCATTAATTTGATAATACCTGCGTTTCTAGGATTAACGAGTAAGCTGTTATTGATGTTGATTCTCTTATTATTATTTCTGGCATTCCAAGTATCTTTCTCGGCTGGCACTATTGTGGCTGGTTTCAGTATGGGTTATCTTTTTTATATCGTCTCTCCTACACCTTCAGGAATTGGGTTCATGGAAGGCGCATTGACATTGGGTCTAAGTTCTTTAAACGTTCCCATAGGAGCAGCGGCTGTAATTGCCTTAGCCTACCGGGGTATCACATTTTGGCTGCCGCTGCTGGTGGGAATGCTGGCTTTTCGCTGGCTGGGTCGGAAAAAAAGTGTAGAAGACTTGGCTTGAATGGATGGTCTCCACCCTCAATTTTGTTCATTACCGAAGGTCAGCGGGGGTTGTGGTTTTTCGTTGATTATTAATTGGAAGACATCCGGTCGGGCGTAGTGCCCGACGACATCAAAATCAAATTTCCCTTTGGCTACTTCTGCTAAATCCAAATCGGCAAACAGAATATCTTCTCGGTCATACAATGGACCTGCGATGATCTCTCCGAGCGGGGAAATGATCGCGCTCCCACCTCGACACAATACCTCGGGCTGGTGCTCCAGTTCTTCTAGTCCTTCCAAATCGGACGGATAGTTGGATTTGGTTACGTACTGGTTGCAGCCCAGAACGTAACAGCGTCCTTCGCATGCGATATGGCGGAGTGTAGCCAGCCAAGTGTCGCGTGAATCAGCTGTAGGTGCAAGATAAATCTCCACACCTTTACCGTACATCGCCATACGAGCAAGCGGCATATAATTCTCCCAACATATTAATCCACCGATAACCCCAAATTCTGTATCGAGTGC
>SDBT01006649.1_pt1 | contig 19119 bp, 30 predicted proteins | sample 2277101 | NCBI WGS metagenome assembly SDBT01 (sample SAMN10404973, study PRJNA504765) | marine sediment metagenome | isolation source: marine sediment core GS10_PC15, 103 cmbsf | place: Arctic Ocean: Southern Knipovich Ridge | collected 2010 | reverse complement strand
CTCTCGTGGATTGCCGTGGCGTGTGAAGATGCCATAATGCCTTCGCGCAAACCATCGGTAGATAAAGAAAAAGAGATTCGTAGTCATTAGTGTTCTCCCCATTTCGACGGAGAACTTCCATCGGCTATCGGCCGGAATTCGAACGTCAGCTGATCGACGCTCGTGGCGTATTCCCCATTCGCCAGACGAATGCCACCGAGCCTACAGTGAACGATGTGACCAGCCCTTAGATGAGCCATGATCTTAAGGCCATCGACATACACATCGACTGGGCCTTCGCTCGGGTCAACGTGCTCGTCGCGTATGAGAACAAGAGTGTCGTCAGTCATGAGAGAGTTTCCCGTCATTGTAGATACCGTCAGCGTGGTCTAGATGAATAGCGCGTGACGCGTCATCGTCCGCAAAGTTTACGAGCTGTTCGCTATCGTACCCGCCCCAGCGGCCAACGAACTGCACACGAGGAAAGCTATATTCCTTACCCTGGTAGAGAACCGTAAGATTGACGTGTTCACCGGGTTCAATCGTGATGTTATTCATGGGCCAGGCTGCCTTTCTCTACCGCATTGCGGAGTTTATCGATTTCCCGTTTCACTTCACCGTAAGCTCTGCGTCGGCCACAGTCCCTATTCTGCTTCTCTAGCTCAAGCAAGAGGCAGCGCATGCACCATACTTGCATCGGCACGTTGGCGTGCCGGCAAGACCGCTCTGTGCTTCTGGTGCCCCACAGCGGACACGCCTCAGCCAGGCCGAGGCGTTCGGTGAGGTGGTACCAAGGATCGTTGCTGTCAATCGGATCCTGCGTAACATACCCCGTCGTATTGTCAGGACAGGAATCGCCATGCTCAATATAGTCTCTCATGGTGTCTTGATCTTTCCGGTGATTAGGCCTTGGACATACATTTCTAGTTCGTACTCAACTTGGTCAATCGCCATCTGCAAGCAAGTCTTGCACAAGCAATCAAAATCATGAAGGTGTCGTGGTTTCGGTTCACGTTTTGGCATCGTAGTCTGCGGCGGCTCGTAGCAACTCTTGTTGTTCGGGGGTCAGTGCAATGCTGGCCCGCCACGCACCTGTCTGAGTAGTGTACTTGATGCCGTACGCCCGACTTGTGGAGCCTTGCATGATGGCATCTAGCGCCGCCTTGTGGACGCACAGATCAGACACGATACTTCTCCGCTGCCTTGAGGCCCCGTTTGATGAGGATGCCGTCTGCGAGCGACGGCCAGCAAACGATGGCATTGTCTAAAGCGTTGGTGATCAGTGTCACGGCCCGCTTCAGCTTACGGACTTCTGTCTCAAGCTCTTCGATTCGTTCTCGAGAGTAGCCCATTGGTTTTCTTTCCCTGTTGTTACAACTATAGCATGGCCGCTATAGTTCTGTCAATTTGACCGCCAAAACGGCCGTTGTAGGATCCTACGAAATCCTTCGAAAAAGGGGGTAAAACCTCGTGAAAACACCCCTAAACCTCGAATCTTACCCTTTTTCCTACGCCAGATTACACACCCGATTTGGAGCGCAAGAGCGCTAGTTCATCGCCGAAGTTCTCTTCGAGCCACTCCGGATCCTCGTTCCAGAGGTCTATAAGGGCAACACAAGTCGGACATTCGTGCTGTTCATTGATTAGATTTAGAACTTGGTCCGCTTGAGCGCCACCTTCCTCGATAACACCCGAAATTTTGGCTTTGAGTTCCGCAAGATACTCGACAGTGAACTCTCGGCCCTGTTCTAGTTGTCTCACGGTAGTCACGAACGCCATGAGCACCTTGTTTAACGCCCGCGATGTGGTGGTGAACTCTCGAAGTAGCGCTCGGTACGTTAGTACGTCCATGGCTTCTGTCCTATTGGTTGGGTGCTGATTGGGTGAAACTAGAAATGCGAATAGCGATCAGGTCTTCGGCGCCTAATATCCAGGTGTCTAACCTACGCCTTTTGTTCATCGTCGTTCCCGAGGATAGGTATTCTGAAAGCGTAAGCTCCACGCCTCGGCCGAAGAGTCGGTAGGACTCAAACGTCCCACTAATAATGTGGTTACCCCTCAGCAAAATAGTCACGAAGCGGTCCCCAGACTCTAGACGCCCAAGAGTCTGCCACATCTCAGGGGCCCGCATAGTCTTCAAACCATCCTGCCGCCAAAAGGCGCTCTTTTGCAGCGTTGTACTCTTCGTCATAACGACCAGTCAAGAGGTAGCACGCCACAATGTGTAGATCATCGACCAGATAAACATACTCGGTCAGTTCGATGGGCTCGGCTCGCAGCTTGACCGCGAAGCCTTCGTAGATCGTTTTCCGCATTGTCTCATGGGTCATGATAGGAGTTCCTTCGGCTCACCCAACAGCTGCGCGATAGTTCCAAAAATCGGCCGCTGACACAGCTGGATCGGGGTTTCCTCTGAGGCATTGGGGCAGGCCAGATCCTGTTTCTGCCGTAGCGTCACGCCTAGATCCTGCTCGTTGAGTCCCATGACGCCCATGAACAGCACGCCCGCCTTCCGCAGCGCCGCAGCGATCAACTCGCTGCAAAACAGCCTACTGAAGTCTTCGTCGGCCCACGTCAGCCCGGTCCAGTCCAGCCGGTCCATGCCCGCTTTGATGGCCTGCGGCATGTCATATTCTTTGCCAATCTGTGGAAACATCCACTTGGAGAACTTCGCCTCATCGAACCGCTCCCTCGAGGCCTCGCTCAGCGGCAGCCACCACACGTCACCGTCGTACTCGGCAATGGCCTTGCTGATCTGCCGCACTACTACGCCGTTGGCATCGCCAAGCTGCGTGCTCTCGATCATCATGTTGAAGTAAGGGTGCGAGTGCGAGTAGCTGTCGAAGTCGGCGTCGGAGTCTTCGTCAACACGCTGCTGCATGTGGTACACAGCCGCCACATGGCTGACGGATGAACGGGTCCAATACTTGATGCCCTTGCTGACCCGGCTCTTGCCGCCGAAGGCGATCACGTCGCCGGGCCTCATGTCGTCGCGAATGTCCGCGTACTGGATTAGTTTATCCACTGCCGTCCTTCGGTTGCCAATTACAGAGGTACGCACCGATACCCTGGATCCCTTCGGTACGATAAGGCCTGTGGCGAGTATGACTTCTGCCGCGACGGGTCCAACAGCAATTTCCAGCATCACCGGCCCCTTCCTGTCGGACTCTGGAATGATCTCGTTCCACGGTGTGACGAAGGAAGGCGGGACTTTGTGATCGTTCTTCTTAGCCATCTTTCACACTTCCTTTCATTATAGGGTAAAATTTTCGTAAAGGGCGCTACGCGCCCTACCTACCACACTGGTTACAGCGCCCTGGCGAGTTGTTCCAACGGGTCCACCGCACAAGCGCCCAAAGGTTCAGTCCCAAGTACACACCGTTGAGAAGAATGAATGACCCGTAGCCATCTTGATAGGCCCATAGCGCAAAACAAACGTTTGCCGCCATGCCCCCATAAATAGAGAGAACAGCTGCACGAGGCGTACCCCGTGCAAACATCATTTTCGCTCCAATTGCTAGCCCTGTCCCTGCCCAATCCAGCATGGAACCATTATAGCGTATACGACGAAGCCTGTCAACTTACCAGCTTTCAGGCTCTGCGTCCCAGTCCCCGGGTTCTTCCCACTCTTCATCAATGTCGTAGAAGGTCACCATCTCACCCCTGTCGCCACAGTAGGGGCAGTACTGGACGGCCGTTTTCCGAACCGACCCATCGCTAACCCACAAGACTCCATTGTCATCTACTAAAACCTCAACAATGAGAGAATCACCAGCTGAGGCAGTACCTTTACAGCTTTTGTGTTGTTTCATACGCTGTTCTTCGCAGCCTTGATCTGTTTGGTGGCCTCGGCTCGGAAAGCAACCTTCAACGTCTTGGCATTGATGGTGCCGTCCGGCTCTGTAGCCTTGTCGAGCGCTTTATCAAGTGCGGTCTCGACAAGATCTTCCAACACTCTACCAAGTACTTGCCGGAGTAGCTTTGACGTGAAAAAGGTTTTCACACCACGGCCTAGCTTACTAAAGAAACTCATGATCGTACCTTTCTCCAAACGGCGGCAAGACCGCCGATGATGATCAGTTCGAGACCGCAAGAATGCGGGCCTCGACAGTTACAGTGTCGCATGTTTCTTCCTGCCTCTCAAGTCGGCAATACCTTGGTTGATTGCTTGGTTCCAGCCTTCATCGTAATGGCTGCCTCTCGGATGAAAGCGTTTTTCAGTGGTATTATACTTGTAACCGCACTCACGGCACATCTTTCGCCGACGCCGAACAGAATCGTCTTTAGTCCAGCGTACATCAATCACGACCACGTTCGACGAGCTACAGTTCGGGCAATACCTCATGGCGACCACGTATAGTTGTTGCCATAGCCGTAATCACGAATCTGATTGTCGGCCACAAGTTGCGTACTGCTGACGAAGCCAACAATCTTAGCGCGCTGTCCATCCTGGTCTACCGCTACCAGGGCAAACGCGTCTGGCCAGCTAGAAGCGTTGACCGGATGTTTCAAATGAGGATCGTCCCAGTACGTCACGGCCTTAACGTCTATTCGGTATCCAGCTAGTACAAAATCATGTCCTGCGTCTCCCATCACCTTCAACGCAGTATCAACGGGCTGACCCGAGGCCAGAGAGATCGCGAACTCTCCACACAGGCCCACAAAGTGCGGATCGGTACTCCAATAACGCGAGGATCGATATCCTCGTTTTTGGGTATTCCGTTCCGCTGCGAGAGTTTGGATCTGTGCCCAGTACGGAGCTAGGTCAATAATAATGGGGATCATTCGGTGACCTCCAACCCAAGCTCGTAGGCGAATGGGGAAATGTCCATCGGCCTGTCGCGGTAGAACCGAGCGCCGGTCACCAGCAGCTGCTCTTCGGCTCGAGTTATGGCGACGTAAGCCAAACGCCGCTCTTCCTGCACACTATCGCACTTGAAGTGCGGTAGAACGCCATCAGCGAACCCAACTGCCGCAACACAGGGCCATTCCTTACCTTTGGCCCGGTGGATCGTCATGATCTGTACGGCGTTCTCGTCATGCTGGTCTTTGGCCTTCCCCGTCAACTTGACAACGTGGGCAATGAAGTCTTCCGGCTTCGGAAACTGCTCAGCCACTGAGAAGAGCGCGTGGAGATTATCAATCCGATCCTCAGACTTAGTGAGTGAATCCAAAATGTATTGTTCGAACTGTAGCATACCTTCGATCATTCGCATAAGGTCGGCGCTCTCGATGCCTTCTGCACCCTTATAGTAAGCGGCCAGCATTTCGATGGTCTCAGACAGTTCAGTCGCGTTTTCGATCATGTACCCATTGGGCCACGAACAGGTTGTTAGAGCTTCGTACGCCGACGTATTGAAGCCTTTCGCGTAGGCCCCGAGGGTTCTCCAAGCGACCTTTCCCAGGTAGCGGGCCGGGACATTAATGATCGATTGCTGAAAAATGTCTCCTAGGAGTGCTTCGCTGTCATACGGATCAACAGCCAGGCGGAAGTATCTCACCATGGCGTTGATCTCTTTGCGGTCGTAGAATCCCAAACCGCCAAGAATACGGTAAGGAATCCCGGCCTGGATGAATGAATCCTCGAAAGTTTGTGTCTGCCACCAGCATCGCACCAGCACAGCAATATCCTTATGAGGGTAGCCGGACTCAATCCAATGCTCGATTTCCTTCACGACTACGTCGGCTTCGTCTAAGTCACTCATAGACAGCCGCAAGACAGGCGTCTCACCGTTCTTCTCGGAAAATGACTCCCGATCCTCACGCTCCGAGTTCTTCCGAATCAGAATGTTGGAATGATCGACTATGGTGGATACCGACCGGTAGTTCCGTTCCAGCTTGACGATCTTCGCAGTGGGATAACGAGTCTTGAAGTTCAACAGCTTGGTAGGCTCGGCTCCCCGGAAACCGTAGATAGATTGGTCCGCGTCCCCAACGACTGTGATATTGGAGTCAGGCGGACTGAGAGCTTCAATGATGGCCCATTGAACCGGCGACAAGTCCTGAACTTCGTCCACCAAGTTCCACGGGTGCATTGATTGCGCCAGCATTCGGGCTGCGGGCTCTTGCAGAACTTGAGCCGCCAATACGAGCTGATCGTCAAAGTCAATGCACCGCTTGAGCATGCAGATTGCTTCGTACTTATCCCATACCCGGGCTGCCAGACGGTCTTCAATGTTGTGAGCCTCATGCAGAGATTCACGCGACTTCATAACGTTCTTGGCATGGCTGATAATCCGGGCAGCCCTCCAATGAGGAAGCTGATCGTCGTTAACCATCGCCTCTTTGGCCGCATCCTTCATTGCACCCATGTAGAACTCATTGGCAAGAATGGGATAAAGTTTGTTGCCGTGGCCGTCATTCCAACGCAGATCGGCTCGACCGAGAAGGGTAGGATCACCAGTCCCAGCAAAATTCTTGAGGAACGACATTGCCCACGAGTGCTGTGTCGAGATGTGCATCCGTTTGGAGTCCGAACCAAGAAGATCGGCCATCCGAACCTGCATCTCACCAGCCGCCACCTTTGTAAACGTGGTGAGCATGAGGTTTTCAGGGATCAGGCCACCCTCGGTTACCAGGTAGGCGGCTCGGTAGGTCAGGACACGGGTCTTACCTGCACCGGCTCCGGCAGTAACACGGAGCGGTCCCGGACCATAAGTTACGGCTTCCAGCTGCGGCTCACTAAGCTCTTGTTCCCAATCGATGCCCATAATGCTCTCTTCCCCTCTTCTGCGAGGTTTTTGATGTTGATACAACTATACAGTGTGTCAAGAGGTATGTCAACCCTCCTTACCGTAATCGTTGACGTAGAATCCTGACCCTACGAACCGCATGCCACACACCTGGGGCACACGGTGAAGTTTCATCCTGCCACACTCGCGACATTTCTTGAGTGGTCTGTCCCGTATCCCTTGCTCTTGCTCAAAACCAGCGTCGCAGTTTTCACACTGATAAACGTAGACCGGCATGCTACCCTTCTCTGCATGGGACAGCTAGTTTACTTTCAGAACTACAAGAACAATATCCAAATCGAGAAGTTTGTCAAATGGCAGGAAGAGTTTGCCGCTGCGAGAATCGGTCTGAATAAGCAGTTTGGATTCTCACAACCGGTGCCTGATCCACAGCCTGCTCCGCCACAAAAACCCGCAAAGGTGATCCCGTTTCGGCCGAAATCATGAATCCATTCCCCGTGAGACATAATCGAGTTGGATCTTCCGAACGCCCACCGAGTACTCCAAGCTAGGGACGGGTACTCGTTTCTCTCGGGTTCGCATCAACATCAAAGTGTTCGCTCGGCCCCACCGATAGCTGTGGAGTGTGTAAGTCCATGAATCCCCTGGCGTCTCGTTCCCATCTCGAATCCATAGTCGCCGCAGTCGAACTAGCTCGGCTGTACCGACCCGGATGTTGGTCATGGGATCGAAACTCTCTGACTCCCAATCAGCATAGCCTACCAAGGCCTGGTGTGTCAACGCAGTCGGCGTCATGACTTGCATGAGACCTCGAGCACCAGCTTCGCTGACCGCTCCGGGATCAAAGCTCGATTCACGCTTGATCAACGCCAAGAGCAGCGATGCGGTCACCCCGTCTCTGTGATAGGTGATCGTCATCTCTTGAATGGCCTGTGACATTGCGGCGATCTCAGTAACCGACACTCGATCCCGTTGTGTCTCAGACACAATGGTGTAGTAGATATTGAGGTACTGTAGATTCAGGTCAATGATCGCAAGCGCCGCATTAGCACCCTCTTCGGCCATCTGGATCTTATCCTGCAAGGCCTCAATCGTTGCAGCCTGTTCTCGGTTTACAGTCTGTGCCTGGGATATATCATTCCATGCCAGTGCCAACGAAATCAGCAGCACCAGGCCGAGGGCGGATCCAATACCTCTCAAGGTCTTCTTTAAGGTCTGCATACACGTCGCCTCCTAGTTGGTTGTGCGTGTAATTTTCCCTTAGCAATTTCCACGGTAGAGGAAGGCTTCCCCAAAGTCAACCCCAGATTTGACCACCCACAACATTTTGTGGTGTAGGGGTTGACAGACCACTAGGGAATGTGTAAAGGTAGAAATATCCCTGGCCCGCGCCCGGTGGATCGAATGTTGAGAACGACCTCTTCGCCGCAATGGCGACACCGATCTCCTTCGATTTTGCTGCTTTTGCAGCCCACCGGGCGCACCTTTTTATAGTCTCTAACACTATAATGACAGTTTATTGTCTCTAGTACTATGTCGGCCGTACCAGGTATAACCCTTAACGAAGTGACGACGCTTATGGCAGTTGGCGCATCGAACATCACACTTGGCGATCTCCACCGCAATTGACTTGATAGCCCGTTGCCGCATGGCGGAAATCTCCATCCGCTTTACACCGCGAACGTGGTCGAACTCAAGGACACGATAATCGTCCTCGCCACAATCAACGCAGGGGTTGGTTTTGAGGTAGGCGTGAACATACGCCTTACCCCTCTCATAACATCGTCGCATGTTGGCCGCGTGTGTGTCCTTGTTCTTCTCATACCATCTTTTGCTGTTCGCTCGAATTCGTCTCCGACATGAGGGGCACATCTTCCATTTGGTGGCGTGTCGGTTTGAACACTGGGTACACGTTTTCGTGATTTTATTCATGTAGACGACCTTTCATTTTCCCATATAGAAACCCTAGCACATTCTATTCGATAAATCCATCACTCCCCTAGACAATCGACAAGAGACCGCTGACCCCCATAAAACCTGGATTTTTTGAATCGCTATAAATATATATATGCTTTATTACAATTTATGGGCGTATCGACCGAGCGAAGCGAGGGAAGATTCACGCCATATACTTTTTCCCCGACTTCGTCGGTAAAATCTAGAAACGTGATGTGAAAATTTAGAAATGTTCCGCCCCACTTGCAGTTCCTTTCGAGATGGTGTAGGTTTTGAATGGCTCAGGAAATTCACAGGGACCACAGCGCATGAAGACACGTTCAGCCTACAATTTTCTCCGAGATCTTTTGAATGGTGCCGATTGGTATGGTACGGTTATCGAACTCGAGTGGGAGTCTGGGAGGGAACTTGAGGACGAAGCAAGACGAATCATTGATCGCGGCAGTGGTGTATGTCTCCGTTATCTTGAGCATGGGCATCCAAACGACGGCTATCACGAGGATGGAAAATGTCCATGGCAAGAAGAAAGCCGCCGATGACTGACTTCGCACACTTCGCTGATCTTCAACTCGGATTTGACTACGGTCCCAACGGCCGATCCATCGAACGAGCCCGAGATTTCGACCGGTGCTTCAACGAGGCCATCATCGAGTGCATAAAGCGAAAGCCTAAGGTGATTCTGTTCGTCGGGGATATCTGGCATCGGCCGAGTCCAAGTAAACGAGACCTCATGACATTCCAGTCCGGGCTGCTGCGGCTGCAATTGGCTGATGAAACATATTTTCCGACGGTGATCGTGGTGAGCGGTAATCATGAGACACCCAAGTCCACGAAAGACATTCATCCCTTTCGGTTGTTCGAGCACATCGACAACACGTTCATGGTGTGGGAAGAGAGCATGATGATCGGCACGGAGATTGGTGGAGTGTGGGCGGTTCCTTGGAAGTGGGGTGAGCCGTTGGCCGATGAGGATTTTGATGTTGACAACAAAAACGATCTGATTCTAGCCTGTCATGCTCCGTGCCTCGAAGTCCTGCCGCCCGAAGCCCATGCTGGTCAGGTTCGCATCATCGATCTGGAAGAGGCGGCTAAGTTCCGGTACGCGGCCCTTGGAGACTTCCACGATTTTTGTCGTATGGGCGAGCGTCGTAATATCGTGTACCCCGGTAGTTTGGATCGTACATCCTTTGGTGAAGCTCGATCTACAACGGGTGGCGTGTTCATTAGGTTCAACGGCAGAGAGGGAGCCTTAGATCGTTGGGAATCTCCTGCTCGACCGATGTTTACCCCGACTGTAGAGTTACATGGTCGTGAGAATCCAGAGAAAATCTTGCGGGCCGCCCTTGGAGTACTTCCCGACGACGCATTGGTGCGGTTGACAGTCAAGGGTGCAGATCCTAAGATGGTGGATACAGGGTCGCTGGTTCAGGAATTTCCCTTCGTGAAGTTCAAGTGGGAAGACACTCCCGCTCCACCAGTGCTATCAAGTTTTTCGCCAGGAAAGGTTGAAGAGACATGGAAGATGTTCGTGGAAGAGAACAGTCTAAGCGAAAAGGTGTCCCTGCTTGGCTCCGAAGCCTTACAGGCCGGGGCGGAGCAGTAAAACCGGTAATCGCTCAAAGGGTTAAATGCACCAAGTGTAAGGTTGAGGGACCAGTTGAGGCGTATCAGCACACGGTGCTCGTGAAGCACAAGTCTTTTGAAGAGGATGTGGAATTTACAGGGCTCAAGATGTCCAAGTGTGGGCACACCTTCATTGCTTGGGTGTCCGACGACCGTGTTCGAGTCCATACGGATCTGGCGGAGAAGCTTCGTAAGCGGGTGGAGACCTTGACTCGTGGTTATCGCGTTGATGAGTCCGGAGCAATCCGCACGGAGCAGAAGCGTCTTGATGCTCAGCGCAAGGCTCGGTGTGAGTCTCGTAGAGCTTGGAAGCGTCACAAGGATTTGGCTCCTGATGGTGTGATCCCAACAACGGCTCTTACTATGACTGAGGCCGAGCGTACGAAGACCCGGAAGAAAGCCAAACACATGCTGCGAGGTTCGCGGGGGAAGTTAGGATTATGAGTGTGGAAATCTGTCTGAACCAATCATTTCTCGACTGGTTTGCGTCGAAGGATCGGAGTGACTACTTGATGTTCGAGTTTGGATCTGGACATTCCACACCTTGGTTTGCAGCGCGTGTTCGTCACCTTGTGACGGCGGATCATGACATGGATTGGTTAGAGCTTGCTACGAACCTTTGTGATGAACAGGGGGTTAATAATGAAGACGTAGTAAGCTTGATAGCAAATGACGAGAACAGCCTACCTGATCTGATTCGTCGTGGGACCATGTATAACTTCATTTTGATCGACGGACGGAACCGGGTTGCCTGTGTCAATATCGCTGATTTCTTCGTTCGCATAGACGGTTACATAGCCTTGGATGATTCTCAACGTCCGAAGTATGCTAAGGCGGTCTCGCGATTGACAAGGTCTTACGGTGCGCCGATGGTGTTTGATGCTCCTGGTCATGAGCGGGAAATCTCAGTTTGGTGGAATAATCCTGATGGTCTATGATGTTTGGCTGAAAGACTTTGGACCGCACAAGAATTTCCATGCTGCCCTCAAAGCTGGAATCAATCTCTTTCTCGGCCCCAACGGATCAGGTAAGAGCAATATCGTCTACGGGATTGGTTGGGCCATTCTCGGCTCTCGGGCTCTTCCAGGAGCATACAGTCAGAAGGATATTATCCGGGATGGCAGTACCATGGCTGAGGCCACCGTGGATCTCGACTTCCTCGGACGACGCCTCATCTTCTATCGAGCTTACGATGGCAAGAACACTCGCGCTAGCATCACAGACGCGGTTTCGGGCGAAGTACTGGCCACCAACTCGACGGGGGTTTCAGAGTACCTGAACGCTCATGGTTTTGACTGGGACGCGGCCTCGGTTCCGTTTTGCCGTCAGCGGGATCTGGATGCCTTCGTTTATGAGTCCCCCTCGCGTCGTAAGACGATCATGTCATCCTTGCTTCAACTCGACTCCGTAGACGAAGCTCTCAAGTGGGTTCGGCAGCAGGGTAAAGATTTGCCCGAGGGAATTGTAGTGCCAGACGCCTCGAAGTTGGATGGCTTGTTGAAGGTGGCCCTAGCGGAAGAGGTTGAGGCACAAGCGACATTGAAGGGTTCTCGTGAAAGACTCACCATTGCAGAATCGGAGTTCTGGCAGATCAAAGGTCAGTTACCGACAGAGGATCGGAGCGAAGAACGAAAAGCTGCGACTCTGGATGTGGCGATGGCGGTTGCGCATCATGGATCATTGCTCCTTCAGATGGATCAGTTGGAAACGGTCCCGCCAGCTAAAGATGTTAGCGGACAGCTTGAGACGACGACGGCTGCGCTCGCTGCGGCCAAGGTTAAGAATGACGAAGCTGTTCAGGCACGGGCAGCGATGGCTTCCACATTATTGCAGGCGAAAGCCGTAGTCGAGGCTACCGATAAATTGGTTGAGCATATGGATTCTGTGTGTCCATTATGCTTGTCGGAAACTTCGTGTACGCCGGATGAAGCGCGAGACAGACTGAAAGAGTTCCATGGTTCGCAGATCGGAGATATTGAAGTTGCCTTGAACGGGCTGTCCGCCGAGCATGAGACTACCACCGCGCAGTGGGAGCACTACGAGGTTATCTATCAGGATGTAAGCGACCAGGAGCGTCGGTTCCGTGAGTACAACGTTGCACAGAAAAGTATCGAGGAAGTGCAGACTAAACTCACCGCCGCCGAGTGGACAATAGAAGCGTTCCAGGCTGTCCTAGACGCCATCCCGTCTGGTCCTACTGCCGATGATGTTCAGACCCTGTCGGTGGCTGGCGATGTGGTTCGGGATCATGAGCGGGAAGTGGATACCTGGGAACGCGAGCTAGAACAATGTTCGAACGTGGTGAGCACTTGCCGCGAAGATATTGTACAGGCGAGCTTGTTGTCGGATTTCCAGGTTGAGGTTGATACGAAAAAGAGAACGATCCAAGAGACTACAGCGGCCCTCAAAAAGTTTCGTGACGAGCTTCTTCGCGGCGCACTCACATGGGTCAGCGGTCGAGCCACCCAAGTATTGCAAGCGTCGGGGGACATGCAGGTGGCACCGCTTGGTTCAACGTTAACACTTGATGATAAGCTCGTGTACTCGGTTGTTCTTCCGGATGGAACTTCGCGTCCCGTTTACCGCGTGTCAGGGGGCCAGGCGGCGGTCTTCTCTACGTGTCTCCGGATTGCGTTGTCGGAGTACCTCGCTGGTCGGATGGGGCTCAATGGGTTGCTCTTGCTCGATGCTATCTTCGAGCCGATGAACGACCAGAACAGGGATATCGTTGCTCATGCGCTCAAGGCCTATGGGCCGCCACAGACTTTACTGTTTTCGTATTTCCCGATTGACAACTTAGAGGCAAACGTGATTTCTGTGGTATAGTGCTTGGCATGCAAATTCCACACTGTTTCGCGGAGCGTACAGTTTTTCAGCCTGACGATGATGTCTGTCGGTATTGTCCGGCTTTACTCGCTTGTGGGTCGAAGCTCGGGCACAAGTTTCATTTGAGTAGGGGAGTCTTCGTGCGTGAACTGTTGATCCAGGGAGTATCGGCGAAGCTCATTGATTCGGCGTACGTAGAGCAGTTCGATTCGAATCGAAATGCAGCGAAGGCATCACGCCGGTATCAACGTAGGAAGCTCGAACGATGATCGAATTCATTATCGATGCCTCGTGGGTTTATATCCGAGGCGACGGTCCGGTAGTGACAGCTGCGGCAAAAGTTCTGCACGATTCTCTTCGAGTAAAGAATCCTCAGGCCCATATGATCAATCAGCGGCGTACCTGGCCCGGCGCTGAAATGGTTCCATATTACCATATGGCATTCGATTGGGGCCGGTTTCCCCGGGGGCTACTTGTGGACGCAGCGTCGGCGTTGACCGAGGCGGGCATTCCTTGGCAGGTTGGGGAGATCACTATACCTTCGAGTGAACTTGAGTTCGCGTCGTGGGATCTGTCGAGTCTTATGCCGCGTGACTATCAACTCCATTCGGTCCAGGCGTGGGCTTGCCACGGTAATGGTATGGTAGTGATCCCCACTCGTGGAGGGAAAACGGTAGTTGGTTGCTTGGCCGCTTCGATGGCCGCTAAGAATATGCCCGTGCTGTGGCTGACTACTAAGACCGAAGCTCAAGGGGACGTGTTGGAAACTTGGGAGCAACATTTTTCACACATCAGTTTGGCCACCGATCAACACCGCGAAGCCTCTCAAGGCTTAACTGTTTTGACGTACGCAACTGCTACAAAGCGAGACCTTAGTAAGTATGGGATGGTGATCGCGGACGAGGTTCATCGTGTGCCTGCCGATAGTTACTACAAGGCGTTGCAGAGTTGTGAGAGCGCTTGGTATCGTCTTGGCATGTCGGGGACTATCGAAGGTAGAGCGGACGGGAAAGACTTCTTTGCCCGGGGGGCGTTTGGTCCCGTTCGCTATGAGGTTCCACGCAGCCTTCTAATTGAGCGTGGGTTTTGTTCAAGTGGGAAAGTCCTTCGAGTCTCTATGACCACCCCCATTTCGATTCCTGATGGTCGAGGAAATTGGACAGAGATCGAAAAGGTAGGAATTGTCGAGAACAAAGCCCGAAACTACCTACTCATTACGGCATTGAACTCAGTTCGTCAGAATGACGAACAGGTGCTGGTGCTTTGCCGTCGCAAGAGTCACGCCGAAGCGTTTGCGGCCCAACTCGCGGACCACTTTCAAACTGAGGTTCCGGCTGTTCATTCCAGCTGCTCGAAGAAGGTTCGGCAGGACGTGTATGAACGGCTGTCCTCAGGGGAGTTGAAGTTCGCAGTCGGCACGGGCATTTATGACGACTCCATGACGTTCCCTCACCTGCGCATTCTTGTCATGGCGGCAGGAGGGAAGTCTCCTATCGTTACAGGGCAGCGCATGGGACGTGTCCTGTCCGGGGACAAAGAGATCGTAATCATCGATTGCGACGACAAATTTTATCCCACGTTGTCCAACCACTCCAAAAAACGCTTCCGTGTGTACAAGCGGGAAGGATATCCTGCTGTCGATTGGGAGCCCGGGAAAGAGGTATAGAATGGAAGTAGATATTCGTGAAGACATTTTTGGCAGCCTGCACGAAGAGCGTGAGCGTCAGGACGGGCTTTGGGGGGCTGACTTTGATGACAAGAACACTGCCAACGATTGGGTGTCGTACGTGAACAAGTACGCAGCAAGAGCGGCCCAGTCGAAATTGAATCCCGGGGAGTTTGAAACGGCGATGCGTAAGATCGCGGCTATTGCGATTGCAGCAATCGAGACTTGCTATCGAAATGATGGTCTGCCGCCGCGACACTATGACTGAGACCGGGTACCAGGCTCTTCGTAAGTGTCCGAAGTGTGGGACGGCGAGTCGATACATGCAGGTTGGTTCCTACGCTGTGCCGGACGGTCAAGGCGGCGAGGTAGACATTCCGAACGCTCGAATCGTAGAGTGTACGGTGCATGGAATTCTTCCGGCCGACCAGGCTGAGAATCGCCGATGGCAGCGTGTCTTTTACGGCGAGACTGCGGCGGAGGGGCCTAGTAAGGATGTGTGCGATGGATGTAATGAGCCTCGCGTTATGACTGGACAGTTCTTCTACTACGGGCATTTGCCTAAGGTGGTTAAGCTTTGCTATGAATGTAACGAAACCATTGACTGGCGAACCCTCTCCCCCGTACGGCTTGACGATTAGGTTGGCGTTTGCCTATCAGGCCGCTCGCCGTCTAGCTGTTAGTTCGAGGTACATCGCTTTTCGTCAGGGCCGGGATCCGCGAGAGGAGAAGAACTTCCCTCACTTTGAACGGGCTGCTGCGATGATGAAGACGTGTGGCTGCCGGTCCGAAGAGGAATGGATCGATGCTCAGTTTGTGGGGGCCAATCCTCATAACTATCCAAGGCCGAACAACCTTTACTCTCCTCGAGCCGCCCGCAACTGGGTTGAACTGTGCGAGACCGTTTCAACGCCGGGAGAGATCGAGCAACAGAAGTCCTATCTGGAACATTATTTGCATAAACGGCCAGGGGCGACTGAAACGGATGTTGTTCTCGATCCGTTCATTACCTTCGAGTCGTGGTTTCGTGTATACTTTGCCACACAGGTTACTCCGGCGCTTGCCCAAGACGCGGCCAGGGAATTGTCGCGGAGCACGGCTCTCCGAAATTGTATTCAGGAAGCCGGGTTCGATTTGGAAGCATTGGAACTCAAGATCCGTCAACTTAGTTAGGTCAGGGTTAGTGTATGGCATCATCTGATTTTGAGCGTGACGTATTGTTGTTGGCGTTTCGTGATCAAGCGCTGCTGGCGAAGTACTCGGAACGGTTGGATCCTCTCTTTTTCCAGAATCAGGTCTATGGGAATTTGTGGGTTCTGATGTGCCGTTTGTTCACGGAATACCGGCAAGCTCCAAGTTACACGGCGCTGCAAGCTGAGATCTTGAAGGATCTGAATGCCGAAGGGATCTCTCTGTTTGAGAAAGAGGATATCCCGACGGTAGCTCCGCTGTTGGCTAAGATGAAAGCGGACGATTATATAATGGATAGGTGGGTCCGTGATCAGATTGATCAGTGGATCGCTACTCGCGCTTACACTGTGGCCACCCTGAAGGCTGAACAGGCTTTGTTGAAGCACGACCCGGATGCGGTTCCGGGGATTATGCGTCAGGCAGTTGTGGCCGCGACACCGAAGTCTGAGGAGACTCGGGATTTTGTAGACCGTATGCAGGAGCTTGCGGTTGGTATGGGCGAAGATAGATTCCGGATCATGAAGACAGGGATCGTGCCATTGGATGAGTGCTTGAGCGGCGGCTTGCGTCAGGCTGAGTTCGGGCTGGTGTGGGGCGTGGAGTCCGTGGGGAAATCTTTTTTGACGACTCATATCGGAGCTAACATCGCAGTAAATGGGGAGGATCGGGTTCTCCATATCACGAATGAAATGACTCGGGAAATGCAAGAACGTCGGTATCTTACTTGGTATACGAATGTGCCTCGGCAGGACTTGTGGGTGGAGTCGGGCAATATTAATCCGCAGCGGTATGCCTATCTTCGTGGTAACTTGGTGGTTCGGTATCTGTCACCCGGTGAGACCGTGAATTCAATTTGGGCTATATTGGAAGAGGCCAGGCTTGAGAATAAGCCTTTTAAGTTGGTGATCATTGACTACATTGATCAAATGGCCCCGGCTCAGAAGGTGGAAGCGAAGCAGTACTTGCAGTTGCAACAGATCTGCATGGAGCTTTCAGCGCTGGCGAAGAAGCAAGAGGAAGGTGGGCAGGATGTCTGTGTCCTTGGCGTGACCCATGCGGACTCTTCAGCGTATGATCGGAAGTGGGGCTCAGCCGGAATGATGGGCGGCTCGAAGGTCGGGAAGAATAAGACGTTGGATTTCAGTCTCTTCATGGGCCAAGACACTGACTCTGTACAAAAGGGTCTCGTTCATGTAACAATTATGAAGGTGCGTCATATTGACGGCCAAGGTAGCCATTGCACGCTTCAAAAAGACTTTGACGTTGCTCGGTTTGTACGGACTTCGGCTGCCGCTGTTATTATGGAGACCCCGAGTTTGAAGGGCGCGGAAGGAACTAAATGAAATCAAGAGAAGACATCCTCACGCAAATGAGGCGGTGTAATAAGCTGTTTGACCAGATCTATTTCCGACATGGGAAAACGGAACGGAACAACAGTGAGTGGCCACGCGAGTTTCACTATGGTGTGGATCTGTGGCTATCCGGCGTTGAGGGTTTGCAGCGTACGTTAGAATGGTCCATTGGTCGGACCATTTTTGTTGAAGCGTTTTACCTTCTGACTTTCGAGTATCTTCGTAAGATGCGGTTGAACGGTTGGTCGGAGAAGTGGGCCTATTTGCCGTTCGGGGAGCCGTTGCCGTTCGAGTTGAACAAGGTTCCGCTCTACGAACAAGTTAGGTCTGAAGACTGCGGCATGATGCTCGAGCGGGCAGTCGCGGTTCAAAACCGGGTCATGGCTATTGAAAAATTCCATCCTGGTAAGTGGTCGCTGATGTTTCACGGCCGGGCCAAGAAGTGGCTCGTGAATGTGGAGAACATCATCCGGACGTTGGAATGGCTGTTGGAGCGTCGGGATGTGGACAACGCCTTTTACCTGTTGTCTGACAGCAGCCTGAATCAGTTGGAGCAGGCCCGGAGTGGAGGGGTTATTACATACTCGTATGGCGCTGTGAGGCAGGTCAACACTCTCGTTGGTATGGAGATTGGGGAACAGGACACGAAGACTGAAGACTTCTCAGGAAGGCAACGATGAGAACACCACTGGTTTATCTGGCTGGCCCGATTACGGAGCACGCCGGAAACGATGAAGAAGCGTGGGACTGGCGATTTGAAGCTCGTGAGCGCCTGGGGGATATCGGGATCGCGGCGTCAAGGCGCCGACATCCAGGGCTTGCGTCGTCACATTGAGGAGATGCGAGAGCAGCCGTCCGATCTCGCTATAGAGCACGCGGATAAGCTGGCCGCGCATCGGCACCTTCAGGTCCAGGAGTCTCTCGATCGCCAGGCAAAAGGGATGCTCTTGGTTCATCGGCGCCACATAATCGAGCCGATCGAAGTAGGGAAGGGCCTGAAAATAGGTCTTGTGTTCGATCAGTTTTTCGGTGCCGCGGTGCAAAAGACCTATGTGGGGATCGACCCGCTGAACCACTTCGCCATCGAGTTCGAGAACGAGCCGCAATACGCCGTGGGCTGCTGGATGTACCGGCCCGAAATTGATGGTGAAATTGCGGAGCTCAACCTGAGCCATAACGAATCCGAATATGTCTTTGGGCGACGCCGAAATCAGCACGCTCTAAGAAGTTGGCATATGAAACGGCGCCGCAGTCGTTTCCGGGGTAGCACCCCATTCCCGATCTAAGTTTTCGGATGTCGCGAACCAAGCATACCCATACACTGGTTTACGCGGGTGGAACGGGAGCCAATGTCCATGGCGGTCTTACAATCGCGGCAACCGGCTTCAGAACAACGGCAATCTGATCTTCCGCCTCCTCCCACTATCCTGCTACGGCGTTTGCCACCTCGTTGATCTTTGCCGCCATGATGAAATCGTTTTCGTGCAGACCCTTGATCTTCTTTGTCTGTAGGACGATGGTCGCGAAGCCCCAACCAAACTCGATCACCAGTGGGTGGTGGAACTCAGCTTCTGCAAGTTCGCCGACTTGATGCACGAACTTGAGCGACTCTCCAAAAATTTGGAATTTGAAGTGCCCTTGCAGCTTGGTGCCGCCGTCAAGCGACTCCCAGTCCGGCACCGTTTGCAAAAATTTGGCGACGTCAGCCTCGGACAAAGGTGAGACGCCGCCACGGCATGGTGTGCAGCTTTTGCCGGCGAGTTCAGTTTGTGCCATTGGCTATATCCTTCACCTGGACCTTGAAGTCCGTTCGATTCGATCTGCTGTGCTACCC
>SDBT01006648.1_pt1 | contig 19120 bp, 19 predicted proteins | sample 2277101 | NCBI WGS metagenome assembly SDBT01 (sample SAMN10404973, study PRJNA504765) | marine sediment metagenome | isolation source: marine sediment core GS10_PC15, 103 cmbsf | place: Arctic Ocean: Southern Knipovich Ridge | collected 2010 | reverse complement strand
TTAGAAACCGGCGCCTCAATAAACGTCCCCCTCTTCATTAACCAAGGCGACACCATTAGAATAAATACAGAAACGGAAGAATATACGGAACGAGTTGAAAAAAACAAATAACTTCTCCCATAGGGAAGCAGGATTAGAACTATAATCAACATGAGAAGCTCAAAAATGAGATGATTTCAAGACACGACGACGAAGATGTATAAAATTGATCCGCTCAAGTGATGATAGTTCTAATCCTACTTCCCTAGACCACCATGTCCTTAGGAGTAAACGAACTAAAACCTAAAACATTCTTTATATACGAGGGCCAACCCTACGTTGTTTTGGAGACCCATCATCTCAAAATGCAGCAGCGCAGGCCCACAGTACAGACCAAAATGAGAAATCTGATAAATGGTAAAATTCTTGAGAGGAATTTTGCCCAGTCAGATACTTTTGAAAAAGCAGATGTTTCAAGGCAGAAAGTCAAATTCGTCTACAGCTATCGAGACCAATACTGGTTCTCATACGAAAATACTCCTTCAACCCCGAACGAGGCCGCGAGGGCCCGCAGCGTGCCTTTGCCTCGTACGGGGTCAAAGAGATTTGAACTTGATGAAAATATCCTTGGTAATTCAGTGAAATTCTTAAAATCAAACACCGTCTTGGATGCCATTCTTTTTAATGGTGAGGTGATTAATGTTGAGCTTCCCGTTAAAATGGATTTTGAAGTCATGGAAGCCCCTCCCGCCGTCAGAGGCGACACCGCCCAAGGCGGAGTTAAACAAGTCAAATTAGAAACCGGCGCCTCAATAAACGTCCCCCTCTTCATTAACCAAGGCGACACCATTAGAATAAATACAGAAACGGAAGAATATACGGAACGAGTTGAAAAAAACAAATAATCTCTCACCCTCATCAAATCTCATCACGGTTCCTCATCTCGTCATCGGACTCGGCATGACCAGTATGTATGAACTAAAATAACAGGTAACCCTCGCTTGCCTCCCCCGCCAAGGCGGGGGCGCTCGACCTATTATTTTAGAATACATATCCAGCCAACTTCGTCCTCTTCCTCTATTCGTCAAGTGATTCGATTTAATGAGGGTTCGTTCTGGTGTTGAATTGGAAATCCGTGAGAAAAGAGCGAAGCTTGAGCCAAAGAAGGGACTTACGGACGGCTTATCAGCATGGTCCCCGACCTAAGTCGGGGTGATAAGCCGGAGTACGAGATGCGAATTGTCGCTGGACAATTCGACATCGTGCCCTTCGTGGCTTAAGCGAGCGATATTATGAGGAATCTGTGAGAAAAATGAGGAGAGGTGAGCGATTATTTACTTTTCGCATAAACTAATCTACAGATTTTTTTCGTTTTCCTTTTCTTATAAAAATCAGCAATAGTACAGGAATAATTATCCAATAAAACAGCGCCTCTTTGCTTGCAAAATATGCGGAAAGATATTCTGGCATATTGTCTACTACCTTATCGGGGATAATGTTGGTTATGACCGCTACAAGAAGTCCTATCTGCGCCAAGCTTATTACTCCTACGGATATTATGGACGTTTCTTTGAGAGTAAGCCGTCCCTTTGCAAAGGAATTGTTCAAAATAGCGAATACTATTAAATACACCAGCGTAAACACAACTATCCTGGTTGTATATATTTCTTCGGTCAGACCAACCCACCCGTGGAGTTTTTCAAGATACGGAAACGCCGCGTCAAATGCCAGAGCCACATAAATGCCAAGGAGTGATATGAGGGCTTTCGTCCGGCCCAGACTCAACCCATAAAGTACCATGAACACCAGGATCAGGCCGACAAAAAGTGTCGTAGACCCCACATCCAGCCCCCGACTCAATTTAGAAAAATCAATTCCTTGAATAACCGATAAGAAGTCCATCCCGTACGAAGTAGCTGCTTCGCAGTCCTGGAACGACCAGTTATGCGCGCAGAACTACTGTTATTACATATTGATACCCCCGTTCGTTTAACCCGTTAGGGCTATTTCGTTCGGGATCCATATAGTCAGACATTGTACTCATTATACAACATATTCTAAAAACGAGGACTTTTATTTAAGCTTCAAGTGTATTATTAAATCTCCCGCTTGGCCGTTTTTAGCCGTATTACCGCCTTGAGGTACTACGACATTATAGTCACTATCAAGTTTTTCGGGGATAAGTATGTCCATCCTTTTCTTTGTTTTAATTCTCCCCTCACTCAAGCACTTGTGGCATTTTTTCTCCGGGAACTTTCCTTTACCACCACATCTTGGGCAAATACCCACTCTAGTGAAATATCCAAACGCACTCCGGGATGTCTGCTTTACCTGGCCCGCACCCTTGCAGGTTCCACAATTAACCATACCGTATCCCTTTTCTATACCACTTCCATTACATCCCTTACAAGAATCTAAAATTTCAAACTCTATCGTTCTTTTACTACCCAAGTCACCCTTTTTAACAGCCACTTCTATATAAAGGTTCTCCCCCTTGGTCTCGTCTTGTTCTTGTGACCTGTGGTATCCTCCACCGAATACGTTAGAGAACATGTCAAAAATATCCTCCATACCTCCGCCGCCCATACCGCTGAAGAAATCAGAGTAATTTCCAAAATCCTGTCCATTTTGAAAACCGCCTTCATTATAGGCAAATCCGAAGTTGTCGTAGCTTGACCTCTTCTTGGAATCAGAAAGCACTTGATAGGCCTCGTTGACCTCTTTAAACCTCGCCTCATCTCCCCCCTTTTTATCGGGATGGTGTTGATGGGCAAGCTTTCTGTAAGCCTTTTTAATCTCTTCTTGAGAAGCCGTACGAGGTACTCCTAAAGTTGTGTAATAATCCTTTGCCATTTATAACTTGCTGGTCGCTCCTGCCTCCGCCATTCGCCCCTCCTGGCGGAGGCGGATTATGGTGGGTACGCTCTTGGCCAAGCCAGCTGCGTTCTAATTTAAACAATTAGTGCTTCTGCTTTTACGTCTCTCTCCTTTATCATTATAAAACCTGTTTTCTTCAAAATCCAAAATATTCCCATCCCCATGAATACGCTCAACCACACGAATATCCAGCTAATCCCCCATAGTACCAAAAATAGGCCGAAAGCCAACGCGGGTGGAGCATATTTAAAGTACGGCCTAAGAAATGTATTAATTTCTCCTATCGTCTCGGCAGCCACTTGATTCACTATTTGTTCCTTCTGTCCGAGATCACCTACTCGCGAACCTATTGTTGACTCAACAACATTTCTAATAAACACTTCGCTTACAGAGGGCAATCTTTCTGTGTTTTTTATTGTTTCAAGCACCGGGCTTTGATATGCGGCAAATGATATTAGTATGAAATAACCTATGACAACCAGCGGCAAACTGCGTCTCAAGATAAGCCGCGAGTTTATTTTAGTTCTTTCTCCCAACTCTTGAATCGCATTAAAGCGAGCTCCAAGGATAAATAAAATGAACACTCCGGCACCTATTAAATTCAGATAAGTAAAGCCGAATTGTAGCAAGTAAACAAGGGAAGGTATGGCCGCCAAAACTAAGCTCCATTTTCTCTCTCTGAACAGCATCAACCCGAAAGTAACTAACGCGGCCTGAAATATCAGATTTATAATCGATTGTGGCTCCTGGTCAAAATCAAAAGAGTCAGGGGTTATGACATTTAGCACATAATCTATATAACCCCAAAACCCCCACGCCAAAAGAGCAATTAATACGTACCATCCGATCAGTTTGTAATAGGAATTTCTAATTATTCTAATTTCTAATTAACCTATCCAAATTCCAATGACCAAACAACTAAATATTTTTAGAATAATTAGGTCAATTAGAATAATTAGGTCAATTTACTTATGAGGATCTTCTTTGGGAATTTCTTGCTCAGGTTTTGGGTTCTCTTTGGGTCCGCCTCCAGCTTTGTATAATTCCGTCCCGATTTTCTGAGCAACTTTTGAGAGATCTTCTGATGCTTTTTTGATTTCTCCCAAATTATCGGCTTTCAATTCAGCTTTTAACTTTTCACTTTTCACTTTTAATTCTTCTTTGTCTTCTTCTTTTATTTTAGCATCATTTTCTTTGGACATCTTCTCAGTCGTGTATATCAACGTCTCGGCGATATTCTTAGCTTCCGCCATTTCTTTTCTTTTGGCATCTTCGGCGGCGAATTTATCCGCATCGGCCGCCATTTTCTTTTTCTCTTCATCGGTTGTGCCTGAGGAGCCTTCTACCCTGACCGACTGCTCTTTATTGGTGGCTTTATCTTTGGCCTTAACATTCAATATCCCGTTAGCGTCAATGTCAAAAGACACTTCTATTTGAGGTACACCGCGAGGAGCCGGAGGAACCCCGTCTAAGATAAACTTGCCCAAGGTCTTATTATCGTGAGCCATTGCCCTTTCACCCTGCAGTATATGTATTTCGACCGAGGGTTGATTGTCAGCGGCGGTTGAATAGACTTGGGTTTTAGAGGTCGGCACAGTAGTATTCTTTTCTATCATTTTAGTGAATACGCCACCGAGCGTTTCAATGCCCAATGACAATGGTGTGACATCAAGCAGAAGCACATCCCTTATTTCACCTTGCATTATGCCTCCTTGTATAGCCGCTCCCAAAGCGACAACTTCGTCTGGATTTATATCCTTGTGCGGATCTTTGCCAAACAACTTCTTAACCTCCTCAACTATCAGAGGCATCCTTGTCTGACCTCCAACCAATATGACTTCATTAATATCTGATACTTTAAATCCCGATTCTTCAACAGTTTTCTCGGTCAGGTCTATTGACTTGCGAATCAAGCCCCCCACTAATTCCTCTAATTTAGCCCTGGAGAAACTCATGCTGAAATGCTTGGCTCCCGATGCATCAGCAGTCAAGAACGGTACATTCACTTCTGTTTGAAGAGTGCTGGATAATTCGTGCTTCGCTTTTTCAACGGCATCTTTCAGGCGCTGTAAAGCCAGTTGGTCGTTAGATACGTCAACTCCGTTTTCTTTCTTGAATTCCTCAACAAAATAGTTAATTACTTTCTGGTCTACATCGTCGCCGCCCAGATGAGTATCACCGCCGGTTGATTTAACCTCCATCGTATCGTCGCCTATTTCAAGGACGGATATGTCAAAAGTACCGCCGCCAAAATCATAGACGACTATTTTTTCATCCTTCTTCCTGTCCAAACCATATGCCAGTGCGGCGGCTGTCGGCTCGTTGATAACTCTTTTGACATTGAGACCCGCTATTTCTCCCGCATCTTTAGTTGCTTTTCTTTGAGCATCGTCAAAATAAGCTGGGACAGTTATTATCGCCTCCGTTATTTTCTCTCCGAGCCGATCTTCGGCGTCATTCTTAAGTTTCTGCAGCGTCATAGCCGAAATTTCCGCAGGTCTGTACCATTTATCCCCCATTTTTACTTCTACACCGCCATTTGTGCCTTCTTTCATCTCATACGGAAGCAATTTTTTATCGTGCTGAACTTCCTGATCGGAAAACCTTCGTCCTATCAACCGCTTCGCCGAGAAAATAGTATTATTGGGGTTGGTAATCGCCTGACGCTTAGCGGTAATGCCGACATAACGTTCACCATTCTTGCCCATAGCCACAACAGACGGAGTGGTTCTCGTGCCCTCTTTATTTTCCAATATTCTCGGCTGGCCGACCTCAACTACTGCCATTGCCGAATTAGTTGTCCCTAAGTCTATTCCTAATATTTTGCTCATGCGATAATTGTCCGCGAGCGCAGTGAGAGGTTATAATTATCAGCACCCTCACACCTAATGGGCAGTCGCTGCTTCTATTTCCACATTCAGAGGTATTTTACCAAGTTATAGATTATAGCTTAGTAAGTTCTCATCTGGATGGCAGCTGTTGAGAAATATCTGCCTATTAGGTGTGAGGGTAACTTTTTATTACCAATCGCTTTGCTCTTGGACTAAAAGTTATTTAATAATTTTTACTTTTGCCGGTCTGATGACTTTTCCATGCATCATATAACCGGGCCTAACTTCTTCCATTTTTTCCCCGCCTCCATCCATTTCAACTGCTTCGTGAAGGGCGGGATCAAATTTTGAATTTAATTCTATCTTCTCTGCTCCATATTTTTTCAGTAAACTGTCAAACTTTTTCATTGCATTATCAAACCCTTTCAACCACTCTGTGTTATTTGGCGGTATGTTCTTTCTGGCTATCAGTAGATCATCCAAGACTTCTATTATCTCAATGAGTAGATCTTCGTTAGCAAATTGAGCAAACTCCTCTATTCTATCCGCTTCATTCTTTCTATAATTCAGGAAATCGGCTCTCTCCTTTTTCCAGTTGTTTAAATACTCCCCTGCCTTGTTTTTCCAATTTTCTTTCGGGATATTTTGTTGTTTGTTTTTTTCAGTCATTTTACATTCCTCTTATTTTTTCATTAATCTCGTTCACCATGCATCTCACCAGGCCGATGTTTTTTTCATAGTTCATCCTGGTCGGTCCGATAAGAGTGATGGAACCAGTAAAGTTGCCAGGCAAATTATACTTAGCAAGTATCACCGTCTCGTCTTGAATGGTTTTAAGAAAGTTTTCCTTTCCAATGACCACTCTTACATCAGAATCGGATTCACCGGAAAGATTTTTTTCTATTCTGCCAAACATGGATTCAAAGTTATCAAAAAAGCTTGCTAAATTGAACATTCTGTCAAATTCTCTGAACTCCGGAAACTCAAATAAACTTGCCAATCCTGTTTTATAAAAATCATCTTGCTCAATCACATTTGTTATGACAAGATTTTCGGATAATCCGGCCAAAACATTTGCGACAGCTCTGTTTATTTCTCTTGCATCATTGTTAACCGCAGTTAGCATTTCCCTTATCTTCTTCTGCGTGGGTGGCGCCGGATGGATTCTCTCGTTTCTGACTATCTTGTCCACATAGAATCTATAGGCCTTGTCGGTCGGCACTCTGCCTCCGGAAGTATGGAGATGGCTTATATAACCGGTCTGCTCAAGCCCGTACATCTCGCTTCTTATAGTAGCAGAGCTTAGATCAAAGCCACCCTTTTCAGCAACCAGTATGGAGCCGACCGGTCTGGCTGTTTTTACATACTCCTTAATTATAAAATCCAATAATTTTTCCTGCCTCGCAGTGATCATATTGGTATCTTATCAAATTGGCACTCAGTGGTCAAGAGTGCTAACAAGTATTCTATACGAGAGTCAGCTCTTGTCAACTGAGCACCTGTTGAACAAATATCTCCGAAATAACAGCGGCAAAAGAATAATTGCTCAACAGGTGCTCGGTCAATAGTAAATTTTCCAAGGTATGCTAAAATTTGGGAAAGCAAATATTGTACTCATTTTATGCTACCAAAACTCAAAAAATTCTGGAAATCCTTAGGGCCGGGTTTTGTCACCGGAGCAGCAAACGATGACCCTTCTGGAATTATCACTTATATGATAGCCGGAGCTAAGTTTGGGTTATCCACCATTTGGCTGGCACTATTTTCTCTGCCCCTAATGATTGCCGTACAAGAAATGTCGGGCAGAATAGGCAGGATAACAAATATGGGTCTAGCCGGAAATATGAAACGATTTTACCCTCGTTGGCTTTTGGTGTTTATAGCCGTCCTTATAGTCACCGCTAATACCGTCAATATTGGCGCTGACGTAGCCAGCATGGCTCAGGCAACAGCCATTATTTTGCCGATTGTGCCAGAAAAAGTTGCCGCAATTATAATGACCTTGGTAATTCTTATTCTTACTATAATTCTTCCCTACGATAAAATATTCACCACCTTCAAGTGGCTGGCATTGAGCTTATTAGCATATATATTCGCCACTTTTACCGTGCAACAAGATTGGTTGGAAATTATGCGAAACCTGTTAATACCCACAATAATTTTTAGTAAGGATTTTCTTATAATAATGGTCGCTTTCTTTGGCACTACGATATCTCCATACATGTTCTTTTGGCAAGCAAATCAGGAAGTAGAGGGAAAAATGATTGAGCAATGTAAGCCGGGAAGAGTCTGCCACTTAAAACCAACAAAAGAAGGTGAGCTTAGGAGATTAAGATTAGACACTCGGGTCGGCATGAGCTTTTCCAATTTAATAACGTTTTTTATAATTGCGCTGACCGCATCTACTCTTTTTAAAGCAGGGATTCACAACATTGAGACCCTGAAAGACGCAGCCGAAGCATTAAGGCCTCTTGCCGGAGATTATGCTTTTGTTTTGTTTACAGCAGGAATATTAGGATCGGGTTTTTTGGCGATACCAGTTCTTGCCGGTTCAGCGGCCTATGTGATCGCGGAAGTATTCGGCTGGTCGAAAGGATTAAATAAAACATTCACCAAGGCTAAAGAATTTTATGCCGTAATAATCGCATCTACCGTAATAGGTCTCCTGATACCTCTTCTTGGCTTTAATCCGATCAAAGCTCTCTTCTACACTGCTTTGTTTTATGGAGTCATATCTCCGATAATTATTTATATTATACTTCATATGGCAAACAACGAGAAAATAGTAGGTCATCATAAAAATTCAAGGTCTCTAAATTTTTGGGGGTATATCGCTTTTATTGTGATGACCTTCTCGGCAGCTGCCGTGTTTTTTATTTTATAACTGTCCATGATTAAGATACTGAATACAATCTCCGGCAAGAAGGAAGAGTTTAAGCCGATGAACGGGGAAAAGGTCCAAATGTTCGTGTGTGGACCGACGGTTTTTGACTATATACATATCGGCAATGCTCGTCCTTTTGTTTTTTTTGATGTGGTAGCCAAGTATCTTAAATACAAAGGTTATGACATCAATTACATCCAAAACATTACTGATATAGATAACAAGATCATTGAGCGAGCAGAGAAAGAAAAAGCCGATTCGTTGGAATACGCTAAAAAATACAGCGAGATTTTCAAACAAGATATAAAAGCGCTGGGGGTTACGTCTCCGGAGTATAAGAATGCCACCAACCATGTCCCCGAAGTAATTAAGCAAGTTCAGACATTATTGGACAAAGGCAACGCTTATGTGATAGAAGATGACGGCATATATTTTGACTTGTCCACTTTCCCCGACTACGGCAAACTGTCAAACAGAACTGCCAGCATGGCCGACGATGCGGTTTCGCGCATAGATGACAGTGACAAAAAACGCAATCGCGGGGACTTTGCGATCTGGAAGTTCCCCCAAGAAGGCGATCCCACTTGGCCGGCTCCATTCGGTAATGGTCGTCCCGGTTGGCATATTGAGGATACCGCTATTACCGAAAAATACTTTGGCCCGCAATACGATATCCACGGTGGGGGCCAGGACTTGATATTCCCCCATCATGAAGCAGAAATTGCCCAGCAATGTGCGGCTACCAATATTAAATCAAAAGATTTTGTTAGATACTGGATGCATGTTGGGTTTCTTGTTAATAAAGGCGAGAAGATGTCCAAATCGCTCGGGAATTTTGCTACTGTTCATGAATTAATTCAGAAATATTCTAAAGAGGCCCTAAGGTTTCTTCTTCTTAGCGGATACTACCGCTCCCCTCTTGATTTCAGCGACCAGATACTTCAACAATCAGAAGCCGGAGTAAGCCGAATATATGAATTTGCGCAAAAACTAAATTTAGTTAACAGAGACGGCACAGAAAATGCTGAAAAACGAATAGAAAAAGCAAGGCAAGAATTTATGAAAGCAATGGACGACGACTTCAATACTCCTCAATCTTTTGCTGCAATATTTGATCTTATAAGAGACCTGAATGTTGCTCTCTCTGATAATTCCTTAGACGAAAGTAGCGTAGCGAGTACGAAAAATCTTATGAGGGAAGTTGGTCAAATACTCGGGATAATTTCTTCCAAACAAGAAAAAGTTCCAAATGAAGTTTTGGAGCTGGTTGAGAAAAGAGAGAAGCTTAGAGAAACGAAAAACTGGGAGGAAGCGGACAAAATAAGGGAAAGAATAAAAGATTTGGGCTACAAAGTAGACGACACCGTTTACGGACCCCTGGTTGTAAAATTAGTTCCGCTCAAGTGATAATAGTTCTAATCCTGCTATCCTAAGGCCCTCCCACTTTCCCACAACTAATCCACCTAAAAACTTGCCTCATAGTGAGGGTCCAGGATATACTTTATTGAATTAAGCTACTACGAATTGCGTACTGCGCATTAATTCGTAATTTGTAATTCGTAATGGAATCAATTGATAAAAACAAGCTTCCTCCACAGAACATTGAAGCCGAAAAATCCTTGCTTGGTTCTCTTGTCATAGACCGGGAAGCAATAAACAAAGTCGCCGACCTTCTACGTCCGGAAGACTTCTATAATAAAAGTCATCAAAATATATATAAAGCCATTTTTGCTTTATTCGAAAAAAGAGAACCGATAGACCTTTTAAGTATTTCCAATAAACTTGGGGGGATGAAAGCGTTGGACGAAGCCGGCGGCATTAGTTACATTTCGTCTTTGGCCTCGTCTGTTCCAACGGCAGCTCATATAAATTCCTATGCGAAGATAGTTCAAAAAAAGAAAATACTTCGAGACCTAATAGATACGGCCCATCATATCATCGGCCTTGGATACCGTGAAGATGATGACGTTGAAGATCTTCTTGACGAAGCGGAGAAAAAACTTTTTGCCGTTTCCAATCGGTCGCTTACAAAAAGCTTCCTCCCTTTGGACAAAATTGTCCTGGACGAAGCAATAGACAGAATAACGAACCAACACGACGAGATACGCGGCTGTAAAACAAATTTTCCCGAATTAGATGACACGTTGGGCGGACTCCAGAAATCGGACTTGATAATACTCGCCGCCCGACCTTCGGTTGGTAAGACCGCTTTTATTCTCAATGTCGCCCTTAATGTCGCAAAACAGGATATTCCGGTAGGGGTATTCAGTCTGGAAATGTCTTTGGATCAGGTTGTAGATAGGTTTTTGGCATTGGAATCGGGGGCAAATTTGCACCACCTTAGAACCGGCAAATTGGGAGACAAGCTTCAGGACGTAGCCGGAGCATGCGAATCCCTGCGGTCACTACCTATTTATGTTGATGATGCGCCATCGCCAAACATACTCCAAATGAGAGCAATGGCGCGGCGGTTACAGGCAGAAAAAGGACTTGGGTTGCTGGTAGTTGATTACCTTCAACTTATGGCGTCCAGAAGAGCTTACGACAGTCCGGTCCAGCAAGTAACGGAAATATCAAGGGGGCTGAAAGGATTAGCTAAAGAATTGAACATTCCCATCTTGGCCGTTTCTCAACTGTCCCGAGCAGTTGAACAGAGAGAGGGCCACAGACCGCGACTGTCCGACCTGCGTGACAGCGGCAGTATAGAGCAAGATGCAGACTTGGTAATGTTCATCCACAGAGATGATAAGATTAATTTTGAAAAAGCAAAAAAAGAAAACCGATTGAATCAAGCCCAGGTGCTAATAGCTAAACATCGTAATGGGCCGACTGGCCAAATAGATTTTTACATTGATCCGCACAGCTTAAGATTCCAAGTAAAAGACAGGTTTCATACTGATGAATATTTAATGGGCGAAGTGATATAAAATGAATCCCGAACGAGACAGCAAAAACAAGATAAATTATATTAATACGCAATATGGATCCCGAACGAAGTAAGAAACCTTTGGTTTCTGCCGAAATAACATTTCGGACTTCGTACGGGATGGATAATCGAAAAAGTAAAATAACAATAACTTATGTAATACGGATTAGCCGTTGGCTAATCCTGTCTCGTACGGGATGAATGAGAAATTTAAAGATTTAGTAAAACTATTTCAAAAATTGCCCGGGGTAGGCCCACGGCAGGCGGTTCGTTTTGTCATCTCACTATTAGATCAGCCGGAAGAAAATCTTAAAGCACTTGGGCGGTCAATAAATAATCTCAAGCGCGATGTTAGTTTTTGCGGCGAATGTTTCAATATATCAGAAAACTCACACTGCCGTATCTGCCATGATACAAAAAGAGATAAGACCAAGTTAATGATAATTGAAAAAGTAACCGATCTTGAATCGGTGGAAAAAACGGGGTTATACAAAGGCCTATATCATGTACTTGGCGGAGCGATAAACCCGTTAGATAAAATAGCTCCGGCTGGTTTGAGAATAAAGGAGCTTGAAAAAAGAGTACTCAAAATGGGGCAAGATAATGAACTGGAGCTAATAATAGCCACCAACCCAAATACCCCCGGCGAAAGTACGGCGTTATACTTAAGAGATCTATTCGCCTCCGCCAACTGGCGGAAAAAAAACATCTTTATCACTCGCCTCGGCCGCGGTCTTTCCTCCGGCTCTAATCTTGAGTACGCCGACGAGGTAACACTAAAGAATGCGCTGGAATATAGAAAATAGTAAAGCGAACCCCTCCCCTTCATCCACCCAAGCAGTGCCTTCTAAAAACCGCAATTGCAGTTTTTAGAAGGCAGTTAGCCGAGACTCACACTATGCCTCGATTTTAGTTATCTGGACTTTAGTATATGGCTGTCTGTGACCCTTCTTCTTCTTATAACGGGTTTTGGACTTATAGCGGAAAACCATTTTCTTCTTCCCTTTGCCGTCTTCAACAATCTTGGCTGTTATTTTAGCTCCGGCCACGTTTGGCTTACCAACTTTTATTTCTCCGTTTATCACTAGAAGTACATCTTCAAATACAATTTTGTCCCCGTTGTGTATTAATTTTTCTACCTCTAAAACGTCGCCTTCGGCGATCTTGTATTGTTTACCTCCTGTCCTTATTATTGCAAATGGTGTCATGATGTTCGGTATATATTAACTCGTCATTTGAAAACTGTCAAACAAAGGTGGGCAAGAGGATTAAGAGCACATTCGCGTTGGTGCGCTCAGTACTCCCTCATCTTCATTCGGTCGCAGGGCGATTCGAGAACACTGGAAAACTTTATTGAGCGATGTCTGTGGATATTTTATTAGAAATCCTCTAGATTTTGAATATCGCCTTGGCATTACCTGAGAATAATTTTTCCAAATCCTTATCCTTCAAACCTAAAGTATCAGCAAATTCAATGTATTGCTTCATGTGACAAAGCGGCCAATCAGTGCCATATAATAGTTTTTGCTGCGGAGAAATGTATTCAAGAAGTTCTTGAATCCTTTTTCTTATAATATCTCCGTAGGCAGCATATAAGTCGTCTCTAACAACTAAGCCAGAAATGTCTGCATAGACATTAGGATTCTTATACAAAACCTCAGCACAATCAATAAGCCAAGGATTACCCATATGAGCAATGACAATCTTAAGATCTGGGAAATCGGTAGCGGTATCGTCTATGTGGATAGGATGAGAGTATTTAATTTTAGGATTTGGCATGTAGCCAGTAAGAGTATCACCAGAGTGAAAAATTACCGGTACGTCATATTTCAAGCAGAGCCTATATAGGGATGTACATCGTTCATCGTTCGGATAAAAATGTTGATAGCCAGTATAAAATTTTATTCCTATTATCTTTTTTTCTTTTAGCCACTTTTCTAACTGTACCAAATATTCTCTCTCATAATTTATATCAATACCGGCAACAGCATAAACGTTTTTATGGCTGGAAATAAAATTGATTAAACTTTCTGTAGTAAGATTACGTCCGTCTTCTTTCTCAAGCCCAGCAATCATAATCAGAGCATCTACTCCGTTTTGTTTGGCTTCATTTAAAATCAACACTAAATTTTTCTCATAACTTTCGGCATAAGGAGAGTTGGGTAATTTGCCTATGTGCGTATGAGCATCTATTTTCATCTTTTTATTCTACTACTTTAGCAAAAGTTTTCCATTCTCCTTGGGGGTCAAGAAAAACAAAGAGCACTTCGATCTACTGATCTCAGTACTCCCTCATCTTCATTCGGTCGCAGCCCCAACCGGATTTGAACCGGTGTTTCTTGGATGAGAACCAAGTGTCCTAAACCGAGCTAGACGATGGGGCCCTCACACCTACTCAGCTTCTGCAACACAATTCTTAATTCTTTTTTTGAGCTGTAGGTAGGCATTCCCTCTCAATTTAATACTATATTCCCTGTGTTTAGCATCAGATTGAGAGTGATAAGCCTCATAATACACTAAAATGAGTGGTTTTTTCAACTCTGTCGATGGAACTTTCCCTGAATTGTGTTGCATTAATCTGTTTTTTAAATCCTCAGTAAATCCAAAATACAACTCGTCATTCTTTGTGCTTTTCAAAACATAAAAATAATACATATTTAAGCTGAGTAGGTGTGAGGGTGGGGCCCCATTAATTTTTACTCCCAATTTCTGAAATTTTCAATTGGGGGTCTTTTTATTTATCAAGCCATTTTTTGGATTGTCTGACAAGTAATTCTTTCTTCTTCTCCGGTTCCGCCATTATTTCCTCAACTATCTTTTCCATCCGAACCCCCTGGGACCCCTTCACTAATATCAGGTCTCCTTCCCTTATCAGTTCCTGTACTTTTTTTCTTGCCATATCAGCCGTATCAAAGGTGTAAATATTCTCTTTTAATATTTGATTTCCAGCTGAATCAGCTATGAATTTGGCCTTTGCGCCAATACACACCAATATATCAATAGAACCATCCACCAAATCACCAGTTGCCTGATGCGCCTGAACTGTATATTTCCCCAATTCCAGCATATCTCCCAGAACAGCAACACGTCTTCCTGTCTGCCCGTCCAGCAGGCGAGCCTGCCCGATAGGAAGTTCTTTTAATACGTTTAACGCTAACTGTGTTGAGGCTGGAGAAGCGTTATAAGTATCATCAATAATCCAAGAATTTTTAATACCGGCAAGTATTTTGAGACGTCCTCTGGGGCCGTCATAGTAAGACAACGCATCGCTTATCTTGACTAAATTCATTCCGAGTACAATGCCTACTGCCGCCGCGGCGGCGGCGGCATATGCCTGCGATTTACCGAGAGAACCATTTATTTCAACGGGTACAAAACTATTAAGGCCGTGATGGAGTTTAAAAGTTACTCCAACCGGCATATTATTTTCAGTTTTATATTCAAAACTTGAAACTCTTACATTTGTCCCATCACCGAAACCGTAAGTAAGCACTCTTGCCTTAGTTTTCTCTTTCATGTCTAACACCACATCATCGTCAGAATTGAGAATGGCATAATCGGCTGGCTTTAGCCTCTCCACCAGACGAGACTTTTCTCTTGCAACTGCTTCGGATCCGGAAAAAAACTCAACATGAACCGGCACTTCTCCCACCGCCGTTATAATTCCAATATGCGGCTTAAATTTACTAACAAGCTTTTTAATGTCGCCTGGCTTGTCGGCCCCGTATTCCAGCACCAGTATCTCCGGATAATTTCTTATAAAAAACCAGCCAAAAAATGAGAGAAACAAAACCTTTGTCCAAAACCATAAAGTGTTACCACCCCCGTAATAATCATCCATCCAGCCGCCGACAATTGTTAATGGCACACCAAACTCGTTGTTTAAATTACCCTTACTTGAACGAACCCTCTTTATGCTACTCAAAACGGCCGCTATCGCTTCTTTGGTGGAGGTCTTACCGACATTTCCCGTAACAGCAACTATTGTCGGCTTGAAACGCCACAAATACATTCGGGCTATAAAGTTAATTGTCCATATGATGACTTTTTTCACCAAATCTTTCATATCTGTGGATAACGACCTCAGAGGTCGTTATGTGGACCCCGTACGAAGCAGAGGCGCGCTGCGAGCCCTCGCGGCTTCGTTCGGGGTGGATAAGTTAGCGCCTTGTCGGCGGTATTTTGTAATAATTCAATAAGAACTGGGTAATATCGCGAAACGTCGGGGATAAACTATCGGCTGCGAACGTAACTCCCTGCGGTTTGTCTATCTTAATTAGTATCACAAACTTGGGATTAAAGGCAGGAGCGAACCCCACAAAATCATGGATATACTCATCCTCAAGGCATCCTCCCTTCCCGTCGGCAATTTGGGCCGTTCCCGTCTTGCCCGCAACATCATAACCGCTTACCCGGGCTTTATCAAAACCGTTGTCCACCACGCTTACAAGCATTGATTTAAGTTTAGTTGCCGTCTTCTCGGAAATTGGAATAGCCACTATTTCCGGCTCTGTTGTTTCTTCACTGCCCTCTTCTTTTATTATCTTTTCAACTACGTAAGGCCTCATTAATTTGCCGCCGTTAGCAATGGCTGAATAGGCATTTACCAGCTGGATAGGTGTCACCGCGATCCCTTGTCCAAACGACGCTGTCAGGAAATTAATCTTCCTTCCACTATAAAGATTGGATATGTCCCCGTTAACTTCGCCCGGCAGATCAATGCCTGTTCGTTGTCCAAAGCCAAAATTGATAAGATAATTTAAGAAATTATCATCTCCAACCAGATCTTGGATATGCATCGCTCCGGTATTTATGGACCTCTCAAGAATCTGAGATATCGTCACATTTCCAAATATCCTTTCACTGAAGTTTTTTATCCTATAACCCGCTTCTTCTCTGAAACCCACATCATTAAAAGTCATCTCGGCAGATATCGCACCGACATCAAGTCCCATGGCCATGGTTATGGGCTTGAAAGAAGAACCGGGTTCAAAAATTTCCTGAACTCCTCGGTTTAAAAAACTCCTTGGCTCATACTCACTGTAGTTATTAGGGTTAAAAGTGGGTCTGTCGACCATAGCAAGTATCTTGCCGGTATTAGGATCTTGAATTATTATGGTGCCACCAACCGCTTTCCATTTTTGCATCAGAAAGTCCAGTTTATCTTCGGCGAGTTTTTGAACATCCCAGTCTATGGACAAGATTATGTCCGCCGGTTTGCTTATTTTTTCTTTCTCATTCTCTCCGGCACTTTCTCCGGTCTTTTTAAATATTTTGGAGATTAAATAAACGGCTCTGGAATCTGTTGTGTAATCGTTAGAACTCCATTTTTTGCCCGATAATTCATCATTGTAGAATGATTCTACGCCATATTGTCCGGACCTTTCACCTCCGCTATAACCCAGAAAACCGACGACGTTTGAAGTTAGTTGGCCGCCCGGATAAAATCTGTCTGTTTCATAAGTAATGCCGAGGCCCTTTATTTTTAAGGATTTTATGGCATCAACTTGTTCGTTGCTTATTCGTCGAGATATAACCCTAAAGTTATCCGAACGAGAATCAATTATTTCGCTTATCTTTTCTTGGTTAACATCCAGGATCAAACTGATTTTTTCGGCAGTATCTTTTGCTATGTGCTGTTCTAAATCTGCCGGGACAATGTAAGCAAGGGGAAAATTTTTGTTGGTAGCTACCAAATATTCCCCCATATATATATTACCCCTGACCAAATCGTTGTTTATGTTCTGACTTTGTGCCTCTGCGATGCGCGAATAGTAATGGTGCTTTACATAAGTTAATACAAAAAGATTATATGAAATAACGGCCGCAGCCGCTAAAACGAAGGTGAAATAAACGTTGATCCGGAGATTTTCACGCTTTTTTTTCATTTTTAACTCCCGCCTGCCAACGTCTGGTGCCGTAGGCTAGGGAAGCAGGTTAAATTTTAATAGTTAAACGCCGCGACATTACCACTTTCGAAAATATGGGTTACATACCCTGCCTCAATCATATTGTGGCTCTCGGCAAAATTGAGCATAAGGGAAGAGTCTTCAATTGACAATTTTTGGGCGGTTAAAATTCCGTTCGCTTCTATAAGGCCAGCCAACTTTTCGTTCATCAGGCCTATTCTATAATCGGAAGCTGTTGTGATGTTTGAAATCACAATAAAGTATGTCATCAAGAAAATAACCCCTGCCATCAAAAACATATTTAAGACCCCGATGCCGGTATAGTTGAAAGTAGGTGTGTTTTGTAAATTTTGTTTCATCCCGTACGAAGTAGCTGTTGCACAGCCCTAGAACTACCAGTTATGTGCGCAGAACTACTTTTATTATTTATTCCACACTCCCGTTCGTTTAACCCGTTAGGGCTACTTCGTTCGGGATTCATACTTTTTCTATTATTTTCATTTTGGCTGATCTTGCTCTGGAATTACTTTTAACTTCATCCCAAGAAGGTTTTACTGTCCCCTTAACTACGAATTTAACTATTCCCTCCTTTACCCCTTTTTTAAAAATTTCCCTGACTATCTTATCTTCCGTTCCGTGGAACGATACTACCGCGAGCCGGCCTCCCGGAACCAATATGTTTATTGCCGATGATACGCCGTCGCTTACGTTTTTTAATTCGTCATTCACCGCTATCCTCAATGCCTGAAATGTTCTCGTGGCAAAATGTATCTTTCTTTTCTTATACCAACCGGGGACAGATCTGCTTATTACCTCCACCAGGTCTGATGTTTTTAATATCGGGCCTTCCCTTCTGGTGTGGACAATATTGCCGGCTATGTTTTCGGCAAACTGCTCCTCTCCATATTCCCGTAGAATTCTTTCTATCTCTTCTTTGCTGTATGTATTTACGATTTCTGCCGCCGTTGCTTGCCCTGAGCCGGTCGAATGGGCTTGCCCTGAATTTGCCTGCGGTGAACTCGTAGAACTCGCTGAAGGATTATACCTCATGTCCAGTGCCTCATCTCTTCTGAATGAAAATCCTCTTCCGCTCTTTTCGTAATGCCATGAGGATAATCCCAGATCAAACAAAATTCCTTTTGGTCTGAAATTATACTCACGAGCAATATTCTCAATGTTCACGTAGCTGTCATTCACCAGGATAAAGTTGTCTTTAAACTTTGAACCTTGAGCTTTTAGCTCAAACTCCTTAAAGAGTTCGGGGTCCCACTCTATGCCCATAACCCTACCATCCGGAAACACCTTCTCTGCCATCGCCATGGCGTGTCCTCCGCCGTTCAAAGTAGCATCAATGAACTGGTCACCCGGCTTAGGGTTAAGGTGCTCTATTATTTCTCTTAAAAGTACCGGTTTGTGAACTGATTCGCTTTCCATACTACATAATTCCTAACTCCCCCAACTTCTCTGCTATTTTATCGGAATTCCTTTCAAGGTCTGATTTGTAATTGACCCACCTCTCTTCATCCCAAACCTCCAAACGATTAAACAACCCTGCCACAATAACGGACTTGTTCAAACTCGCATATTTTTTTAAATGTTCGGGTACCAATATCCTTCCCAATGAATCAAATTCCACCTCAACCGCCCCAGACAGGAATAATCTCGCAAAAGATCTAAACAGCTTTGTGTAATCGGTACAATTCTTTCTTGATTA
>SDBT01006647.1_pt1 | contig 19121 bp, 17 predicted proteins | sample 2277101 | NCBI WGS metagenome assembly SDBT01 (sample SAMN10404973, study PRJNA504765) | marine sediment metagenome | isolation source: marine sediment core GS10_PC15, 103 cmbsf | place: Arctic Ocean: Southern Knipovich Ridge | collected 2010 | reverse complement strand
AGTTTTACGTCACCCGGCCTTACACTCACAGCGGCAACCTTATACCTGTCTGCCAGTTTACATCCATCTTCAATTTCCTCATCCGTCATTTCCGGTTTAAGCATAGAATGATCGATCATTTTTGCGATTTCTTCATACGTAACCATACCAGTTCCCTCCATATATATTTATGATTTAAATTAATCGGCCTTCCCCGCATGCCGGTACTCAAAAAGAATGAAAATATCCGGCCGATTAGACAGATTAAATTTTCATATCAGCTCAGCATGAGCAGCCCGGGATTAAAAATGAGAATTATTCCCAGGAAAAATAACAGCGCTCCGCTCACAACTTTCAACACTTTTCCATGCCTCTCCTGAAGACGGTACTTTCCCATTGTAAAAACAAACAGCAGAACAACGGCAATGAGCGGAATCACATAGCAAACGTTGTACAGCACCATATACAGATATTTTGTAACGGTGTTAATCTGCTGGTATGAAAGGACTCTCGTGTATATAGCAGGGAGACCCACGGTGCATCCAAATTCGATAAAATTAACGAAAATGGCAAGTGAAATGACGCCGGCAATCGAGAGAAAGATATTCGGATTATCCATTATGTTTCTCATTCTTTTGAACAGTGCGGGTTTGGCCCCTTCCGGAATCATCAGAGACACACCACGTTTGAAAAAAAACAGTTCCTTCATGTTTATTACGCCGATCAGAATTGCTATGATCCCAAGTCCAACGGTAACGGCTCTTTTCATACCGATGAGGGTGAAGATGCTCAACCACGCAGCCATGAATATTAAATAAACAGCGGCCGAAGTTCCAACGAACGCCATCCCCACTACAATAAGCCTGGTTCTATTCTTTGAATTTACCAGTAACGTCAACAGGAACATTAAGACCCAGAGGGCACAGGGATTTACTCCATCAAGCAAACCGATGAAGACTGTAAACAGGGGAAGCGATATACCGCGGGGGTCAATTTCACCGACAGCGGGAATGAAGATACTTCTCTCCTCCTGAAGGTCATCACCGGCATCCTGTTTTGTTACAAATTTCCTGATAAGCGGCCGGCCGCCTCTGTCGGACCATTTCCAGGATTTATCAATCTGCAGATGTCTTTCGATTAACGCAATAATTCTTCTTTTGTGCCGCGCATCGTCCCTGAAACCGACTATGTATTCATCGCCCAGTATAAAAATAGGGACACCTGGAACGGATATACGGAGTTCTTCATTCAGCTCCATGAACAGCTCCTGATTTTTTCTGTTTTTTACGATTTCAAGCTCATGGAAGGTTATCTGCGGGTATCCGGGTTTCAGCTCTCTTATGAATTGCCGGGCCTTTGTGCAGGACCCGCAGGTTATAGAGTAAAAGAGATAAAAATCGATGCTCTTCTCACCGGCCTGAGCGAAAGTCGCCTCCTGTAAAAAGCACTGGAAAAAAAGGATACAGATAAAGATGAGAATGAATTTTCTCCCTAACATCGTGTTTCTATAGTCATTTCTATCTAAAAGGTCTGTTCTTATCGTGTTTCTATAGTCATTTCTGTCTGAAAAGTTCGTTCTTACCATATTTCTATAGTCATTTCTGTCTGAAAGGTCCGTTTTCATTTTTTCCCGAATTTAATTTGGTAAAGATACTTTCTGAGCTCCTTCGAAACTTCCATGTTCATGCCTTTTTCAAGCTGCTCTATCTCCTCTATCTCCTTTTGCGCCTCCTCGACCATTTTTAATTTGAGGAGGGCAAGTACCCTGTTATAACGGATCTGCACCTGATAGGGCATTCTGTCCAGTGAAATGGTGAACCTGTACAGGGCCTCCCGGTATCTCCCCCGGTTGTAGAGAAGGAGCCCGATCCCGTTGTGTGCCCGTGGATCTGAGGGATCGAGTTTCAAGGCCTTTTCATAGGCTTCCACAGCCTCTTCGATGAGGCCCTTTCGCCGAAGATCATCTCCTTCATTCGCCCAGTGCGCGGCATATGTCCTGACTGCGTCATCGAAAAAGATCCTGCTTATTTGATCTTCAGGAGCATGTCTCAATGCATTCCTGTAATACTCGATTGATCCGGAGAAGTTCCCTCCGTAGGTTGAGATCCGTCCCATAATCATGCTCTCACGCGCTGCAGCCAGCTCATTAAGCATGCCATCCGTCTTTATATTTTTCAACCCGGCCCTATTTTTGAAATAGTCAATCAGGTTTTCCCGGGAATTCTTCAAAGCCAGCAGGTTTTCCGGGGTTGTCTCTCTACCGAAACAGCGCGCCGCGGAGTGCTCAAGATAAGCTTTATTATCAGTATTCAGGGGGCCATTTCCGACGAAACGGTCAATAGTATCCCCGGACATCAGATAAAGGCTGAAGAGCAGGTAGGGTGAGTCAATACCGACAGACTTTAGATCATCCCGTATTCCAGGTATTGTCATGCGCCGCTCTATAATTTCAACGTCAGCAGCAATAGAATCCTTACTGCCGGTTACAACCACATAGGACCCCGTATACCAGATACTGAGATACGGAAAGACTGTCCGCATTGTGCGCAGTATACATTTAAAATCGTCCTGCGACAGGTAATGCAGGGGCACCCACTGGCAGAATATCCCCCCGTTCCTGAGGTGTGACAGCACCATTTCGTAGAACTCACCGGTGTAGAGTATCCAGCTGTCAGCACTCCACGGATGAGTCGCGTCCGCTGTAATAACGTCGTACCTCTTATCTGTAAGAAGAAGGTAATTTCTTCCATCCTGAATAATGATGTTCAGCCTCGGGTCATTCAGCACACCGTGATTCCAATGCTCAAAGAGTTCGGCCGCCTGTACAACCGGTGGACATAGCTCTACCACATCGATTGTTTTTAGATCATGGGTAGCCACACTGCCTGTGGTTATGCCTCCTCCCAGAGAAAGGACCATTACATCACGCGGGCCCGGGTGCAGGAGAAGCGGCAGGTGCGCAAGAACACGAAAGGTGAGCAGGGAGGATGGATCGACGGGCACCTCATCAAGACCGTTGATGGAAAGCATCCTTCCTCCTTCGGCATCTTCACGAACCGTTACGGTTGCCGAGCTCCCCTCTTTATTAAATATCAGCCTATCGCCCGGTCCGAGCTTTTGAAGCGGATGTCCCATGGGAACGAAGAAAACGATGACGATGGCTGCAATCCCGCCGATAAGACCCGCAGTTCGCGCGTGCACACGTTCGCGGCTAAAAAACACTATGGCAAGACCAGCCGCCGCTGACACAAGAATCGAGATCTTGAGGCTTGATGAAATGCCCGTGTAACGTATGAGTATGAAACTCCCCATAAAGGCGCCAATTATGCTTCCCAGGGTGTTTATAGAGTAAGCGCGGCCAATCCGGCCTCCCAGCTTTTTATAATTCCCGGTAAGTACCGACATGACGAACGGAAATATAGAGCCCATTAGCAGGGTTGGAAGAATCAGAATGCAAAACAGGATCACCATCTGAGATATAATAAACCTGGGCCATGATCCTTCCGATCTGATGGTTAGCCGGCCCGCAAGACCGCCGACCTCAAATAGTAACAGACTCGATATCAACACTGTCATTCCTATGAAGATCAGCAGGATTCCGAGCCATGTGACCGGATGACGAACCCTGTCCACAACACGGGACATAATAACACTTCCCAGGCCCAGACCGGAAAGAAAAGCCGCCAGTATTATACCAAAGGCATAGCCGTGGCTGCCAATCACGTATGCTAGTATACGTGTCCAGTATACTTCAACAGAAAGGCCTACGAACCCTGATATGAAAAAAGCAATGAGGGGAAGAATTACCCGATCAGCGCCTGGAATATTCTTTTTTACATACTCCTTAGCAGCCGGTTTATTAATGATCCCGGCCTGCATCTCCTTATCAGCCGGTTTATTATAAATCCCGGCCTGCATCTCACTAATAGTGGCCCGGTAAAAAAAAAGTGCTACAGCACCGATCCCGATACTGATGAGTGAAAACAGAAGCATGGTCATAGAGGTTCCGAAAGCCCCGAGCAGGGCAAATGTCACACCTAAAGTCCCCACTACCCCTCCGAGTGTATTTAGACCATAAAGCAGACCAAGAGGCGCGCCGGACTTCCCTTCCGGACTGGAAAGAGTTTTTCCCAGAACAGGAAGCGTCCCGCCCATAAGAATGGTCATTGGAAGCAGCAGTATTCCTGCCATCATGGTTTTTGTGATTATATTGGCAGATTCGGGCGAGCCTGCCATTCTTAAAAAAAATACATAGATGGAATCTAAATAACCGGACAGTCCGATAAGTATGATTCCTAACACACCGATTCCTGCCTCAAGCAGTCCGTAGATAAGAAGTAATTTTGGTGTTCTATCCGCGATTTTTCCGAATATGAGGCTGCCGATACCGAGGCCTGCCATAAAGACGGTGAGCACAATTCCCACCGAGTAGTGGGTAACTCCCAGTGAGAGGTGAAGTAAACGCCTGAATATTATTTCAAATATAAGGCCGTTGGCGCCGGAAATAAAAAACGCGATAAAAAGAAATGGCCGGATTTTATCAATAGATGTTCTGCCGGTTGCATAAGATTTGCCGGTCAAGTAATTCTCCTGTTATAAGATCTCAAACACTTTAAAAAGAAATGATGAGGACCCTTGAAAAGCATATTTTAATAAATATTTTAGTGATTTTAAAAAAAATAGCAATTTATTTCGATAACAAATCTTTGCTTAATTTACCCGGTAATAGACAGGCGTAAATAAAGAAAACACGATGGAATTATCAACTAATTTAATTGTTTATATTAAAACATTATTATATATTTTTTATCTTAATGATAAAAAGTGTCAATTATTTTTCAATTTAACCAACTTTAAACATATCTAAAATTCAAAAAATGACTTTTTAACGAAAAGGATACCGTTTATGAATTATCCAATCAAAATCAGCCCCTCCATACTATCAGCCGATTATGGTAATCTTGCTGACGCTGTCAGAAGAGCGGAAAAAGCCGGAGGCTGTGACATTCATGTCGATATCATGGATGGGCATTACTGCCACAACTTCGCGTTCGGAATCGATGTCATTCCGTCTCTAAAGAAACATTTGAGCATCCCCCTCGTTGCCCACCTCGAGATCGACAATCCCGATGTATTTATTGATGATTTTGCAGCAGCCGGCAGCGGCATGATTGTCGTCCAGGAAGATACCTGCCCCCATCTGCCGCATACAATTGCGAGCATAAAAAAACACGGCATAAAAGCGGGAATTGGAGTAAATCCTGACAGGGGTTATGAAAAACTCAAAGTCAATCCTGAAATTCTAGAAGCCATAGATCTGTTTATCGTTCTTTCCGTTTATCCCGGATTCGGCGGTCAGCCCTTTTCTCCTGTCACAGTCTCGAAAATTGAAAAAGCATGTGAGTTACGCGAAAGGGCAGGTGCTGATTTCGATATAGGCGTAGACGGATGTGTAAACAAAAATACCATCCCGAAAATCGTACGAGCCGGGGCCAACTACTTAATAGCAGGTTCCGGTATATTCAGAGATGATATCGCACAAAATATCAAGACATTGAAAACGCTGGCCGAAGAAGCTCTTGATTAACCGGAATACACCGCCCAGGGCGGCTGAGTATCAAGCAGTAACTTGATGAAGTTACTTGGAAGGGGGCCATCTATAAACATGACAAAAAAAGAGCGAATCCTTGCAGCGATTCAAAGAAAGGCTGTTGACAGGATACCGACAACCTTTAGAGCCTCAAAGTATCTGACTTTAACAATGATGAAACACTTTTCTCTAAGAGACCCGGCAGATTTTGCGAAAAACCGCGAAAGATTTCTGGAATTACTCGGTGCGGATTTCTGGGCTTCAGGGACCAAGGTCGATAAATTTTCCACGTTTATTCCAAAATTCAACGGTGAGAAACCAAAGCCCCCCTATGTGGATGATGGGACTTTTTTTTATACAATAGGAATCAAGTCCAGGCCGGGGAATATGGGCAGTTACGATATTGATTACCCGAATGTCGGCGTTGATCCGCCGCTTGCGGATATAAGCTCCCCTTCCGATTTAAAGGACGGTTACTTGACATCGAAGCTTGATCAGTTTGACTTTAATACGATGAGAAACAAATACAGGGAGGTTTCGGCAGACAGTATAAGGGATAGCAATGATGATATCATTAGTATCGGGGTCCTCAGCAACCTGTTTATGATCTGCTGTTACCTTCGCGGTATGGAGCAGTTTCTCATGGATATGGCATTCAATAAAAAGTTAGTTGATCATATTGTCGGGGAGGTGGGTGATTTCTGCCTTGAGTTCAACAGGCGGGAGCTTGAGACCATTGGCAGAGATGCTGTCTACTACGGCACCTGGGATGATGTTGCCGGGCAGAACGGGATGATGTTTTCTCCTGAGCTGTTCAAGCAGTATTTCCTGCCTCTTTATAGAAAGCTGATAGAAAATAACAAGAAGTACGGCCTGTTTTTCGGCTGGCACTGCTGCGGCAGCGTGCATGAGGTCCTTCCATACATGATTGACGCTGGCATTGATGTTTTTGATGTGGTGCAGACATCTGCAAAAGACATGGAAATCGAGAATGTGTATCGATTATACGGGAAGGACGTTAGTTTTCATGGATGCCTTGATGTCCAGAAGCTGCTGGTCGAAAAGACCACGGATGAAATCAAAGAGGAAATAAGAAAGATAAAGGACCTCTGGGGAAACAGTGGCGGAATGATACTCGCCCCATCTCATGAAACACTGCCCGATACTCCAGTGGAAAACGTGCTGGCAATTTATGAAGAAATTCACGAAGAGTAGCTTAAAAAACATAGAAACTGCTTGACATAATTTACAATCCATTATATAAACCGTTAGATATGTTTTTATTCAAACATATTTAAAAAAACTTAAACAGGAGGAGGTTTTTATGAGAAAAGCAAAATGGCTTATTGTGCTGCTGGCCTTCATGCTTGCGGCGTCTTTCGCACTTGCGAAAGGCGAAAAAGAAGGAGGGACAACAAAACCGAAAAAGGAAGTAACCTTGACGGTTGTATGGCACGGCGGTGTGTGTGCCGACATGCTGCTTGAAATTGCCAAGGACTGGACTGCACTGACCGGAATCAAAGTAGAAGGCGCCCTTGTCGGGTACGGCCCGGCCTGGCACGACAAGATCGCTTCCGAATTCGCGGCGAAAGGGTCGGGCTTTGACCTTGCATGCTGGGACAGCCAGTCGGTCGGAGAGTTCGCGGGAGGTGGTCACACCGTGCTTCTTAACCCGTACATCGAGAAATCGGACAAGCTGAATATGTCCGACTGGTCAGAGCAAATGCTGTCCCGCTACGGTGAGTACCCGGACGGGAGCGGGAAGATCTACGCGTTACCAATTAACGCGGATTGCGAAGGGATTCACTACAGGAAGGACCTTTTCGAAGATCCCAAGGAGATGGCAGGCTTCAAGGCCAGGTACGGCTACGACCTGGATATCCCCCAGACCTGGTCGGAATTGCGTGACATTGCCGAGTGGTTCACCAGGCCTCCCGATCTGTACGGTTTTGGAATGATGGGCGGGCGTGAGTACGATTACCTCACCAGTGTAACCAACTGCCTCGTATGGGTCTTCGGCGGGGAGCTGTGGAACCCGGCAACCAACGAGATAAAGGGCTACATTGACAGCCCCGCATCCATAGACGGTGTCAAGTTCTACATCGATCTCATGAAGCTCTGTCCTCCCGGCGTGGAGACCTGGGGATGGGATGAGGTCAACGTTGCTTTCCAGACAGGCAAGGTTGCCATGGCTCACAACTGGTTCTACTTCTTCGGCGCCATGGACGATCCGGAGCAGAACCCTTACGCCGATGTAACCGGATTTGCAATTCTGCCAGGCGAAGTCGGAAGAGACGGATTGTATAGACGCGAGTTCAGCATGGGAGGCCAGGGAATCGGTATTTCCAAGTACTCCAAGCACATACAGGAAGCCTGGGAGTTCATAGAGTGGTATCAGATGAACGAGCAGCAGAAAAGATACGGAGCAGTATGTCAGACCGGACGCCAGGATGTGCTGGATAGTTCTGATTGGCTGAATGCGAACGACTATAATAAACTTTTCAGGGTCGCCTTCAACTACACCAACGACTACTGGCACCTGCCCGAGTACGCGATTTTGCTCGATATCCTGCAGGAGGAAACCCATAATGCTGTAACGGGCAAGAAGACTCCGGAGCAGGCAATGGCCGATTGCGCGGAGCGGCAGGAGAAAGTGCTCGATAAAGCCGGATATGAGATCAAGCGTACGAAGCTTGTTGATGTGCCGGATACAGTTGTAATCAATCCTGCCGGTAAACCCAATGTTATACCGATCCATGTCGACTGAAAGCTGATTTAAGATATTTCCCGCAGGGTGCTGCTCACCCTGCGGGAAACTATGTTTATTTAAAAGGAATATATCCATGACCGGAAAGAGCGGTATTGTTAAACGAATCATCTTCATAATACTTTTGATAATCGTACTGATATATACACTATTCCCCCTCTACTGGCTGTTCCTTGCTTCTATAAAAACGAGGATAGACCTGTTTACAACACCTCCGAAATTCGTTTTTAAACCGACCCTGGAGCATTTTAAAAAACTGTTTATCTACACGACACTTGAAACAGGTGAGAAGCAGCGGACTAGATTTCTATTCTGGCTTCTTAACAGCGTGATCGCAGCCGGGGTTGGAACAACTCTGGCTGTTGTGCTGGGAACTATGGCCGGGTATATAAACTCACGGATGGAATATACAGGTAAAAAGGACTTCATGTTTTTTGTTCTGTCCACGAGAATGCTGCCGCCCGTGGCTATTATCGTTCCGCTGTATATCGTTTTCGCCCGCCTCCGCCTGGCTGATACACGTATAGGGATGATACTCCTCTACTCATTGATCGGATTGGGCCTTTCGACATGGATAATGAAGGGCTTCTTTGACGGTATTTCAACCGAGGTGGAGGAAGCGGCATTTGTCAACGGATATACACGTTTTCAGGCTTTCGTAAAGATACTGGTCCCTATGGTCAAGGGAGGTATAGCGGCGACCGCGGGATTCTGCTTTATATTTGCCTGGAATGAGTTCACATTCGCGTCCATTATTGCAACGAGGTACGCAATGACTCTGCCGCCGCGGATAGTGTCATTTATGGGTACTTCGGGGTTTGAGTGGGGTGTTGTTGCGGCGTCCGGGTATATACTGATCATTCCCATACTCGTTCTGTTTATCCTTATCAGAAAGTACATCCTCATGGGCATGACCTTCGGAGTACTTGGCAGAAAATAAATCCTTTTTGGGGCTGAAAGATGATTGTACATGATTACAGTAAATACATGCGTAAAGAGAAATTGATAAAATATCTGTTCCTCTGGCCGACCCTGCTTATTCTCCTGTTCCTGATTGCCTATCCGTTCATTACTCTGATCTACTACAGTTTTTTCAATTTTTCATTCCTCAGACCGGTTAATACAAGAGCGGTAGGGTTCAAAAACTACGGAGACATTCTCACCGATACCTATACCTGGGAGAGGTTTATTTTCACATTCAAGTATGTGGTGATGGCGGTGTCCATTCAGTTCATTCTGGGGATATTCATAGCCTACCTCCTTCAGCACGAGTTCAGGGGCAGAGAGGCGATATTCACCATCGTTCTCATGCCCATGATGCTCTGCCCTATTGTAGTGGGGCTGTTCTGGAAATATATGTTCAATACCGAATGGGGAATAATAAACTACTTTATACATAACATTCTGGGACTCGTCCAGGTCGAATGGCTCGGCACAGAAAAGAACAGTTTATGGGCCACAATCATAGCGGATACATGGATGTGGACACCGTTCATGGTGCTCCTCACTTCCGCAGCGTTCGCATCGGTGCCGAAATACCTGTACGAGGCGGCGAGTGTGGACAGGGCAAGCGGATGGTTCAAATTTTTCAAAATCACTCTGCCCCTTTCCGCTCCGATTCTTATTCTGGCGGTTATCTTCAGATTGATGGATGCCATGAAACAGTTCGACCTCGTGTACACATTGACCGGAGGCGGTCCAGGCAACGCTACACAGACTATTTCCTTTACCCTGTATAAGACTGCCTTTCAGTACTTCTACACAGGCGAGGGATCGGCCTGGGCATTCATACTGTTGATCATTATAATAGGTCTGAGTTCAATACTGATCAAGCTGCTGAATTATCTTTCAGAGCGGAGCAAGTAACACTGAGTATAAATAAAGAGGTCGCGAAGTATGGCACATATAAAGTTAGAAAATCTGAAAAAGTATTACGGTAAAGTAAAGGCAGTGGATGATGTCAATCTGGATATAAAAGATAATGAATTCGTTGTATTCCTGGGACCTTCCGGGTGCGGAAAAACAACCACACTAAGATGCATAGCGGGCCTCGAGCCCGTAACGGACGGAAGTATCTACTTTGACGAAAAAAATGTTAACAGGCTCGAGCCGGCTGATAGAAATATCGCCATGGTTTTTCAGTTCTACGCCCTATACCCGCACTTAAATGTGCAAAAGAATATTATTTTTCCACTAAAAGCTGAAAAAATGCCCATGTCCGAAATAAAGAAGAAAGTAAAATGGGTGTCAGAGCTGTTAAAAATAGATACTCTGCTGGGCCGGAAGATTTCCGAGCTGCCCGATGGAGACAAACAGAAGGTGGCCCTTGCCCGGGCTATAGTCAGGACGCCCGAGGTTCTGCTTCTCGACGAGCCGCTCAGTGCCCTCGATGAGAAGTTCAGAGAGCAGATGAGAATCGAGTTTCTCAAGATACAGAAGGCACTGAATGTAACAACGGTCTACGTTACCCACGATCAGCGGGAAGCAATGACCCTTGCCGACAGGATCGTTGTAATGAAAGACGGGAAGATAATTGAATCCGGAGCGCCCGAGAAACTGTACGAGGAACCCGAAAACCTGTTTACAGGTTACTTTATAGGCAGTCCGGGTATGAATTTTATCACATGCAGCCCCCGGGAAGACGGCAGCGTGAAAACTGAAACCAGTGAAGAGGTTCATTTCTCAAAGAGCTTTCGGAACAAAGTAAAAGATTTAAAACTGGATACATTCATATTCGGAATTAGACCAGAGTACTTCTATTTTAAGAAGAATCTCGAGGCCGGGAATAACTACCTGAAAGTGAAACTTCTGAACGTGGAGCGAATACAGGAAATAAATTACGGCAACTTCTATCTGGGGGATAATCTTTACAAGTGTATTATGGAGGATGGTGAAGATACAGGAGGGAATGAAGGTTATGCAATTTTCGATGATGAGAAGATCCGCTTTTACCATCCTGAGAGCGGTAAAATTCTATAGAACAGGGTAAAGCACTATGTTGAAGCTTCAAAATATTTCCAAATCTTTCGGTGACATTCAGGCGGTAAAAAACCTTTCGCTTGAACTTAATGTAGGTGAAATATTCGTGTTGCTGGGCCCGACGGGTGCGGGCAAGACCACTACCTTGAAGATCGCCGCGGGATTAATAAAACCTGACGAGGGAAATGTCTTTATGGATAAAACGGATGTTTCGGAAGTACCTCCGGCATTCAGGGATATATCTTTTGTGTTTGAAAACTATAACCTGTTCCCCATATATAACGTTTATGACAATATTGCGTTTGCTCTGAGATCAAAGCTTCTGCGGAAAGAAGAATCTGAAATTAAAAAAAGGATCCAGGCCATCAGTAAGGATCTGCATATAGAGGGGCTGATGGAACGGCCGACAAGCACCCTCAGCGGCGGTGAGACACAGCGGGTGGCCCTTGCCCGGGCACTTGTGCGGCAGGCTCATTTGAATCTTTTCGATGAGCCCCTGAGCAATCTAGACCTTAAGCTCAGGGAGGAGCTCCGCGTTGAGTTCAAGGAGCTTCACAAGAAGTATAAATCAACAGCATTCTATGTTACCCATGACAATGACAGCGCCCTGTCGGTTGCAGATAGAATAGGCATAATATCTGAGGGAGTGCTTTATCAGATCGATACACCTGATAATTTATTAGAAAACCCGGACAGTCTCACAGTGGCGATGCTTATAAACTATCCGGCGATCAACGTTCTTGACTGCTCTCTGGAGGGGAAATCCCTCAACATAAACGGAAAGACCCCGCTTGTTGAATTGACTTCTTCTGAAATAGACCGTATTAAGGAGATCACAGACGAAGAGGATTTTCAGATAGGATTGAAACCTCGAAGTATAAAACCGGATAAGGACAAAAGCAAGCTGAACTTTTCAGGGAATGTGCTTCACATAGAATATCAGGGATATAATAAGGTTATCAATCTCGACTTCCTGGGACTGACAGTTAGAATGGTAACGAATGAGACCGTACACAAAGAATACGGTGAATCGCTTGATTTTAACTTCTCAAAAAAGGATTTGTTCCTGTTCAGAAAGAGCAATGGTAAGAGAGTTTTATAAAGGAGTCCAATAGCAAAGGATTACAGGCATGACGAAAAAGGGATTCAAGAAACTGCTTGGAAGGATCGATATTTTTGCGCTTATAGGCATTCTTTTGGGGGTTGTCCTTCTCGGTCAGCCGTTCAGTAAATTTATTTTCATCATCGGATTCCCGTTAATTCTATTCTGCACAGTGGTTCACATGGTGCTGGATCACTATGTGTAGACATTGATTGGAATGCTCACAGTGCCTCCCAAGCAAACTATTACCTGACACAATTTAATATAGTACCATATATACAACATTTTATATGAAAGGAGTAACTCATGGAATTCAAATTTGGAGTAGATACATTTATCTGGGCTGAGGATTTTTCAGAAAAAGACCTCTGGATCATTCCCAAGGCAAAAGAGCTCGGGTTTGAAACCCTGGACATTGCAATTGCCCATCCGGAGACCTTTCCAACCGGGAAGGTGAAAAAAGAAGCTGAGAAGGCCCGCATCGAGATCGTCACAACAACCACACTCAATGAAAAAACAAATCTCATTTCTCCGGACCCAAAGATTCGTGAAAAGGGAGTGCAGATACTAAAGCTGCTTGTGGATATCAATTACGAGCTGGGATCGCCCATACTTGGCGGAGTAAACTATGCGGGGTGGGGATGTCTTACAGGTAAGCCCCGTACCGATGATGAGTGGAAATGGTCTGTGGACAGCATGAGGGAGGCTGCCGCCTACGCGAAAGCGAATGGGGATTTAACGATAGCGGTAGAAGCGATAAATCGTTTTGAAACCCATTTTTTGAACATAGCGGATGACGCGGTTCAGTACTGCAAGGATGTAGGGACAGGCAATATAGGAGTACACCTTGACTGCTTCCACATGATAAGGGAGGAGCTGAGTTTCAGGGGAGCGGTTGAAACCTGCGGCAAAAAATATCTCGGGTATATTCATGTATGTGAAAGCAACCGTGGTATCCCGGGAACCGGTCTTGTACCGTGGAAGGAATTTTTTACCGCGGTCAGGGATGTCGGGTATACCGGTCCGATGGTAATAGAATCCTTTGACCCCAGTTTTGAAGAATTGAACAGGCTCTGCGCAATATGGAGAAAGTTCGCTGAATCCGGTGAGCAGCTCGCCATTCAGGGTTTGAAAAACCTGAAGGCCATTGCCGCTGAAATTTAACAGATTTTCGCATAGTTTATCATCAAATCTATAATAAAGGAGCTTTCCCATGATTATGAAAAAATTCATCAACAAACCTGAAGATCTCGCAAAGGAATTAATTCTGGGCCTTGTCAAAGCGTACAGCAATTACCTGAAACTGATAGGTGAAGATATCATTATACGGGTAAAGCCCAAGGAAAAGGGTAAAGTTCAGATTGTATTCGCGCAGGGCAGCGGTCACGAACCGGGCCTCTTCGGTTTTGTAGGATATGGAATGCATGACGTCGCTGTACCCGGAAATATCTTCACATGTGCCGGAGGAAGCAGGATCTATGAAGGTATAAAGATCGCCTGGGAGATGAGTGGTAATACACCTGTACTGGTACTCATAGCAAACCATGAAGGTGACGTTTTAAACGGAAACATGGCAATCGACATGGCCAGAGATGAAAGCATAGAGGTAGAGAGCGTCCTTCTCTACGATGACATCGCGAGCGCTGCAAAAGGGCAGGAGGAAAACAGGAGAGGGATGGCAGGAATGGTTTTCGGTTTAAAGATTGCCGGCGCGCTTGCCGAGCAGGGAGCGGATATTGGAACTATTATTGAGAAAACGAAAAATGTAAACGCAACTACACGGACTATTCTAGTTGCCATGTCCTCATGTACAATGCCGACAACAGGCCAGTCGCTCTTCAGTATCGCTGATGATGAATTCATAATCGGGCCCGGACAGCACGGGGAGCCGGGGCCTGAAGGTCCGTCAAAGATAGTGACCGCCAATGAGGTGATCGATGACGTTGCCGGGCGTCTCATAGAGGACGGTGAATTTAAAAGAGGTGATGACCTTCTTGTCATAATAAACGGATGCGGGGCTACAACACTTATGGAGATGTTCATTATGTACAACAGGCTCGAAGAGCTTCTTCTGTCAAAGGGTATAAAACCATATAAGCCGCGGATTGGAAATTATATCACAACCCAGGAGATGGCCGGTTTCCAGCTCACCATGTGCAGGGCCGATGAAGAGACAAAGAAGCTCTGGGACGCGCCGGCTGACACACCCTACTTCAGTATTACCGGAGTTTAAGGCTTACAGGAAAAATCGAGTCAAAAACCGCTCCGGGACCAGGGCTTAATTATAAACCATCATATACGTTTTTTCTATGCCTTATTCGAAGAATTAAAATTTTTAATTGCTGCTTTTTTATCTCGTATACAATCCGGTAGTCAGAAAATCTGAAGCTGAAAAGACCTTTATACTTCCCCTTCAGTTCTTTACCTGCATAAGGATCTTCAGCAACCACTGTTTCTATTAAATCGAATGCTCTTCTTACAACTGATTTGTCAAGCTGCTTGAGTTCCCGAAGACAACGCTTTTCAATTTCTATGGCATACATGCATTCATAGCTCTAATTCTTTTTTTGCTTGACTTAATGTAACAAACTCTCCGTTTTTCCGCTGTAAAGCTAATTCATAGTCCTCGATTCCCTCGAAATATTCTTTTAATGCCTGGTTTACATAATAGCTCTTCTTCCGATGAGTTTCAGCGGCTAATCTGTCCAGCTTTTCTGCAAGAACCTCATTAATAGTTGTGCTTAAAACCCTCGTTGCCATCGAACCACTCCATATTATTAATATTTATGTGATGAATATAATAAATATGATTAATATGATCAACAGAATAATAGGCAAGTAAACTTGTAAATTAATAGTAATAAAGCCGGTATTAAAATACCGGAGAGAGCTGGTACAAAAGCCTCCAAGCGGGAAGAAGACCTGCTTCCTCTGTTGCGAAGTACCAGCTTTTAATAGATAAAACCATAGCTATTATTTTCTTTACAGTATGTTATAAATGATTACATTAAAGACGGCCCTGAAAAAGCCTGCCTCTTTCGAGGCTGCTCGATTTAAAAATTGTGCGTAAAGAAAGCCGCGCTAAAATGAAAAGCTGCCATGAAAAAATTGAGAAGATGTTTATGGCTCTGCATTCGATCTTCAAAACAACCGAGCGAATTCAAAAAGGAGTATTATTAATCACGGCTTTGATAACCTTCATGCTCCTTTCAATACTGAACGGCATTTCTTCTGCCGGGGAAGCGTTCTCCGATCAGCTATCGGCAGGGAAGCTTTGCGATTATTCTGACGCTCTACAGCCTTTAGCGGTGAAGCATTACCGGTCCCCTGCAGCCCTACAGCCTTCTGGTATTTTCCTTTCCAAGACGGAGCTCGCCAAAGGGGATTTTATCGTGGCACTTCCACACCTCAAAGACCCTAATTTTTCGAAAACCGTTGTCCTTCTGATCGATTACGGCTGGCAGGGCGCAACGGGCCTGATCATCAACCGACCCACGGATGTGAAGCTCTCCAAAGCACTGCCGGAAATAGATGGACTGTCACGACGGAAGGGCATGATCTATATAGGAGGTCCGGTAATCGGTGACTGGATGCTGATGCTTATAAAATCCAGAAGTCAGCCTGAAGAATCCCGTCATGTTTTCGATGATGTTTACGTCAGCTCAAGTCTGACGGTGCTTCAGCGGATAATTGGTAATACGAGGAAAGGAGAACAGATTCGCGTTTATACCGGTTATGCAGGGTGGGCCCCCGGGCAACTCGAGCAGGAACTATCAAGAGGCGATTGGCTCATTTTGCGGGCCGATGAAGAGACAATTTTCGATAAGAACACTGCTGATATCTGGCCAGAGCTGGTTCGCCGCAGCTCTGATTATTGGGTAAAAGTCGAATTCGATATCCAATTCTTTAACGAGAGTACTAATCAATTGCCCTTCAATAGCTCTGTCAACTTTCCTGACTCTCAATGGAAGGATACCAATAGAATCTACACTTACAATAACAGCAGTTCTCTTTTTACACAGACTCGTGTTCGGTCCTGGCAATAATCTCGTTCTGAAGGCCGGTATTCAGGTCACAGAAATAATCACTGTAGCCTGCCACACGGACGATCAGGTCCCGATGTTTTTCAGGATTTTTCTGAGCGGCCCTCAGGGTATCAGCCGTAACAACGTTCATCTGTATGTGGTGCCCGTCAAGGCTGAAATAGGACCGGACAAGGTGCGCGACTTTATCTATACCTTCCTCATCCGCAAGAAGCCGGGGGGTAAATTTCTGGTTCAGCAGGGTTCCGCCGGTCCGGGCATGATCAATTTTGGACACGGACTTAATCACAGCCGTGGGCCCGTGGCGGTCCGCTCCCTGTACAGGAGATATCCCTTCTGACAGGGGCTCGCACGCTTTTCTCCCGTCTGCCGTTGCTCCGACCACCCTGCCGAAATAGATATGAACGGTCGTAGGGAGAAGGTTTATTCTAAAGCAGCCCCCCCTGGTGTTCGAGCGGCCGTTAATGGCATTATAGTAGATTTCAAAGACAGACCTCATGATGTCATCCGCGTAATCGTCGTCATTTCCGAACTTGGGAATCCTGTTTAAAAACCTCTGGCGCAGGGTTTCATTGTTCTTAAAGTTGCTCTTAAGAATTTCCAGCAGCTCACCTATGGATAAATGCTCTTTATCAAAGACATTGTATTTTATGGATGTCAGGATATCCGTGATACTGCCCAGGCCGACTCCCTGAATATAGTTTGTGTTGTATCGTGCCCCGCCGTCGTGGTAGTCTTTTCCTTCCGCAATACAATCATCTATTAAGATGGACAGAAAAGGCGCGGGAATATACTCTGCAAAGATCCTGTCAATTATATTACTTCCCTCTATCTTAATATCCGCAAAATAGTTTACCTGTCTCTCAAAGGCATTGAAAAGATCAATAAAAGAACGGAAATCTGTAGGATCACCAGTTTCAATCCCGATCTTATTGCCGGTCCCGGGATCAGTACCGTTGTGCAGGGTAATTTCCAGAACCTTGACCAGATTGAAATAGCCTGTAAGGGAGTAATTTTCCTTTCCAAAAGCACCGGCTTCAACGCAGCCGCTGGCCCCTCCGTTTCTCGCGTCTTCAATGGATTTTCCCTGCCTGACCAGCTCCTGCACGATGACATCCGCGTTGAAAATGGAGGGCTGACCGAAACCGGTTTTAATGATCTTCAACGCCCGTTTTAAAAATCTATCGGGGTTTTTTTTGCTGAGCTGGATCATGGAACCGGGCTGGAGAATCCTCATCTCCTCAATAACATCAAGTATTAGATATGTCAGCTCGTTGACAGCATCGGAGCCGTCTGCCTTTACCCCACCGGAATTTATCAGGGTAAAGTCGGTGTATGTACCGCTTTCCTCAGCAGTTACACCGACCTTGGGCGGCGCCGGCTGGTTGTTGAATTTGATCCAGAAAGCCTGAAGGAGCTCTCTAGCACTTTTCTCTGTTAGCGAACCATCCTCAAGGCCCTTTTGATAAAAAGGATAGAGATGCTGGTCAAGCCTGCCTGGATTAAAGGAATCCCAGCCGTTGAGCTCGATGATAACACCAAGGTGGACAAACCAGTAGTACTGAAGGGCCTCCCAGAAATCCAGCGGCGCATGAGCCGGCACACTGGAACAGATCTCTACGATCTTTTCCAGTTCGTTTTTTCTTTTTGTATTTGCCTCATTTTCTGCCAGTTCGGCCGCTTTCTCGCTGTAGCGCCCCGCGAACCGGATCAGTGCGTCAGCAGCAATTTCCATGGCCCTTAGCTCTTCTCTTTTCCTAAATGCTTCACGGTCATTAAAAAAATCCAGCTTTTCCAGACTCCTCCTGATATCCTCTTTAAACTCAAGAAATCCCTTTTTATATATCTTATCATCAAGCACAGTATGCCCCGGAGCCCTCTGCTCCATGAACTCGGTGAACACTCCCGCTTCAAAAGCATCTTTCCATTCCTGAGAGACCTCTTTAAAAATCCTCTCCCGGATCGACCTTCCCTTCCAGTATGGTATGATCTTTTTTTCATACAGCTCTCTTGTTTCTTCATCAACATAATATGAGGTCTTTTCCCGGGAATCCAGTATCTCGAGGTCTTTCAGGCTGTGCACTGTGATTTCAGGATAGGTGGGGGTGGCACGGGGGGCGGTACCTCTCTCCCCCACGATCAGCTCGCCTTCATTGAAGAGAACAGCCTTGTTTTCCGTTATATATCTAAAAGCAAGTGCCCGCATAACAGGGTTCGATACTCCTCTGGCCTCCCAGCTCTGATAGAAATCGGTTAACAGGGAAGCCCTTTCCGTGGAGATGTAAGGGTGGATGCGAAGGCTCTGTTCTCTTAATTTTTTTATACGTTCATTCATATTAACCTCCAACCGATACATTAAACCCGTATTTTTCAAGCCTAATTTTAAACTGTGCTATTTTCCCGGCTGAAGGGGACTGAACTTCGGCCCCCTTGAATGGCATGTCAAGATTTTTATATTTCTGGCTGCCTATTTTGTGAAATGGCAGCAGGCTGATACCCTCAATATTCCTGAGGGATTTCAAAAATTCAGCAATCTTCACCAGGTTATCGATACTGTCGTTTACTCCTGTAATGACAGGGATTCTGACCTGAATATGGCTTTTTTTCTCTGACAGCTTTATCAGGTTCTCCATTATGATCCTGTTCGAAACCCCCGTGACC
>SDBT01006646.1_pt1 | contig 19123 bp, 18 predicted proteins | sample 2277101 | NCBI WGS metagenome assembly SDBT01 (sample SAMN10404973, study PRJNA504765) | marine sediment metagenome | isolation source: marine sediment core GS10_PC15, 103 cmbsf | place: Arctic Ocean: Southern Knipovich Ridge | collected 2010 | reverse complement strand
AAAGGGCTAAAAGTTTTCTTGAGTAAGGTCCTTCCCTAATATAATAAAAAAATGACAGTATAAACAATCCGCTTAGTAAAGTCGCTTTCAACAAATTGCAAATTTGCTCAAATATACTTTTAATACGTTTGGACTTGTAAAGCCCTGACCACAAAAATGCAAGGAAACAGATACATACTACCGGCAACATCAACTGTAAATGATTTTTAATAGGTGATATGCTTTTTGGAGTATTAAGCAAAGAAGAATAAAAACGAATATAATAAACGGCAACCCATATAGAAGCGGTGACCATAATATCAATAATAAACCGAAGCAAAGAAAAAAATGCGGAGTATGTTCTTAACACTTGATTTTTCCCGGTATGATTTTAGTATATTGCTCCTGCTTTTTCAGCCGTTCTACGGATGTACTGATTTGGTACAAATTACACGTTTGTCTTTTACGGTTGAAATAATACGTTGCTTACGATGGTCAATACTGATTTTTCCACGGTCTTGTACTTGCTTCTCTATCCATTGATATGTTTTCTGGAGTCCTTCCCGTAGTGGGCGCGTCGGTTTCCAGTCGATCTTTTCATAAATAAGTCTATTGTCTGAGTTTCTTCCTCTTACGCCGAGAGGCCCTTCGATATGTTTTATTTTGAGCTTTTTGCCGGCAATGTCCATAATCATCTCAGCAAGACCATTTATTGATATCATTTCTTCTGAACCGATATTGACGGGCCTTGTGAAATCGGAATCCATCAATTTTCGAGCCCCGTCAAGACACTCGTCTATATACAGGAATGAACGTGTCTGCTTGCCGTCACCCCACATTTCAATCTCTCCACCATTTTCTGTCTCGGCTACTTTACGGCAAAATGCTGCGGGAGCTTTTTCCTTGCCATTATTCCATGAGCCTTGAGGACCGAAAATGTTATGAAATCTTGCAATCCTTACCTTGAGATTATGGTTTCTCTGGTATGAAAGGTACATACGTTCGCTGAAGAGTTTTTCCCAGCCGTATTCACTATCCGGAGCAGCTGGGTAAGCAGAATCTTCACTGCACTTAGGATTATCGGGATCCAGTTGATTGTATTCAGGATAAATACAAGCTGATGAGGAATAGAATATTTTTTTCACGCCCATTTGTTTGGAGACATCAACCATATTCAGATTAATCATTGCCGAATTATGCATAACTTCAGAATCATGTTCACCGGTAAAGATATAACCAGCTCCGCCCATATCGGCGGCCAATTGATAGACCTCATCGAAATCACGATCGGTTACATTTTTACAAACTATCGGATCACGCAAATCACCAATGACAAAATCGTCAGCGGCTGTTTTAGAGAATTCTGGACATTTAAGATCAACACCTCTTACCCAGAACCCTTCTTTTTTGAGTTTTTTAACGAGATGACTTCCAATAAATCCACCTGCTCCACACACTAATGCCTGTTTCATAATAAAGTCCTTATTTGTAATAATCTTTTCGAATCTATCCGTTATTATATCAATATCAAATATTTTCTGAGAATAGGCATATCCATTGAATGCGAGATTGTCCCGTAATTTTTTATGGTTAAACAATTTTTCTGCTGTTTTTAAAAATGTTTCTATATCGTCAGGTTCACAAATACAACCAGATTTATGTATTTCTACGATTTTCGCAGCAAGATTTTCTTGAGGCATAGCTAATAACAAAGCTTTTTTCATACACAAATATGTTAGTATCTTTGAAGGAACAGAAAAAGTTCCAGCTTCTTTTTCGAGGAGACCTATTAAAACATCTGCAGAACTAAGAACAAGGGGTAGTTTGTCGTAAGGCTGAAAAGGGAGTAAAATTAGATTTTTAATATTGTGCTTTTGCTTCTCTGTCTTCAGGTAATCAGCACCAAGTCCTTCTGACACAACAACAACTTTAACGTTACCAAATCTCTGGAACTTTAGAGCTAACTCTTTCAATAATTCCGGATTATGCTTCATACCTAAAGTCCCGGAATAGATAAAACAAAAGCTATTTTCTAAATTATTTAGCCTGCTCCATTGATTAGATTTCGGATATAAGGGTAATTCATCAAGCGGTGCCCAATTGTGAATAACGTGCAATTTATTTTTTTGAACTCCTGTCCCTGAAAGAAAAGGTAGAAAATCTTCACTTATCGCAATAACCTCATCACTTTTCCTCAAAAGTTCACTTTCTTTTTTGATATAATAGTTACCGATTAAATTCCCAAGCAGAGGTATTTTCTTATTTACATTATGTTTTATTCCTATTCCAAGTACATCCTGCAGCCAGAACACAAATTTAATATTTGACTTAAGGCAATGCTTTTGGAGCAATGATTGTGTTTCAATAGGTGTATTTGAAGAGACTACAACGTTTGGCTTAAACTGCTTAATTTTTTTAATTAATTTCTTCCCGAGCTGTTTTTCCTGAATAACTCTTTTGATCATATTATATCTGTCGAAAGGTTCTGTGAGCAAAACAGGAAAAATTTCAAAGTTATCAGGATCAAGGTCGGTTTTTATCAATTTTCCACGAGGAGTCTGCAGCAAACCGCAAAAAGAGTGAATAATTTTATGCCCTCTTTTTGAAAGCTGACGACTTAATTGCACCTGAAACGGATGACCAGCATGATCGTATACTAAAATACGCATATTATTTCACCTCATCCAACTCTTGAACTTCCTGATATCATCGAAAAATATAGCAGGCTCATGGAGATAAACCTTGCTTCTTGCCATGGCTCTTTTTGTTAGTTTGCCTATGCCCATATTATAACGGTGAAATGCTTTCTTCATCTCTGACTCAAGCTGTTCAAATTCCTCTTTGGGCATAGTATCAACCCTTCTGTTGACATCTTTGATATAATAGTACTTGGGGCAAATGTTATAAAAATCCTCTAAAGCCCGGTCTTTTTGAACAAGACCCTTTTCAATACCTATTTCGAATAACCTGGTACCCGGGAAGGGTTCATAAACGCTCAAGGATGCAAAATCCGGCTTAAGCTCTCTCATAAACTTCAGCGTCTGGTATGTTTCCTGTTTAGTCTCAGATGGAAGGCCCATCATAAAATATCCAGTCCAGTGAATACCTACTTTTCTAATCAACTTGGCGGCTTTTCTAGCTTGGGTTAAAGTGGTTTTCTTATTTATTAGCTTTAGCAATCTGTCACAGCCGGTCTCTATGCCCGCTTTTATACTATTGCATCCGGCGGACTTCATTGTCTTGAGCAATTCCTCATCTATAAGGTCAACTCTCGTATTACAATCCCAGCTTATATCCAGGTTTTCTTCTTTCAATTTGTCACAGAACTCCATGACTCTTTGACGATTGACAGTAAAGGAATCATCTTTGAATGTGAATTGTTGGGTATTATACTTATCGATTACTAGTTTAATTTCATTAATCACATTATCTATTGAACGGTAACGAACTTTTCTTTGCCAGATACTTGTGGCGCAATAGAAGCAATTATAAGGACAACCTCTGCTGGTCATTAAAAGTCCCATGTCCTCCGAACTATATGTGTTTTTGTTACATAATAATTCCCGTGCAGGGTATGGTAGTGAGTCTATATTTTCAATAAATGGTCTGGGGGGATTGTTAATTATTTTATTGTTGTCTCGATAAGAAAGACCTTTTATCCTCGACAGATCATTGCTTAAGTTATCTTTTCTTTTAGTATTAACGTATTCTTGAAGGACATTGACAAGCTCTAAAATTGTTTCTTCACCCTCTCCTCTAACTAGAAAATCAACATCAGGGCATATCTTTATCATTTCATCATGTTTAATGGTTATATGTGGCCCACCCATTATTACGGGCAGTGATTTGTCGTATTCTTTACATATCGATGCTACTTTAAAAACAGACGCTATAAAGGTCGTCCAGACTGTAATACCAACAATATCGGGCTTAAAATCACTGACCTTCTTTCGCATTTCCTGCCAAATGGGGTGATTCTCATTTTTGACCGACTTTAGATAATCGGGGTAATCTTCTTCCAAGCGGGTAAAATCCATTTTTGTAGGGTTTACGTTGCAGTCTGCATCATAGATCAATACTTCATGCCCTTGCCTTTCTAATACCGCTGCAAGGCAAGAAAGGCTAATAGGAAAATAACGATTATAATAACCAATCAAGCGAAAAAAAGGCGGGTCAATGAGAAGGATTTTCATTTAGTGCTCCATAAATCAATAAAATCTAATCTGTAAACCATAGGCAATGTGCCGTACTTGTGTCCTCTCATTCTTTATTATGTTCTATGTATGTCGTCAGCAAAAAAAATACAAAATCAGCTTACAATCAAGAGAGAGTACAGCGCGGGTTTATCAAAAGTACGTCCATTATATCTCTACCAAATTGTTGATTTTTCTGCCCTATAATTTGTATTGACCCTGACAAATAGCACATCTATCTCTATAATCTCTCTATTTGGAGGTGAAAATGCAAAATCTATATTGGCCGAAGTTGCTGACCAAACGGTTACGCTATATTCCTGTTTGTGGCACTTCTTTAAGATTCAAAACCTGAGGATTCTTGACGGTGTAACCTATGGCGCTTTTAAAAGCACCTTTTTGGGGAATAAGGCCTAATCCACTACCTGCACCTACCAACCCAGGAACATCACAATTAAAATTGTAGTGCCACCATTGTTTGTCAAAGAATAAAGATGCGATTTCCATATGTGTCGCTTCATGTGTAAAAAGATAGCATCCATTTTGAAGCAATGACCACAGATATCTAAGACAAGTTTCCGTTGAATCCTTTAAATCAACATCCAAGAAGATAAACATACATTTTTTCTTGAATTTAGGCATTGTATCTTCAAAATAGCCAACATTAAAATTACAGATACTTATCTCTCCATATTGGGAAATGTTTCTTTTTACTTCATCAAGACTACCATGCCAGGCACCTTTAAGGTAAGTGTGAACTTCGTTCAAGTTTATAATGGTATGTGCTTTATCAGAGTCCGAAGGTTTAGGCAAACCTCTAAATGAATCAGAAACTTCTACTTTGCGGTTGCAAAGCGACGCAACCAGTGACAAGTTAGCTGTACTTGCCCCTTTATAACAACCGCACTCTACTATACAGCCTTCAAGAGACTTTGGAGTATTTAATATTTTTGTTGCCATTGTGAGATGCTCTGAAAAATTAGATGCGCTGGTTATCTTTATGTTATTCCTAACCATTTTCAAGGCCAAAACTAATTTGGAGAAAAATCCCACCCTGTATTCTCTCCCGGTTTTACTGTGAAAGTACTCCGCAAGGATAACAGGCATGTTTAATGCTATTAGAAACATTTGATAGAATTTGAAAAGATGCTCCACCATATTTTGTCACTCCTGTTGGCTATTCGACTAACTCAAAGTACTTGAAGTACTTCATTAATACTCTCAAAAACCTGCTTTTGTTAATCACCTTTGACAAATAATATATCCACTTCTATAATCTCACGATTTAATGGTGAAGTCATAAAGTTTATTGGCCTTGAAAACTTAAATCCATAGCTTTCCATTATCTCCAGAAGTTCCCGAAATACAACCTCACCTTCATATAAAGGCTCAAAGCAGGTCTCTACAAGTACATAATCAACTTTCTTCAAAATCTCACCGGCACCAAATAATACCTTGCTCTCATAACCCTGTACATCCAGTTTTAGAAGTATTGGCTGCTGAAGTTCTATGCCCGCCAAAACCTTGTCTAAAGTCGAAAGTTCCACTTTTATTGTCTCGCAAACCTTTGCTGAGGGAAAGGCTTTACGTCTTGCCGAAGACAAAGGCAATATCGAACTTGCCTGACGATATGTATTTACTTGGAAATCAATCTCGCCTATTGAGTCACCGATTGCGATGGGAATAATTCTAATGTTATCAAAGCTTGAGGTATTTTTTCGCAACTGTTTAATAGAATCAGGTTCAGGTTCAAAAGAATAAATTTGTACATTTGGGAATAATTTAACCGAAGCAACTGTAAACTGTCCCACATTAGCTCCAACATCCAGAACAGTCCTCGGTGAAATGTTATGCCTGCGTATTCTCGAAACTAAAAGATACGATAAAAACGAAAATTTTGGCCAGGTTAGCAAGGCTTTTAAAGAACCCTTATTTTCCCAAAAAAATACTATCTTTGAAAGCCAGTCAGCAAGTTTCATATTTATGTCTTTGTTCACTTTTGTTTCAACTCATCAAAAAGTAAGTAGTGAGGGGATAACGATAATAAAATTTTCCAAAACCACAGAGCCTATTATTTTATATCTCCATTTTTACGCATCCAGTCAACCGTTAGTTTTATCCCTTCATCTAATGAATACGGCAGTTGGCCGGTAATCTTTTCAAGAACTGATAAATCATAAACCATGTTGGTCACCAGATTATTGAGACGAAAGCTGGTTAGCGGTGGATTGTTCCAGCCCACTTTTTTAAGTAAATCTCCGCACTTTGCAAATAAACGCAAAATAAATACGGGCATTGATCTTATCTTTGTAGCTCCCACAGCATTTTGGATTTGGTTGGCCATATCTTTAACATTTGTCGGGGTATAATCGGCCAGATAAAATGTCTTGCCTACAACCTTTTCTGCAGGGACTGTGGACAATTTTTGTAATTGAAAGACAATATTACCGACAAAACCATAAGATTTATTAGCATTATGATTCCCTGGATGAAAATAACGCCCCCTGGCAATTGTCAGAAAGAAATCTCTGTACGGCACATCAAACCATGGTCCCCAGGTGGAAGATGGCCGAGCTATAATCCAAGGGCAGGGTATGTTTTTGGAGGACCGTACTATTTTCTCACCTAAAACCTTGCTTTCTCCGTACAAAGTCGTTGGGTGATAATCAAACTCATCCTTAGGCTGATATGTTATCTCGCAAACCAGACGTGAAGATGCAAAGACGACCCTCTGGATAGATTGCAAAGCGCTTATTGCAGCAATTACATTCTCCACACCCTGAATATTTGTGGCATAATCATCCAAATTTTTTCCTTCTATATCAGTTCGGGCGGCCATATGAAAAATATGTGTTGGTAAAAATCTTTGTATCGCATCGGCCAACCTGGCCTTATCTAATATATTGACCTGTTTCCAGTAAAAAGAGTGTTCAGGGTTTACTGGTGCAGCAATATCAAGGTTTAAAACCTCTACATCCTGATTTAAATAGAAATTCAGAAGATTTGTTCCAATAAAACCAGAGCCTCCGGTAATCAGTACTTTCTTTATATTCAATTCTTTCTCCACCATTTTGAGTTACTTAATGAGTTGGAAATAGAAATTTTCATAAAGGGGTTTGAGGTTTTCAGGTGAATATCGCTCTGCAGACCGTTTGGCGTTTTCTCTTCTCTTTTCCAATTCAGATGGATTTTTGAGTATATGTGTGATTGATTCAGCGACAGATTCAGTCGAGTAATCACATGCCCATCCGCCGCCGGTTTCGATTATTTTCTCCCATATATATACGTTTCTGGATATCAATACAGGCAGGCCGACACTTAACGCTTCAACCACGGCGATACCAAAATTTTCGTTCATAGAAGGCAATATAAAACAATCGCTGCCGGCAAAAGCGTCATATTTGTCCTGCCCTGATAGAAACCCCGTCATTATGACACGGTTTTCTAATTTATATCTTTGAATCCAGTCGCGGACTTTCTTCTCATAACCGTTCAAATCTGACCCGGCGATCACCAGTTTAACATTCGGATAATCTGCCGATATCCTTTTCACGGCTGGAATAAGAAGACTAAGACCTTTCTTGTAACATATTAGAGATAAAAACAGCAAAACAAAATCATCATCACCCAGATGCAGTTTGCGGCGAAATTTTCCTCGAACCCCCTTTCTGTTGGCTGGACCTATTGGTAGCGGCAAAACCTTTGGTTTAGTTTTTGAACCGTACTTTTCGAGCTTCTCGGCTTCCATTTCTGCCGTACAAATAATCCCTTTACTTTTATCAAGCATTGGGCGTATCATGATTGGACCTAATATTCTCTTTAGAAACTTCTTCTTTTGAAGGTCAAAAGGGTCGAGTGAACCGTGGGGCCATATTATAAAAGGTACATTCAGCCGATGTAAAATTCGTGATGCCTTAACCTGCAAGGCGCCCCAAATAGTATGAATCACAGCCATATCATAGTTATGAGCATTTTCTTTTAACCACTTGTTCCCGCTTGTGGAACGCGAAAATTTTGCTGGAAACGAAGGTTTTAATATTTCAACCGTCGCCAGCTCAAATAAACATGGGTCAATGCCGTCGGCATTTATGCTAATAACTGTACTGTTTATACCAATGCTCTTTTCAAGTGCCAGTATATTCATCACCGCATAAACTGTTCCACCCATCTTAGCGGCAATATTCGGAATAATATGAAGGGTTTTCATTTCTTTGTGTTCAATCCGCCTAAATCACACGGTTCGGATGAATAAAGCCGTCACAAATTCGTCTTATCAAAGTTCCTGGTTGGCCCAGCCAGTTCACAACCCAATAAACCCTCTTAGAGAATTTCGAATTCACTTTCAATCCTGTTTTAGCCCGCAACCTCTTATAATCCTCATAAAGTTCCTCTTTGTACGCAGACGAGCTTGTTATTGATTCTCCATATACTCTGTAGCAGCTCCAATAATCTTGTGCAACCCTAAATGAAGCCCCCACAAGTTCGAAGTCTACAGCTAATTCTCCATCCCAATTAATAAGGTTCCGGGGGTTGAATCCCCCAACCTTTTTAAAAAGTTCTGACCGAAAAAATGTTGATTGCTGTATTAATACACAATTCCCGATGACATACTGCTTTAAGTTAAACTTATGTGAAAACGACCTTTGGATTATTCTACTATCTCTGTCAATAATATAACAATGGGAACTAACCACATCTACACCCTTTTCCCTATCAAAAAACCGGTTTACTTTCTTTAATGTTCCGGGAAGAAGTATATCATCTGCATTAAGATATCCATACACCTCACCGGTCGATTTGGAAAATCCCTTATTTAATCCATCCGCAGGGCCGTCATCCGGCTCAAAAACTACCGATGAAATTTCTTTTCGGTACTTTTCGATTGTATCGCGGGATCCGTCGGTACTGCCCGGGTCAACTACTATATACTCCAGGTCGTCGTATCCCTGGCCAAGTACGGATTTAATTGCCTCCTCTAAAAAAGGCGCCTGATTGTATGATATTGTTACAACCGAAATTTTAATTACATACTCCTCTATAATTCTTAGGCATTGCAATAACCGACTTTCCTGCAAAATAATACAACCACATGAAAAAGAAAGTACCTCCGACAAAATAATGCCCACCTCTGATTGCTCTGATTAAAAACACGGCTAAAATTGCATTACTGACAACCCATAAAAAGCCGCTTTTGTCGTTCTTTTTCAAAATCCAGAATCTAAAAACAAAGCAGAAAATAAAAAATAATCCCAATAAACCCGTTTCAGACAGGAGCCTCAAAAATAATGAACTTGCATCGCCTTTATTCAAAAAGGTATACTTGTAATTTGCCATGACCGCATCGACATCTACAACTTTTCCCATATATCTGTCGTGAGATATGCTGTGCGAGCCTAAACCGGAGCCAAACACAGGGTTATCCTTAAAGCTTTCCCAGGCAACTAAGGCGTTACTAAACAGCGTAAAAGTGCTTAAATTTGTTTCTTCCAGTTCTGTCTTCCCCGTGAGTGCGTTAATTGAGTCATCAACCCTTATCTTAAGATCAGCTATGTTGTCGTAAGCAGAAAACAGGAGTATAGATATAAGCACAGTACCTACCACTAAATACCGTGTTTTAGCGTAATTGAAAAATAGCAGCATGAATGAAAAAAACATCCCCATATAACCTACTAAGGAAAAAGACAAAACAACCGACAAAATAATCACGAGACTCCTCCCTTTGTTTAGAAATTTGAAATTGCTCTTTGAAAAAGAAGTGATCGCTGCAAAGAAAGCCGGTATCATAACATAACAGAAAGCTGACGGCTCAGACATAATTGAGTTAATCTTTAAAAAACCGGCTTGGCTTAAATGTAAACGCCATGAGGGAAATATATAACTAAAATCATAGCCCGCCCTGAAACCTAACAAATAGCTCAACTCTTGAAATAATCCGATTAACCCCACTAAAAACGCAAGGTTTAGATAAACCTTAAATAGCCTTTTTACATCATAGCTATTCACTTTCATCAAAAGATAAAATATCAGAGAACTTGAAAATATCCCGATCACCTGTTTTGCTAAAAGGGAAAAAGTATCTTTGGCTACATAAATATTATAAAGTGAAAAAACAATTACGGCCCCAAATAAGAAAAGGAACGTCTTATTAAAGTAAACACCTCTTAAAAGCGGAATGAACAACACCAAAACCAAAGCCATTAAAAAGTAACTACCCCGCACTTCCATAAAAGGCAGAATATCCCGAAAAGCCAATGCATCACTAAAGACAATAAAAACAGCGATATAGTTAATCACCCGACGTGACACTGTCCTCATCCTTACGCCCTCAGAAGGTTTACCTCTATTATCAGTTTGGATATATTTTTACAGCTATAGCAAACAGCTTAGCAATAGCTTAAACTAAAGCAGAAAGCCTTTAGACCATATTAATTCCTCATAATCCAAAATGAGCCAGGTTCTCTATAAGAGATTTCATCCTTAAGTATAGGGCATTTTTCAGTAAGCTCTTCTGGAAAATTATGTGTTAGATAATTTAAGGCGCCAATCAAACGAGCGGATAGAATTACTATTTTCTTTATGGAAGACTTCATCGTAACTCTCTTCTATTACTTTGTGACGCGAAAGACGCTACGTGGCCAAAGTCATATCCAATAACACTTCGACGTCAGATGCTATGGTTCCGGTTACAGTTTCTCCCTGCAAAACACGGAGTCGCACGCCAGTATACTGCCGTCTTGGGGATTCTTTAGTGACTCTTCTCCTCCCATATACCTAAAACCTCTTTGCCTGAGCATGTCATAAATCGCATCAAACAGATACTGGCCCTGGTACAAAGATTGAAAACTTGTTTCCACAATTAATACAGAAGCTCTCGAAATCAGCCGGTCGCCTCCCAAAATAACTTTATCCTCGAATCCCTGCACATCAATTTTGACTAAGATATCATCAACAATATCTAACTCGCTTAAAATATCATCTAATCTTCTAATTTTAATTGTCTGAGTCGTTACATTTTTTGTAAACGGAAACGCTTCTTTATGTATTTCCCTCATGGGCAAAAGAGAAGAACTTGGCGTAAAGTCATTACGGAAAATCTGAGCTTCGCCATTTTTGTCACCTAAAGCAAAGTTAAAGGCATGGAACTTTGGGATGCGCCCCATCCTTTTCAATAACTCGTTATAGCAATCCTCAAGTGGCTCGAAAGAATAGAGCGTCGCATCGCGTAATAGCCGGTGGATTTGCGAGGCAAACTGCCCTGTGTTGGCGCCTATGTCCAATACCGTTCGGATACTCATTCCCTTCAGCCATTCGTACGGCTCGAATTTTGGAATTCGTCTGATATCCAATCCGCAGAGGTGAAAAGTTGCCTTGACAACAGACTTCGCCGTTTTTAGCATAATTGTTTTTGTCCTTTTTTCTTGAACTTAACGGAAGCCCTAAAAATGACATCTTCCCATTGTTTCGCGTAATTCTTTAGCGTCAGATCCTTAACTCTCTCATATCCTTTTTTAATAAACTCTTTTCTTAATTGTTCTTCCGGCCAGATTTTATATATCTTTTCGGCCATATCATCTACATTATTGGGATCAAATAGCAGCCCTGAACCTCCGACCTGTTCTATACATCAAGAAGAATATGGATTTTCTCCATAACATTGTGGAATCTCTTCTCGAAATCTAGATGCTCAAAATAGAACTGATACGCATTATCACTAAACGCTTGGTGACTTTCCAGAATATGTTCAATGCAATTGTTAATCTGATATTCTGAATCCGTAGCAAGTCCAATCCTGTGAATAGCAACTAACCTTTTCAGGTCGGACAAATAAGATGGCACAATAACAGGAAGCCCACATCGCAAAAAGGCAGCAAATTTCCCAGACGATAAACCTATTTCCTGGACATTGATGGGTAAATCTCTTTTATACCATGACAGCCCTATATCTGCGGAAGAGACAAGACGCACATAATGCTCAGCGGAAAGGCAGTCTAGTGAGAGGTAAATCTTTGTCTCCGACTTGTTAATACCATTTATCAGCTCTCTCAAAGGCATGGAAAACCGCAGAGCCGCAAAAGCTTTGGATTATCCAGCATCATCGCAAGACGAGCTATTTTCGCACTTACTTTTGTGAAATTCATTTCCCTCATAAACAATTATCTGCCTCCTTGCAAAACGATCATTTCAGCGCATTCTACGTCACATTTCACAACATCTACTGTACGAATCGCATTGTCGGAAATATATTGATCAAGTGTTACGACATCGCACACAAAAGTAATTATCCAAAATCATGCTTTACATTTTGTAAGGCCTTTCGGTTAAGTGGGAAATTACGTATCTCATCTAAAACCGCACGAATCCATATCCTAAAGCCAAGCTTCCTTCTACGCATTTCAATCAAGGACATAAACGCAGCCAAATTAAATCCAATAGGTTTTCCCCAAAGATATGTACCAAACTTGAGTCGATTGCGGATTCCATTGTATATGTATGCATTCTCGTGATTTGAGGAACATCCTACCTTATGTAATATTTTTGCCATTGGATCGACAATAACACGTAAATTGAGTTTGCGAATTTGCAGAGCAAATTCGGCTTCTTCATAAGTGAGAAAATATTTATCCGGCAGCCCACCCACACGATCCCAAACACTTAATTTGCAAAAGATAGCCACTCCAGGCAGATAGTCTACATCGTAGGGCTCAGAGCATTTTATCTCACGTAAGCCGCCAATGGAAATGCGAAATTTTCTGATGAATCCGCCACAGGCCCATATTTGTTCAGGGCAACTCAAAAAAGATATGCAAGGTCCAACCGCCCCAATATTTTTCGATTCAAGTAAACGTAGCAGCCGATCTAACGCATCGGCCAACACAACTGTATCGTTGTTAAGAAGAAGCACCGAACCGTGTGATACATTACGACACGCACTAACAGCCATATTATTCGCTTTTGCAAAGCCTGCAGTTCCCCCTGTTCTAAAAATTTTTGCCCTATTTTTTAACCGTTCCGGGATCTCAATTTTTTGAGTAGGATCATTATCTGCGACAATTATATCTAAGAAATCTTTACCAACGATACTATCAAGACAATTCCACGTCTCAGCTTCTTCCCCGTAATGGAGAATGACACAAAGGGTTTTATTGCGACTCATAATGTTTCCTTAAACTATCCATCAGCTTCTGATCGCGAAAATATTTAACTGTAAATCCATTCCACACATTTCCTTAACTTTGACAAAAGGGAATTTAGAAGTGAAGGCATCTTTTATGTGATAGCGAAATCCCTCATTTTTCAAAAGATTCAAAATTTCACCAAGCATTTGTGGTTTTTTAGAAATAGAATGCCACTCGATGAATATACAGTCAACGTTGTTTAGCACATCAGCGCAATCAAAAATAACTTGGTTCTCGGCCCCTTCAATATCAATTTTTAACAAATCAACGTGCCCTATCTCTAAAATTAGGTCTCTGAGACGAGTAGACGGTACTGTTACTGATTTTTTAACCAAGTCATGTCCATCCTGATGTATCTGCCCGGAATAACCGCCCTCGATATCAAATTCCACACCTTGCTCGTTTACCCATACTGCTTTATTGAACGCAATTACTCTATCTTCAAGAGATAAATTTTTAATATTATTATTAAAGCAGTCAAATATTTCTGGATCCGCTTCATATGCAAATACTTTTGCGTTATATATCTTAGAAAAATAAATTGTAGCCAAACCAATATTTGCTCCACAGTCAATTACAACAGGTGATTCACTTGTAAACTCTTTTACCTTGAAAATTTCATCAATAAAAATTTCTTTTAATCCTGCACAGAAAGTAGCTGCATCTACATATTCAATTATACCCATCTTTGTTTGTGCGATTCCGTAACTATACCGAGACCTTCTTCGAACTTTCCACAATTCCAGAAGCGGCATAAAATGAACTAATTTCAACTCATCAAGTAAAGTATTAAGTTTATTAATATTATTCATTCCAAATTTCTTCATCTTCATTTTCCATTTTTTATGTTGTACTTATAAAATAAGAGTGGCTGTAACCATTGTTATTACCCTTGTGAAAATAATTCCCAATACACCTATTTTGCGAAATAGAATGATTGGAGTTGGGAAAAACATACAGCTGTACCTTTATTTTACCTATGCCATTTAAAAAATAAACAAGGGTCTCATGAAGTAAATTCAATATAGAAGCAAATTCAATATATACGATAAGCTGCTCGTGCTGCTCCTCCTTAAATATCATTTTAATTTAAATAAAGTATTTTCATCTTAAAATTTTTCTTTTCAATTTACTTAATACTTTCTTGAATAATGAGCGTTGAAGATGATTTATTTGCATAAACTTATCAGCTTTTCTCGTTATAACTATGTTGTCTGGGTGTTTTAATGGGAAATTGAGGGTTTCAGTTTTTAATCTACTTAGATTTGAATCTTTATTACGTGTATGTGTCCCCTCCTTACCAAACCCAATATTACTTACCAAATTTACTTCCGGCAAAATATTAACCCCTCCTGCATTCCAAATTGAATAGGTCCATATATAACCCCAAGTATCAATTTCACCGGCACATACTCGATCAAAAATATGTTCCCAATATTTTTGTGCTTTTTTTAATTTGAATAGTTCTGCTAAAAAATTCCCTTTTTTTAGTTGAGGCCATTCTTCCATTTCCAGGTCAAAGTGTTTCCACGCCCTCCGCCAACTGGCCCACCCCCAGCAATGCATATATTTCGAAAAATAGTAGCTGTTATCAGTCCTTCGCCTGGGTTGAAAATTATTACCGGATATAGTCATCACTTGGTCTTCATCAGCATATCTGTGAAGTAACTTCTCACAAAATTGAAAAAAGGAATCATTCGGCAAGACATCATCCTCCAGAATAATCCCCATCTCCTCATGTTCAAAAAACCAGGTAATTGCTCTGCTTACTGCGTACTTACAGCCTAAGTTTTTTTCCTGAAAGAGAGTCTTAACCTCACACTGCCAATCAATGTGGTTTATCACATAATCACGCACGGCCTTTACTTTTTCTGCTTCGCCGCTTCGCGACTCGCGCGCGCCATCAGCGGCTATATAAAGTCGCGGCGGCTTGGCTTGGTGTATGGCTTCAAAAACCCGCCTTGTTGTATCTGGACGATTAAAGACCAAGAACAAAACAGGATTCTTCAATAGCTCTGGAGAAGAGGACACTTTGTCAATCATACTGATAGTTCCCCTTTACTTAGAACTTGCTCAAAGTAGTCGATTGTTTTCTTCAAGCCCTCTTCCAAAGATACCGTTGGTTGCCAGCTCAACTTCTCCTTTGCCAGTGTAATATCAGGGCAACGCTGTTTGGGGTCATCGGGAGGTAGTGGCTTGTACTCCAATTTGGAATTCGAACCCATCAGATCAATAATTATGTTTGCTAATTCCAGGATTCTGGTCTCCGTAGGATTGCCCAGGTTTACCGGACCAGTAAAATCGTCAGGCGAATCCATAAAGCAGACAAATGCCTCAACTTGATCATCAACATAACAAAAGGAACGGCTTTGACTGCCGTCTCCATAAATCGTTATGGGCTCATTCCGGAGTGATTGGATGATAAAGTTGGATACCACCCGGCCGTCATTAGGATGCATTCGAGGGCCGTAGGTGTTGAAAATACGAGCCACCTTTATGCGCAATTTGTGTTGTCGATAATAATCAAAGAACAGGGTTTCTGCGCAACGTTTCCCCTCATCATAACACGAACGTACACCGATAGGATTGGCATGCCCCCAGTAACTTTCCGTTTGTGGATGTACTTTAGGGTCTCCATATATCTCGCTGGTTGAGGCATGGAATATTTTAGCCTTTAGCCTTTTTGCCAGCCCAAGCATATTGATAGCGCCATGGACGCTGGTTTTAGTCGTCTGCACAGGATCAAACTGATAATGGACTGGAGAGGCAGGACAAGCCAAGTTGTATATTTCGTCTACCTCAACGTAAAGCGGAAATGTCACATCATGGCGCATGGCTTCAAAATTAGGATTTGAAATGAGATGGGCGATGTTGTTCCTTGTTCCAGTGAAGTAATTGTCAACACAAAGCACATCATGTCCTTCCTGCAAAAGCCTTTCACAAAGATGCGAGCCGAGAAAGCCCGCTCCGCCCGTTACTAAAATCTTTTTCATCATCTTATTCCTAAACACTTGCGTTAAAGTAGTAAATAAAAAACGCTATTAACTGTTTTCGCGTATAGCGAATAGCCTTTTTCTTTCATGAATTGTGTTATTTTATCCTTGCCCAATTCGTCCAGAAAAGTCATAAGCTGCTCAACGAGGACCATTGTTGGCCTGTACTTTTCCCAGTTATTTGACGAAAGTACTTCAAAGTCTAATCCTTCCACATCTACATTAATGAAGTCTATTTTATAGTCAGGCGGTAAGTGTTCATCCAATATATCAGAAAGGCGTCTTGGCCTCATGTCTACAGTATCAACTACAACATAATTGCCATTCTCAAGTGTTTTTTTTACTAGGTCTTTAGAAAAACTATTAAGAGCAGGGTCATTAAATACATAATACTTTATTATTTCTTTCTTGTCAGAAATTGCTATTTCAAGATTTATATCCCTTGGTCTAAGCTTGTTAAACATTCGCATGCCGCCAGGCATAGCATCAATATTAATCCCTCTCCAACCTCTCTTATAGAAATAATTCGTATTTGAAAACCTTTTGGGATGATGGGCGCCAACATCTACATAAAACCCCTTTTCTTGCTTTTCAAAAATTCTTCGTAAGATCATATCCTCTCCCTCCTGAGAATATGATTTTGTTGAATAACCATCAAAAATTAGATTTCTCCATTCTGTCACAAGTTTACAATATCTTTTAGGGATAAATTTCTTAATAATCTTTTTTACTTTATTCATCATCATATATTGCTGGAAAGGTCCTGCTGCCTGAGTCAACTTGGTTTCCAATTACACTGAGCGGATTGGATTAGCAGACATCAGCATCATAACAACTTGCCTGCTTGTCTTTGGTATGAACCCTATAGAAAACACTGCGACGAAATACGAAATCACTGTTGCAACTGCAGCACCGTTTATCCCATATTTTGGTATAAGAATAATATTGAAGATAACATTCACTATAGCACCAATGAATGTTCTAAAAAACGAGATTCTTGTATAATTTTCGGCTATTAAATATTGACTGCTTGCCACTCCTAAGAATACGAATACTCCTGCCCAGATATGAATCGCCAATACGGGACCAGCCTTAGAAAACTGTGTTCCGTACAGTAACAGCACAATATTCCCAGCCATAAATGTCATGACCAAGGCAATTGGCAGCGAAATCCACACCATTAAAACATAAAGCTTTTGCAGTCTCGCGTAGTATAATTCTTTGCTTTGAGTTTTAGCGTTAAGAATAGCCGGAAACAGCGAACCACATATAACCACTGGTATAAAGTACCATGCCTCTGACAGTTTCACAGCCGCAGCGTATTGGCCAACTGCCTCGTCATTGAGCATATGTTTTATCATTACCTGGTCAATTCGCAGATATATGGAAATAGCTATCGCTGACAATATCAATGGCCAGGAATCTTTTAATAGCCCGGTTGCCACTTTGAAGCTAAATTGCCAATTGAATATATTTAATTTTTGTTTAAAATAAACAACCGATAGTCCAATTGCCAGAATCAGACTCTCTATCAATACTACCAAGGCAAAATAAATCAATGGCAGGCCCAACCAGATAAAAACGAGTTTGGCAACTGAAACCACAACCAAAGAAGTAATTTGAGAAACAGCAATAAATTTTGCTAAAACATTAGCCTCAAAATAAAACCGTATAACATTAAAAGGCTGAAAAATCAAACCAAAGGCGATAATGAAAATCATCAAGTTGCTCTGTCTATCATCCCCCATGAAATAAAGCGTTATTGAAAGCAGTATTAAAACAAGGCCGGAACCTGCCAGCTTTAATATAAATGCTGTGCCGAGAAATTCGTCCCGCTTTTTGGGAAAATTAACCAGTTCTCTAACAAGAATGCCATTTAAGCCCAGCGACGATAATGCGGAAAACAAGACGACCACACTCATCGCATAGCTTAGAACACCAAATCTTTCCGGGCCGAGATAACGGGCGACATAAACCCCAACGAACAGTCCGACCGCCATTCGGAAGATACTCTCTGCTATTAGCCACGATGTATTTACAAAATATCTCTTGAAACCCTTCAATTCCAAAGCGACTGCTCCTTATCTTGTTTGTGCGCATAGCCAATCTGGATATGTCTTCTATAGTATGAAAAATAGCAAGTTAAATAGATACCGGCCAATAAAAAAACATCGGTTGAGCAGTCTGTATTCTGCGCCACGGTGTTCATAGCTTTACAGCACCACCATTGCTGTATTGGACGGTTCGCCGTCACCGGCCTTGTTGACTGCGATGATGCGGTATTCCAATTCTTTGCCGCGGGGCTGCTCGACCAGAGTTGCTTTGCTGCCCCTCTGTGCCTTTGCCCCTTCGTCCCTATACCCTGACCTACTTCAAACGTCTCATTCTCAACTGTGAATGCCTCATTCCATCCTGGAAATGTCTTATTTCCAATTAGAAACGCATCATTTTCAACTGGAAACGTCTCATTTACTCTTGGCAACGCCTTGATGTAAGCCTACATTAGTACGATACAAACTTACAATGCCACATTGTAAAGTTACAATATCACGATGCAAATTTACAATACTACAATGTGACATAACTATGCCATGATAGTACAGTGCAAGACTATTTCATTTTGTTGGAGGCTTTCTCAAAGCCATCGAAAATGATTTTTCTATTCATAAATAATCTCCGCCGTTTTCATCGCCTCTTTTCTAAACGACAGGCTTACACGGTTTAGATCGACTAACTCTATAGAGTAAAGAGTTTCAATACTCTCAAGCAAATCTTCAATGGT
>SDBT01006645.1_pt1 | contig 19124 bp, 13 predicted proteins | sample 2277101 | NCBI WGS metagenome assembly SDBT01 (sample SAMN10404973, study PRJNA504765) | marine sediment metagenome | isolation source: marine sediment core GS10_PC15, 103 cmbsf | place: Arctic Ocean: Southern Knipovich Ridge | collected 2010 | reverse complement strand
ACCGGCTTGTCCAGAAGGACGTGAAGTTCAAGGAGCTCGGCCTGGTCATCGTGGATGAGGAACAGCGTTTCGGCGTGGCCCACAAGGAGCGATTGAAGCAGCTTCGTAAGACCGTGGATGTCCTCACTCTCACGGCGACCCCTATACCTCGCACGCTCCACATGGCCCTGGTGGGGCTGCGGGAGATGAGCTCGATCATGACGCCTCCCGAGGACCGGTTGCCGGTCGAGACGCGAGTCGCCGAATGGGATCCGGACCTCGTGGGCGATGCCGTCAGGCGGGAGATGAACCGGGGCGGCCAGGTGTTCTTCGTGCACAATCGCGTGGAGACGATAGACCGCATGGCTCACCGCCTGCAGCAGATCGTGCCCGAGGCGCGCATAGGGGTGGGGCACGGCCAGATGCCGGAGAGGGACTTGAAGGAGGTGATGCATGCCTTCGTCAACAGGGATCTGGACGTGCTGGTCTCCACCAACATCGTGGAGTCCGGGCTGGACATCCCGAGCGCCAACACTCTGATAGTCGACCGGTCGGACACCTTTGGCCTTGCCGATCTCTACCAGCTGCGGGGCAGGATAGGGCGGTTCAAGCACAAGGCATATGCATGCTTTATGATCGATAGGGGGGTATCCCTGAGCCAGGTGGCTCGCAGGCGGCTCAAGGCGATGGAAGACTTCTCCGATCTCGGATCGGGGTTCAGGATAGCACTGCAGGACCTGGAAATACGCGGCGCCGGGAACCTTCTCGGGGGTGAGCAGCACGGTTTCATGGCCGCGCTCGGGTTCGATCTCTACAGGCAGCTGCTCGAGCGGACCGTGCGCGAGCTGAAGGGGGAGAAAGCCGAGGAGTGGATTGCCCCCACGCTCGATCTTGGCTGGGAGGCCTACCTTCCCGACTCCTATGTGGGGGAGAGCGCGCTGAAGTTTGACCTGTACCGCAAGATGGGCGATGCACGGTGCATGGAGGATGTGGAGGCGCTGCGGAGGGAACTGGAGGACCGCTTCGGCCCTCCCGGGCCGGAGGTCTCGCGGCTGGTGTCGATGACGGAGCTGAGAGTGCGTGCGGGCATGGTGGGTCTCAGCCACGTGGGGCTGCAGGACGATCACCTGCTTGTGCGCCTTTCCGCGCGTTTGCCCCTGAGCCCCGAGATGGTGGAGTCCTGCAGCGTTGATTTCGGGGACGGGGTGGAGGTGAAGGGCGATGATATGTTGCTGCTGCCGCTGGGAGATGCGGCGGGAGACGAGCAGGAACTGGAGCAGGCCGTTAGAAATCTGTTGCGGGTGGTCGGCCGCTGTGCTAACATCAAAAGATGATGAGCGATAGTAAGTTGCATACAATGCCGGCTTGCGGCCGGTGTGATCCGGCCGGGGGCCGGCGTCAGCGGTTGCAGTGGAGATGCGGCGCGGTCTGCCTGGCCGTTGTACTGGCGGGGGCACTCCCGGCTGCGTGCGAGCCGGTCCTGCTCGACCGGGTGGTGGCCCGGGTGAACGACAGGGTCATCACGCAGAGCGACGTCGAGGAGTTCCTCGCTGGAAACGGCGCATCGGACCCGGCTGCGTGGAAGGCGGCTGTCCTGGAGCTTGTGGACAGGACCGTTCTCCTGCTGGCGGCGGAACGGCAAGGCGTGGAGATCCCCGATGAGCAGGTGACCCGGGAGCTGGAGCGCCTGGGTGTCTCGCCCCGCGAGCTGGGGCTCTCCGAAGAGCTGGTTCGAAAGAGGATCAGCGATGAGCTGACAGTCCGGGCCTTTGTCGAGGCACGCCTCAGTGCGGGCGCGATGGAGCCCTCGCTGGATGAGCTCCGCCAACACTACGGGAAGATCGGCAAGCGCTTTGTCAAGCCGGAGAAGGTGACGCTGCGTATCATCGCTCTTGGGGTCGGGCCAGAGGACGCGCGGGACCAGGTCCGGCTCAAGGCCGAGGACATCCTTGCCATGCTGAAGGAAGGAGAGGATTTCGCCGCTCTTTCGAGAAAGCATTCCACGGGTGCGATCGCGGCCAGGGACGGCCTGGTGGGGGCCGTGGAGCGAAGCGCCTTGAAGCCCGGGCTTGCGGCGGAGCTTGAAGGACTGGAGGCGGGTGCCAATACGGGCGTGATAGAGCTCGAAAGAGGGTTCCAGATCGTCAAGCTGGAAGAAAGGGACCCGCAGCGCCTGATGAGTTTCGAAGAGGTGAGGGGTGTCGTGAGGCAGTCGCTGATGCGGCTGCGGCAGCAGCAGGCGCTGCAGAAGCTCATCGTCCGGTTCAAGCGGGAAGTGACGGTTGAGATCCGCGACTGACGGTGCCCGGCGGCCGGGCCGCGGCCGTGAGTTGCGCTCGCTGCTCGCGGAGGAGCGCCTACGCCCGCGGCGGCGTTCAGGCCAGAGTTTCCTGGTGGACCGCCGTGTTGAGGACGCAATAGTCCGCCTTGCTGCACCGGGCAAGGACGACTTTGTGCTGGAGATAGGGGCGGGCGCCGGCTTCCTGACTCAGAAGCTTGCGGATGCAGCCGGAGAGCTGGTCGCGGTGGAAATAGACCGGGGGCTGTGCCGGCTGTTGGAGAGGCGCCTGGCCGCGGTGGGCAATGTCCGAATAGTCCGGGCGGACATCCTCGACGTCGACATCGGGAAGCTGGCCGGGCCGCGCCGGATCAAGGTCGTCGGTAACCTGCCCTACAACATCACGTCCCCGATCCTCTTCTGGTTGATCGAGAGCGCGGGCATGATCGAGACCGCGGTGGTGATGGTGCAGCGGGAGTTCGGCGCCCGCATGCGCGCGGGCACCGGAGACAAAGGTTACGGGGCCCTCAGCGTGGCGGTCAACTGGAAGGCAGTCATCGAGGAATGCTGCCCCGTCAGCCGTTCGTGCTTTTGGCCGGAGCCGGGAGTGGACTCGCTCCTCATGCGCATGAGGATGAGGCGCGTGCCCCCGGTGGACGTGCTGGACGAGGAGGTGCTTACGGCCGTGGTGCGGGGTGCGTTCGGGAAGCGCCGCAAGAGGGTGGTGAACTCGCTCGCCATGAGCGGGTACGGCGGTTTGGAGAAGGAGGACTGGGGCATGGCACTCGGCGAGGCGGGGATCGACGGGGGGCGGCGCGCAGAGGAACTGTCGCTGGAGGAGTTCGCGCGGCTGGCCAACGAGGTGTGCCGCCTCCGCGGAGGTGGGCGCCTCCGCGGACAGGGAGAGCAGTTGTGAGCGAGCACGAGTCCATCACGCCCGGGGTGGTTCGCAGGATCGCACGGCTGGCCCGGATAGAGATATCAGCAGGGGAAGAGAAGGCCTTCGCCCGCCAGCTCAACGAGATACTGGAGTACGTGAAGAAGCTGGAGGAACTGGATACCAGCTCCGTGGAGCCGACTTCCCACGTGGTGCCGATGCTGAACGTGCTGAGGGCAGACGAGGTGAAGCCGTCCCTGTCGCGTGATGAGGCGCTTTCCGGAGCGCCCGAAGACGCGCAGGGCTGCTTCCGCGTGCCGAAGATCATAGAGTGACCGGTACCGGGCAGGAGAACGCAGTGGAACTCTGGCAGCATACGGGCCACGATGCCCGGCAGCTCATCGCCACCGGCAAGGCGAGCGCGGAAGAACTGGTGAAGTCCGTGCTGGGCCGCATCGAGGCGCGCGAGGGGGACCTGCACTGCTTTGTCAGCGTCAGGCATGAGGAGGCCGTCCGTGAGGCCCGGGCGATCGACCGGCGCCTTGCCTCGGGAGAGGATCCGGGCCAGCTTGCCGGGTTGCCGGTGGCGGTTAAGGACAACTTATGTGTCCGGGGCGAAGAGACGACTTGCTCTTCAGCAATCCTTCGCGGCTTCTACCCTCCCTACGAAGCGACGGCGGTGGAGCGGCTGAGGGCCCGGGGGGCGATCGTCATCGGAAAGACGAACATGGACGAGTTCGCAATGGGCTCATCCACGGAGAACTCCTGCTCCGGCGCCACGCGCAATCCATGGGACACATCGCGCATCCCGGGAGGCTCGAGCGGCGGCAGTGCGGCGGCGGTGGCGTCCGGCGAAGCGACCATCGCCGTCGGCTCGGATACCGGAGGCTCGATACGGCAGCCGGCAGCTCTCTGCGGTGCGGTCGGGCTGAAGCCGACCTACGGGCGGGTGTCGAGGTACGGGCTCGTGGCTTTTGCCTCGTCGCTCGACCAGGTAGGCCCTGTAACCCGGGACGTGGAGGATGCCGCGATGGTCTACGAGGCGATGGCGGGTCACGACCAGCGGGACTCGACGTCCATCCCTGATCCTGTGAAGCCATGCGGGCCGGCGCTCACCGAAGACGTGGGTGGCCTGAAGGTGGGAGTGCCGAAGGAGTACTTCGTCGGGGGGCTTGACCGGGAAGTCGAGGCCGCCGTGCGGCGGGCGCTCGGCGAACTCGAAGAGTGGGGGGCTGTTATCGAAGAGGTGTCGCTGCCGCACACCGAGTATGCCGTTGCCACCTACTACCTGATCGCCACCGCGGAGGCCAGCTCCAACCTGGCCCGCTACGACGGGGTCCGGCACGGCCCCCGTGCGCATGCGCGGAACGGGGGTGCGGCAGGAGAGGCTGCCGGTGGAGGAGAAGCGGGCCCGGGGCGGATAGTCCGGATGTACGAGAAGACGAGGCAGGAGGGGTTCGGGGCGGAGGTGAAGCGGCGGGTGATGCTGGGGACCTACGTCCTGAGCGCAGGATACTACGATGCCTACTACCTCAATGCCCAGAAGGTCCGCTCGCTCATCAAGCAGGATTTCGACTCGGTCTTCCAGCGCTGCGACTGCCTGGTAACGCCGACTTCGCCGACCCCCGCATTCCGGGTCGGGGAAAAGACAGAGGACCCGCTCCAGATGTACCTGTCGGACATCTTTACCATATCGGCGAACCTCGCCGGCATACCCGGGATATCGGTGCCCTGCGGCAGGAGTCCGGAAGGGCTTCCCATCGGGCTGCAGCTCCTGGGGAAGCCCCTGGACGAGGCGACGCTGCTGCGGGCGGCTTATACATTCGAGAAGCGCACGACGTGTGGCTTTGACAGGTCGGTCGTCTACGGGATCACGCCCTGACCTACAGTCCCGGGCGGCGTGAACGGAAAACGAGGGGAAACGAGAAGAGTGAACTACGAGCCGGTGATGGGCCTTGAAGTCCATGCGGAGCTTGCGACCCGTTCGAAGGTGTTCTGCGGCTGTGCGACCGGGTTCGGCGCGCCCGCCAACACCCATACGTGCCCGGTGTGTCTGGGATTGCCGGGGGTGCTCCCGGTGCTGAACGAGCGGGCGCTGGAGCTGGCCCTGCGCGCCGCGCTCGCGCTTGACTGTCGCATACTTTCCAGGAGCACGTTCGACCGCAAGAACTACTACTATCCGGATCTGCCGAAGAACTACCAGATCTCCCAGAACTATTTTCCCTTTGCTGAAGGGGGGCGGCTGGAAATAGACGTGGACGGGGACATCCGGGCGGTGCGCATAGACAACGTCCACATGGAAGAGGACGCTGGCAAGAACCTTCACAGCGAGGACACCGGGCTGGCGGACTCGAGCCTGGTGGACTACAACCGGGCCGGCGTGCCCCTGCTGGAGATCGTAAGCGAGCCGGATATGCACTCGCTGGCGGAGGTAGAAGCCTACATGACCACTCTCACGGGGGTGCTCCGCTACACGGGTGCGTCCGACTGCAAGATGGAAGAGGGGAGCCTGAGGTTCGAGGCAAACGTCTCCATGCGTCCCCGGGGGACTACGGACCTGGGCCCGCGGGTGGAGATGAAGAACCTCAACTCGTTCAAGATGGCGCTGGCGGCCCTGGAGTACGAGATAACGCGCCAGCAGGAAGTGCTGGAAGGGGGCGGCCGGGTAACGCAGGAGACGCGCCTCTGGGACTCAGCGGCCGGGGTCACCCGGTCGATGAGGAGCAAGGAGGAGGCGCACGATTACCGCTATTTCCCGGAGCCGGACCTTGTCCCCGTCGCCCTCGACGAGGCATGGATAGAGAGCGTGAAGGCGGAGCTGCCCGAGTTCCCTGCCGCGAAGCGCAGGCGTTACGTGGAGGAATACGGGCTGCCGGCCTACGATGCCGGCGTGATAACGTCCGACCCTGCCGTGGCCGGTTTCTTCGAGGAGGCTGTCGCGGCTTTTCCGGACGCGAAGGCAGTCAGCAACTGGGTTATGGGTGAGTTGCTGCGTGCGATGAACGAGAGCGGGATCGGTATGGACTCGTGCCGTCTCGCTCCTGTGGACCTGGCCGGCCTGCTGCAGCGTATAAAGAAGGGCGAGCTCAGCACGACCGCGGCCAAGAAAGTGTTTGCGAAGATGTTTGCATCCGGGCGGAGCGCGGGCGAGACGATCCGTGAGGAGGGTCTCGCCCAGGTGAGCGATGAGCGCGCGCTCATGGATGCCGTAAACCAGGTGCTCGAGGAGAACGAGAAGACGGCAGGGGACTACCGCGCCGGGAAAGAGCGGGCCCTGGGATTCCTGGTCGGGCAGGTGATGAAGGCGACACGCGGCAAGGCGAACCCGCAGGTGGTGAACAAGCTGCTCGTGGAGGCGCTCGGCGGCAAGAAGGACGAGGAGGAGAGATGAGGACCCGCGCATGGCGGCGAGGGGTGGCTGCCAGCGCCGCTGTCATTGCAGGACAGGGTCCTGGATGAAAGGTTGACCGGGATGGTGTGTCAGGAGTGTGAGGAGGCCGTATGGAGATGGAGAACGAAGTCGTCAGCGTGATACTGGCCGCAGGTAAGGGCACCAGGATGAAGTCCGGCATGGCGAAGCTCGCGCACGAGCTCTGCGGTCAACCTCTTGTCAAGTACGTGGCGGATGCCTCGCGCGGATGCGGCATCAAGAGAAACGTCATCGTCGTGGGGTTCGATGCGGGGAAGCTCAAGGAGGTGCTTGGCAGCGGGTTCGAGTACGTGGTACAGGAGAAGCAGGCGGGCACCGGGCACGCGGTGCTGCAGGTGGCGCCCCTTCTGGAGGGGTTCGACGGCGATGTGCTCGTGCTCCCGGGAGATGCGCCGCTGCTCACCTCGGAGGTGCTCGACGAGCTGGTGCAGCGCCACCAGGCAAGCGGAGCTGCCGCCACCATCCTGACGGCGATAGTCCCGGACCCCGGTTCCTACGGAAGGATAGTGCGCGACTCCGGGGGCAAGGTCATAAAGATAGTCGAGCGCCGCGACGCGGCTCTCCAGGAAGTGCAGATCCGGGAGATAAACAGCGGTACCTACTGCTTCCGGGCGAAGATGCTGATGGGGATGCTGCCGGACATCGACCGCCACAACGCGCAGGGCGAGTACTACCTGACCGATGTCATCGGACTGTTGTTCGCGCGGAACATGCCCGTCGAGACGCTCCTGGTGCGCGATCACAGGGTCGTGCTCGGGGTCAACAACCGGCGCGAGCTTGCCGATGCTATGCACATATTCCGGCAAAGGGTGCTGGAGGAGTTGATGCTTTCCGGGGTCACAGTGATAGACCCCATGACGACCTATGTCGAGGCGGCTGTGGAAATAGGCAATGATTCCATCATCTATCCTTTCACGGTGATTGAAAAGGGGACCAAAATCGGCTCGGGTTGCCGCGTCGGTCCCCATGCACGGGTCGCGAGAGCGACCATCGGCGAAGGCTCAGTCGTGGAATCCAGTGTGATAGTCAACAGCACGGTTGCTCCGGGCACCGTGGTGCCGCCCTTTACGGTCATGAGGGATGGCCACGTACAGGGAAGCTCGGGCTAGAAGGGGAGGGAAGAGATGAACTCGAAACGGATGATGTGGGTGTTCGGTACGTTCGCCCTCGTGTTCATGGTGGTCCTGGCGGTCGATACCGGGTGGAGCGGTCTCCTGGGCGGGGTCAAGGGCGTGAGATACCTGGACCTGGTCCCGCTGGGAGAGGCGCTCGAGGAAGTCGAGCGGAACTACGTAGACGATGTCGATGCTAAGAAGATGGTGCATGGCGCTATGGAGGGGCTGATCGAGTCCCTGGGCGATGCCCATTCCAGCTTCTTCGAGCCTGAAGAGTACAAGCGCATGCATGAGAACACGCAGGGGGAGTTCGGAGGGCTGGGGATCCTTATCGGGATGAGGGACGGCTTCCTGACAGTGGTGCGGCCCGTAGAGGGCAAGGTCGCGGAGCGGGAGGGTGTTGAGGCGGACGACCGGATCGTCGCCATCGAGGGGGAGATCACCGGCGGCATATCGATGGAGATGGCTGTGCAGCGGCTGCAGCACGGCATGGACCTGGCAGTCGTGCGTGAGTTGCTGGGCATCACACTCCCGGAAGCGGTTAACAAGCTGAGGGGCCGGGTCGGCAGCAAGGTCACGATCACGCTGCTGCGAGAGGGCCGCGAGGAGCCCTGGGACGTGACGCTGACGAGGGAGAAGATCGAGCTGGAGAGCGTGGCGGAAGTGAAGATGGTGGAGGAGGGGATCGGCTACATCCGGATAACGGACTTTGCCTCGGATACGGCCCATGCGCTTGCGAAGGGACTGAAGCGGCTTGAGGGGGAAGGGATGAACTCTCTTATCCTCGACCTGAGGAACAACCCGGGCGGGCTGCTGGAGTCGGCGGTGAACGTCTCGGATATCTTCCTGCCGCCGGGGCGGCTCATCGTCTATGCGCAGGGACGAGGCGGGAAACAGATGTTTAGCCGGAGCTCCACCGACAGGTATCCCTACAGGGAGTTCCCGCTCATCGTGCTGGTCAACGAGGTGAGTGCCAGCGGCTCGGAGATAGTGGCGGGCGCGATACAGGACTGGAAGAGGGGATTGCTGCTTGGCGCGAAGACTTTTGGGAAAGGCTCGGTGCAGAACGTTATCAAGCTGAGTGATGGCTCGGCGCTCAGGCTGACGACGGCCAGGTACTACGTCCCCAAGGGGCGGATGATAGACAAGAAGGGCATCGAGCCTGACATCGTTGTCGCTTCGGAGCTGCCTCGCTGGGGAGGTAAGCGTGCCAGGGAAGACGGGAAGAAAGTGCCTGAAGAGCCCGGGGACAAGAAAGAAGGCGACAGCAAGAAAGAAGAAGGCGGCAAGGGAGAAGGGGGAGGGAAAGCCGAAGGGGCTGCAGCCGAAGGGGCTGCAGAGGAAGAGCCGTTCAAGGATGTCCAGCTCGAGCGGGCCATAGAGCTGTTGAAGGCGTTCGAGTTGTTCAGCGAAGTCCTCCTCGGAAGCAAGGAGAGAGCTGCGGCCGGATGAACGTCCTGGGCATCGAGACATCCTGTGACGATACTGCCGCGGCGGTCGTTGCCAACGGACGCCGGATCCTCTCGAGTGTCGTTTCCAGCCAGGCGAAGCTGCACAGGCGCTACGGAGGTGTTGTGCCCGAGCTGGCTTCCAGGGCTCACCTCGAGATGATGGCGCCCGTGGTCAGGGAGGCGCTGCGCGAGGGCCGGGTGACCTTCGATGAGATAGACGCGATAGCGGTCACGGTGGGGCCTGGCCTGGTCGGGGCTCTGCTGGTCGGGCTTGGCACGGCCCGTGCGCTTGGTTATTCTCTCGGGGTCCCGCTGGTCGGAGTGAACCACCTGGAGGCGCACCTGTTTGCAAACTGCATGGGTGCGCGCAGGCCGCTTGTGCCGGCCGCAGCGCTGGTGGTCTCCGGAGGGCACACGGAGCTGGTGGAAGTGAGAAGCAGCGGCTTGTACCGTCATCTGGGCAGGACCCGGGACGATGCGGTAGGAGAGGCCTTCGACAAGGTCTCCAAGATGCTGGGGCTCGGCTATCCAGGCGGCCCGGTGATAGACCGGTTGGCCAGGCAGGGCGACGCCGCCCGGTTCCCGCTGCCCCGGCCGCGCCTGCGGGGTTCATGGGACTTCAGCTTCAGCGGTCTGAAGACGGCAGTCCTCTACGGCGTCACCGGGACAAGCGGCGGCCGGCAGGTGCCTGCGCGGGACGTCGCCGCGGGCTTCGAGGCTGCAGCGGTCGAGGTGCTTGTGGAAAAGCTTATGCTCGCCGCCGGGAAGATTGATGCACGTGCAGTATGGCTCGGGGGAGGGGTGGCGGCCAACAGCCTCCTGAGGGCCGAGACGTTGCGCGAGGCGCGCAAGCGGGGGCTTGGAGTCAGCATACCGTCGCTGTCGCTCTGCATGGACAATGCCGCTATCGTGGCGGCACTGGGTGGGGCGATGCTCAAGGCAGGCATGGAGTCTCCGGCCGGGGACGTGGATCCGGGCCTGGAGCTGGAGAAGGAAGGGCGCCTGCCGCTCCGCTCTGCTCATCGGCATGGAGTACACTAATGGGTTCGCAGATCGAGCAGCTCATTGGCCGCTCTGCGGCTCATTCGCAACTCAGCAGTTGCGCCGGGGGCGGAACTGCACACGGGGTGTCGTCCGTTGGTCGTACAGGTTCAGGATGAGTCAGACGGGAAGGTCTCGAGTGATGACCGGACAGAAGGAGCGCCGTGCGCGTGTTGTAATAGTGGGCAGACCCAATGTCGGCAAGAGCACGCTGTTCAACCGCATCGTGGGTGCGGGTGTTGCTATCGTGCAGGAGCAGCCAGGGGTGACGCGGGACCGGCTCTCTTGCGCGGCGGAGTGGGAGGGCGTCTGGTTCACCCTCGTGGATACCGGCGGGCTCGACCCGGGAAGAAGTGAGGGGATACCTGCAGCGGTGGAGCGACAGGTGCAGTTGGCGGTAGAGGAGGCCGACGCGATCCTGCTCGTCGTAGATGCGAGGAGACCTCTTACCTCGAACGACCTGGAAAGCGCCGAGAGGGTGCGCTCCAGCGGGGCGTCGGTGATCCTCGTGGCGAACAAGGTGGACTCGGGCAAGCAGGAGGTGGAGCTCGGAGCTCTTTACAAGCTCGGCTTCGGCGACCCGGTGCTGGTATCGGCCGAGCACGGCCTTCAGACCGACGAGCTGCTTGACCGGATTGTGAGTGCTATACCGGAAGGCGCGGCAGGAGAGGACGAGGCGGCGGAGGTCCGGATCGCCGTGGTAGGCCGTCCCAACGTGGGGAAGTCGTCCTTCGTGAACGCCTTACTCGAGCAGGAGCGGCTGATCGTAGACGATAAGCCGGGGACCACCCGCGATGCCGTGGAGGTCAGCCTGGGATCGGGAAGTGGGCGGCTGGTCTTCATCGATACTGCCGGGATGCGCAGGCGCGGGAAGATAAGCGACCAGGTGGAGAGGCTTAGCCTCGGCAGGGCGAACCGCAGCATCCGCATGGCTGATGTGGCGGTGCTGGTGGTGGATGGGGGGCAGGGAGTCACCACGCAGGATGCCCGTATTGCAGGGACTATCAGCCAGGCGGGACGCGGCTGCCTTGTCCTGATAACGAAGTGGGACCTCGCACTGGAGCACCTTGAGAAGAACACCGCGGGCGCCGGGCGGGAGCTCGCGCTGGATTACGAGGCGGCCGTGCGTGAACGGATGCCGCTCATCAAGTTCGCGCCGGTCCATTGCTGTTCGTCGGTGACCGGGGCCGGTGTCAGGGAGACGCTCAAGGTCATAATGGAAGTGGCGGCGCAGTGGCGCCGGCGGCTGCCGGCGGCACTGCTGACCTCGGTCAGGGATGATATCGCCAGCGGGGCGCAGCCCCCGGCTGCGCGGGCCAGGCGGCCCCTGAAGCTGTACGCTATCAGGCAGGTGCGCGTGTGCCCGCCGACTTTCACGCTGGAGGTCAACAATCCCATGCTGATCACGGAGTCCTACACCCGTTACGTGACCAGAAAAGTGAGAGCGGTGGCGGGGTTCTCGGGAGCGCCGCTGGTGTTTCTTCCGAGGCGCCGCAGCCCGGGGAAGGGGCGCAGGCGATGAACGGGCCGGCAGCGGCCGCCGCGGTAGCGGTGGCAAGCTATCTCCTGGGGGCGTTCCCTTCCGCGTATGTGTACGGGAAGCTCGTGCGCCGCATCGATATCAGGAAGCACGGCAGCGGGAACGTCGGCGCCGCAAATACATTCCGGGTGCTCGGCCCTGCAGCGGGTCTGGTCGTGCTTGCGGCTGATGCTGCGAAGGGGTGGGCTGCCGTAGCCGTGCTTGCCCCCCGGATCGCTGGTCCGCCGATGAGTTGGTGGCTGGCTGTGCTGGCGGGTGCAGCGGCGATTGCAGGCCACAACTGGACGGTGTTCCTGAGGTTCAGGGGTGGCCGTGGCGTGGCGACGAGCGCCGGTGTGTTTCTTGGGCTGGCGCCGCAGGCGCTTGCGGCCGCTGTGGCGGCATGGGTGATGACGATGCTGGCGACCAGGATCGTGTCCGTGGCGTCGATGTCCGGCGCGCTTGTCCTGGTGTTGGCCCTGTGGCTCACGCGCGTGCCCCTGGCCGTGATGGTGTTCGGAGCCGTTGCGGGGTCTGCGGTCGTGGTCAGGCATGCGGCCAACCTGAAGCGGCTTCGCAAGGGCACGGAGCCCAGGATCAGTCTGAAGAGGAAGCGGCGCCGGGCGCCGGGTTGACAGGGTCCCCCTGGACACCTGGGCGAGGCACCTGGCCCGGGCACAAAGTCCGCAGGCCCTGCAGGCAGGGCCATCAGGAGGTTGCAGATGAAAGCTGGGATACTCGGAGCCGGGAGCTGGGGGACCGCCCTGGCAATACACCTTGCTGGCAGGGACTGCGAGGTGAAGCTCTGGGACGGGGATCGCAAGCTCATAGGGAAGCTGCGCCGGAAGCGCGTCAACGAACGGTACATACCGGAGGTCCGCATACCAGGTGAAGTAGGCCTCGTGGACAGGAGCGCGGAAGCGGCAGAGGGGATGGATATCCTGATCGTCGTGGTGCCCTCGCATGCTGTTCGTGAAGTGGCCGAGCAGATCAAGGACAGCGCGGGCGATGCGGTGATAGTGAGCGCTGCCAAGGGCCTGGAGCGGGATACGCTGATGAGGATGTCGGAAGTCATCGAAGATGTTCTGGGGAGGGACAGGAAGCTTGTCGTGCTCTCGGGGCCGAGCCACGCGGAGGAGGTGAGCCGCGCGATTCCGACCGCGATCGTCTCCGCTTCCCGGGATGAGGCAGCTGCCGGCCTTGTCCAGGACGTCTTCATGAGCGATTCGCTGCGGGTCTACACAAACCGCGATGTGGTGGGGGTGGAGCTTGGGGGCGCGCTCAAGAACCCGGTAGCCATCGCGGCAGGCATCGCGGACGGGCTTTCGTTCGGTGACAATGCGAAGGCGGCGATCCTGACACGCGGGCTCGCCGAGATCACCCGGCTTGGTGTGAAGATGGGCGCGAACGCGAAGACCTTCGCCGGGCTTGCAGGGATGGGCGACCTGGTGACCACTTGCATCAGCCGGTACAGCCGCAACAGGAATCTTGGTGAGCTGGTCGGGAGCGGGAAGCCGCTCAAGGACGCCCTGCAGGAGATAGGGCAGGTGGCCGAAGGCGTGGGGACGGCCCGTTCGGCCCTGGAGCTGGCGCGGCGCCACGGGGTGGAAGTCCCCATCACTGAGGAGGTATGCGCGGTACTCTTTGAGGGGAAGTCGCCCCGGGAGGCAGTGGAAGAGCTGATGATGCGCCGGGCGAAGGAGGAAGGCTAGGGCGGACAGGGGTGAAGGCGGATGGGTTCTCCGGATAAGCTTTACCGTTCGATCGGCGAGGTGAGCCGGCTGTTGCGCCTGGAGCCCCATGTGCTGCGGCACTGGGAGAAGGAGTTCAGGCAGTTGCGCCCGCGCAGGACCGCAGCCGGCCGGAGGCTGTACCGCGGCGAAGACATCCGGCTGCTGCGGGTGATACGCAGGCTGCTGCACGAGGAAGGGTACTCCAGCGACGGCGCCAGGAGACAGCTGGTGAACATCTGCAGGAAGGATTCTGCGGAGCACGTCCTTGCAGAGACCAGGAGGGGGCTCGAAAAAGTGTTGAACATCCTTGACGGGGGCTCGGGGACTCGGGTACCATAATCGCTTGGGCCGCGGGGCGTAGCGCAGTCTGGTTAGCGCACTTGCATGGGGTGCAAGTGGTCGCTGGTTCGAATCCAGTCGCCCCGACCATCCGCACTGCAAGCAGGTTTTCGGACTGTTGTGTCACTGCGTTGCTATTGACTGGCCCGGATGTTTCACGGCTGGCGTTGCCCGTGGCCTTGAGCCGGACCGGGTAAGACGCTTGAGGAGTCTTCAGATATCAGGGGGCATGTATGGGGAAGATTCTTGGTATTGACATAGGGTCTATCAGCGTAAACGTCGTGGTGTTGGGGGAAGACGGCTCCGTGGTGGAGACCGCACCATACCGGCGCCACCTCGGAAGGCCGCTGGACGCGTTGGTGAAGGTGCTCGAGAGAGACATCAAGACTGCGCCCGGCGAGATAGACATGGCGGGTATCACGGGTAGAGGTGCCAGGCAGCTCGCTGCTCCCATGGGGGCGGATTTTGTCAACGAGGTGATAGCCCAGAGCCGTGCCACCGGGGTACTGTTCCCGGACGTGCGCACGGTGATAGAGATCGGCGGCGAGGATTCCAAGCTCATCCTCCTGAACGTCGATGAGAGGCTGGGCACGATCCTGATCGAAGACTTTGCCATGAACACCATCTGCGCGGCGGGAACGGGGAGTTTTCTCGACCAGCAGGCGACGCGCCTGGGGCTCTCCATCGAGGAGTTCTCCGATCTTGCCCTGCAGTCCGATCATCCCCCCAGGATCGCCGGCCGTTGCAGCGTGTTTGCCAAGACAGACATGATCCACCTGCAGCAGGAAGCCACCCCCGACCATGACATCGTGGCGGGGCTGTGCTATGCGCTTGCGCGTAATTTCCGTTCCACGATCGGCAAGGGCAAGGAGATCATCAAGCCGGTGAGTTTCCAGGGAGGCGTAGCCGCGAACGCGGGCATGGTGCATGCTTTCAGGGACATACTGGGCCTTGGCGATGAGGAGCTCATCATCCCGGAGCAGTATGCGTCCATGGGCGCCATAGGCGCCGCGGTTGTGGCCGCGGAACGCGGCCGGAGCCGGTGGCGTGGCCTGGAGCCGGTCCGGGAGTTGCTCACTGTAGGGGGCGATGAGGGGACAGCGCACGAACCGCTTGCCCTGAAGCTTTCCGTCATCAGCCCCCCTGCCAGGGTCTCCCTGCCGGAAGGGTCTGGTGAGAAGATCGGTGTCTATCTCGGGATAGACGTCGGCTCGATAAGTACCAATGTCGTGGCCCTGGACGAGCAGAAGCGCCTGGTGGCGCGACAGTACCTGATGACTGCGGGGCGCCCGATAGAAGCGGTCCGCAAGGGGATCGCGCTGGTCAGTCAGGCGATCGGGGACCGGGTGCTGGTCCGCGGCGTGGGGACTACCGGCTCCGGCAGATACCTGATAGCGGATTTCGTCGGTGCCGATGTCATCAAGAACGAGATAACGGCACAGGCACGCGCATCTGTCGAGATCGACCCCGGGGTGGACACCATCTTCGAGATCGGCGGGCAGGACTCCAAGTACATATCGATAGAGAACGGTGCCATCGTGGATTTCGAGATGAACAAGGTCTGCGCGGCGGGGACGGGCAGCTTCCTGGAGGAACAGGCGGAGCGGCTGGGCATAAGCATCAAGGAAGAGTTCGGCAAGCTCGCGCTCGAGTCGAAGCGGCCCGTGAGGCTTGGAGAGCGGTGCACGGTCTTCATGGAGTCGAACCTGGTCCACCATCAGCAGTGCGGCGCGGAGAAGCTTGACCTGGTGGCAGGGCTGAGCTACTCGATCGTCACCAACTACCTGAACCGTGTGGTCGTGGGAAAGAAGGTGGGAGACAGGATCTTCTTCCAGGGAGCAGTCGCCTTCAACATGGGCGTGGTCGCCGCTTTCGAAAAGGTGGTGGGCAAGCGCATCATCGTGCCTCCCAACAACGATGTCACTGGCGCGATCGGCGTTGCGATGATAGCGATGGAGCAGCGGTCCTGGGAGGAGTCGCAGTTCAAGGGATTCAAGGAGGCCGAGACCTGCCAGTACGAGCTGGAATCCTTCGAGTGCAAGCACTGTGCGAACATGTGCGAGGTGCGCAAGGTCGCCATCGAGGGACGGAAGCCCCTCTTCTACGGCAGCCGTTGCGAGCGTTACGACGTCGACCGCAAGCGCTCCGCCGGCGATGGTATCCCCGACCTTTTCGCCGAGAGGGAAAAGCTGCTGCTGTCCTCATATGAAGGGCCGGATCACCCTGAGGCGGAGCGTATAGGCATCCCGCGAGCCCTGGTCTTTCACGAGCAGTATCCTTTCTGGAACGCGTTCTTCTCCGAGCTCGGTTTCCAGGTGGTTCTCTCCGACCGGACCAACCGGCGTATCATAGACGAGGGCCTGCAGAACGTGGTGGCGGAGAGCTGCTTCCCCATCAAGGTGCTGCACGGTCATATCCTCAACCTGCTCGGAAAGGGCGTGGACCATCTCTTCATGCCGAGCTTCATCAATATGCCGCAGCCCAATCCTCGCCTCCAGCAGAGCTACTGCTGCCCGTACGTGCAGACCGCGCCCTACGTCACCACCTCCGCGCTGGACCTACACCGGCGCGAGGTCAACCTCCTCACGCCGCATGTCTACGCGGGGAGTGAACGCGAGAACCTCTCGCAGGTGCTTGGAGAGCTGGGTCGGAAGCTGGGCAAGAGCCAGGCCAAGGTCAAGCTGGCCTCGCGGGCCGCCCGGCAGGCCCAGGACCGGTTCTACGGGGGCCTTGCCGAGCGCGGGCGCGAGGTGATGAGTTCCATCCCCGAGGACGGCACGGCGCTCGTCATCGTCAGCCGGCCGTATAACGGGTGCGACTCTGGCATCAACATGGGCCTTCCGAAGAAGCTGCGCGACCAGGGGGTCCTCGCCATCCCGATGGACTACCTGCCGCTGGACGAGGTGGACATCTCCTCTGAATGGGCCAACATGTACTGGCGGTACGGGCAGAAGATCCTCTCGGCGGGGGAGATCATCAGGACAGACTCCAGGCTCTGGGCACTCTATATCACCAACTTCGGGTGCGGGCCCGACTCCTTCATCGCCCGGTTCTTCCGGGCGCAGATGAGCCCCAAGCCGTACCTTCAGATCGAGGTCGACGAGCATTCCGCGGATGTGGGAGCCATCACGCGCTGCGAGGCGTTCGTGGACAGCCTGAAGAACGTGAGGATGCGGCGCCATGAGGTCGCACATGTGAAGACCCGCTCGGGAGTCTCCCCGGCTCAATGCGATGGACGGACGATATACGTTCCAAACATGGGGGATGTCGCTTACGCTGTGCGGGCCGCGTTTCGCGCATACGGTTGCCGCGCAGAGGTGATGCCTCCTTCAGACCAGAAGACGCTGGAGTGCGGGCGCCGCTTTACCAGCGGGAAGGAGTGTTACCCGTGCATCGTCACCACCGGCGATATGGTCAAGATGGCGACCAGTAAGGACTTCGAGCGCGACAAGGTGGCGTTCTTCATGGGCAAGGCTCCCGGGCCGTGCCGGTTTGGGCAGTACCACAAGCTGCAGCTGATGGTGCTCGATGAGCTGGGCTTCGATGACGTGCCGGTCGTGACACTGGACAACCGCGATTCCTACAGCGGCATGGGATCCGGCTTCAAGCGGACCGCGTGGCAGGGCATGGTCGCTATCGACATCCTCGAGAAGGCTGCACGCAGGCTCAGGCCGTATGAGAAGGCCCCCGGCGAGGTCGACCGCGTCTACCAGGCGGCTCTCAAGGAGATGTGCGAGGTGCTCGAGCGCAAGGGCGACCTGCTTCCCACGATGGAAAGCGCTGCGCGGTCTTTTGCAGCTGTCCCCGTGCGGCAGGAGGAGAGACCGCTCATAGGCATCGTCGGCGAGATATTCGTCCGCTCTCACTGCTTTTCCAACGACGACCTTGTCAGGACGATCGAGTCTCTCGGAGGCGAGGTCTGGCTCGCGCCGGTTTCGGAGTGGTTCGCCTACGTCAACTACAAGAGGCGGGTGGACTCGCGCCAGACGCGACAGCTGAAGCGGTACCTGAAATGGTCCATATCCGGTTCCGTCCAGCGCCACGACGAGCACCGCCTGTCCAGACCTTTCCACGATCTCTTCGCGGGGTACGACGAGACCTATATAGACAAGCTCTTCGAGTACGGGCGTCCGTATCTTGATCCTTCCTACGAGGGAGAAGCGATACTGAGCATCGGGAAGGCGATAGATTTCGCCAGGCGTGGGCTTTCCGGCATCGTCAACGCGATGCCGTTCACATGCCTGCCGGGCACGATCGTCGCTGCCATCTCGAAGAGGATACGGCAGGATTTCGACAATATCCCCTGGCTCAATATGGCCTATGACGGGCTGCGCGGCTCGAACGCCGAGACCCGCATAGAGGCCTTTGTCTACCAGGCCGGCCAGTACAGCCTGCGAAAGCGATCCGCTGCTGCCGACAGGACTGGCTGAGCCGTTCCGGTCAGCCGGTCTCGGCAGGGTCTCCGGTCTCGCCTGCGGGGGGGCCGCCTTCTTGTGGGGCCGCTGTTTCCCCGGTTCCGAGGGAACCGGTCCGTTTGGACCGGGAAAGTTGAGAGTAGAAACGCTCGGTGATGGTCTTTGCCACGAGATGCGTCTCTTCCTCTGTTCCCCCGAGCCTGCTGACCTGGGCGTAGATGAACTCTTCCAGGGGTTTCTTGCTCCTCCTCGCTCGAGCCCTCTCGCGGCGCAGGTTGAAGATACTCTCGACAGCTCCCGCGATATCAGGGAACCGGCCGGCGTCAGTGCTTGTCTCCGACAGGCGTTCTTTCAGGCGGTCGAGAAGCCGCTGCGCTTCGGCAGCTGACGAAGATATCTTCACGACCTGCTTGCTGACCGTGTCGACGCTCGAGGCGTCCCCGGCCATCTCCCGAAAGACAAAGTTCGCCCGGACGTCAAGGGAGACCGCTTCCGCAGTGTCCACGAAGTGCTGTGCCTCTGCTTCCCCTGCGCCTGCTCTTTCCTGCGCAAGCGAGGCGAGCGCGTGACCGAGGGGCCGTATCTTCTTCGCGAACTTCGCATGGAAGGCGGCATCCTCCCCGCTGACTGCCTGGATCAGCTCCCGCCCCAGGGTACGTTCCAGGTCGAGGAGTATGCGGACCGTTGCCTGTTCGACACCGCGTGCCTCCGCCAGTTTCAGCAGGTGCTCGGCCACCTGGTCAGGGTTCTCGAGCAAGTCGTTGAGCACCGCCTGCCTGTCAGGCAGCAGTGTCTCTCCGAGCCCTGCGAGAAGCCTTGCCAGGGGATGGTCCTCCACCAGTCCGGACGCTGCAGCGAGGGCCGGGGCCGGGTCTGCTGCTTCATCCTTGCCTACGACTTCCTCTTCCTCTGTCACCCGCTCGTAGTGCACCTTCAGGGCCCTGGCA
>SDBT01006644.1_pt1 | contig 19124 bp, 19 predicted proteins | sample 2277101 | NCBI WGS metagenome assembly SDBT01 (sample SAMN10404973, study PRJNA504765) | marine sediment metagenome | isolation source: marine sediment core GS10_PC15, 103 cmbsf | place: Arctic Ocean: Southern Knipovich Ridge | collected 2010 | reverse complement strand
TTTGAATCTGCGGGCCATGAGCTTCCCTCCTTGCTATCAGTGCATTGGAATCATCCGAGTTGGCTCATAGTTTACCACAAATCGGAGTTACAGGGAAAGAAGTCTCTCCGACAGGCTGCTAGGACGACGGAATAGACGCGGCTTGCATAGATGATGGTCCCCCAGTTCAAGTAACTCCTTGAAAAGCCCCAGAAGGAGATAAACGCGTCAGCGATAACCGCACCCGTCACCGCCAGCATCATGTACAGGGCGGCCAGCGGGAGCATGTGCGGCAAGATATGTTTCAGAATAATGCGCCTACCTCCTCCCCCTGCTATTCGGGCGGCCTCAATAAAGGGTTTGGCCACCACCGTCATAGCGTGGGATCGCATCACGATGGCCGCGCCGCCTGCGCCCGCAATGAGCCCATAGATCAGTCCCAATTGAGCGGGCCGAAGGTCTCTATACCGCATGCCGACGATGACCATAAAGAGCGGCGCCGGCAGCATGAGGAACGCGTCCGACAGGTGCGTAAAGATGGTGTCAACGGCGCCCCGATAGTACGCCGAGATGACCCCGATAGCAGTGCCAATCAGGGCTGTCGCCACTGCGGCTGCAATGCCGACGACGAACGCCGGCCTGGTGGCGGCGAGCAGCATGCTGAGCACGTCGCGGCCCAGGGAATCAGTGCCCAACAGGTGCTGGCCCGAAGGCGGTGCAGGATGCATCACCCTCATATCGTATCCGGTCACTGGATCGTAAAGGCGTTTCTTCCACACGGTGGCCCTCAACACAGGATGACTAATGGCCAGGATCCCAAACAGGGCGATCAGCACCAGGCCCAGGACGGCCAGGCGGTTCTGGGCAAAGATCCGCCAGTCTTCTCTGAACCGCCGCCAGCTATTCAAGGCCCGCAGTCGCACCCGTCGCCCTCGCCCGCCGCCAGGTTCGGTCGGCGGCGCGGATCTGGGCAACCTTTGTCCGGCGGTTTGCAGAGCGCTGGTCGCGCTCTGGCGATTCGAAGAGGGCAACCAGCGCCTCTTCGAACTGCCCAGTGCGCGCAGCCTTAAAACCCCTGCGGCGTAGCTCGGCCGCCTTTTGCTCGTACATCATCCGAACCTCCTGGATGGAGCCACGTCATAGCGGATCCGCGGATCGAGATAAGCATAGAGGACATCCAGAATCAAACGCGCCACTGCAGAGAGCACGCCGACCACGAGCAATGCCCCCATCACTACCGGTATATCCTGATTGTACATGGCGTCGAACAAGCTCGCACTCATCCCTGGCCAATCGAACTCTCGTTCAATGATCACCAGCCCGGTGAAGAGATAGGGCAGACTGATGACCAGCCGGCTAAAAACCGGCAACAAGGCATTTCGCGCCGCATGCTTATCCCGCACCACGCGCTCCGGCAAACCCTTGGCGCGGGCCAGGTTGATATACTCCTCTTTCAACGTATCCATCATGCTCGTTCGCATGATGAGCACCGTTTCACCAAAGGAAAGCAGCACGTACGTCGCCACAGGAAGGCTGGCGTGATAGAGTACGTCCAGCGCCTGGGGGCGGAACCCCAAAAGGGACCAACTCCCTACCCAGCCGGCAACCAGCAGGGGGAGGTAAAAAAGCAGGGGCAGTCGCCGCCTCAACGTGCGCTCCAGGGCCTTGTTTACAGCGAACAAGAGGAACGCTGTTCCGGCGAGCGTCACGACCACGTACAACATGACGGTTGACACGCTCAACGTGGAAGCTCCCCAAATCTCCCGCCTGAGATTCTGCCCGAGGCTAAGGCTGGGATTAAAGTTGATTAGATCAGCCAACAATCCCAGGCGGCGAGCAAAGAAATAGATCATCAGGAAGCTAAGCCAGGGGGGAAAGGTAGTGTAAAGCCCAATGGCGCTCAAAGTCGCAGAGCCGGACAAAAGCCCTGGCCCTCGCCAGGCCGCCACCTTGCCCAGCCACCGACCGAACCGAAAAGCGAGCACCGTGCCCGTAAAAAAGACGAGCAGGGTATAGGGGATCACGCCCTTTAGGACTTTGACGACGGAGGGGCCGTAAAACGACGTGCCCAGACTCCCTGTGAGAAGCATGCGCAGCCAATTGAGATACTGCTCCCAGAGAGGCTGATCAATTCCAAGTTCCTGCGCCAACTCCTCTCTCGCATCCTGGTTCATAGTCATTGCGAACTGAGTCGTAAAGTCGGTAGGGATGATGATTTGAATCACAAAGAACATTAAGGTTATGAAGAGAAAGAAAGCAACGAGGCTCGACAGGGCTCGCTTTGCCAGGTATCGCGTCATCTATCTTCTCCGATATCTGTCACCTTGTGCTCCCGTCGGACCCTAGTCCGCTGGCCAGGGTCACAATAGACCGCGAGGCCGCTGGACTAGGGTCCAGCGGGAGCAGCTGGGTAGTCACCGCCTCCGTAAGCGTGGATTGAAAACCTCAAGGGCACGCCCGACGAGGTAGAAAGCAGCGCAGAACAGCATGATGGCGAGGTACGGACGGTTCATACAAACATACACGCCCGACAGGCCTTGCCGGGCGTGATAGATCAGGTAACTTCTCAACCGAACCGCTAAACTTTATAGCACGCGACTGTATGACCGCCCCCCTTGTCCTCCAGCGGCGGATGGTCGTTGTCCCGGCAGTAATTGTCGGCGATGGGGCAGCGTTCGTAGAAGCGGCATTGCGGCGGCGGGTTGACGGGCTTGGTGACCCCGCCCTTGATCTCCACCGCCCCTCGCGTAAAGGTCGGGTCTGGCACCGGCACGGCCGACAACAACGCCTTGGTGTAGGGATGCTGGGAATGATGCAAGAGTTCTTCCGTCTCCGCCAACTCGACTAGCTTGCCCAGGTACATCACCGCGATCTTGTTGCACATATAGCGAGCGACGGCCAGGTCGTGGGTGATGTAGAGATAGGTGACCTCAAGCTTCTCACCCAGCTCTTGCATCAAATGCATCACACCGGTACGGACCGACACATCCAGCATTGAGGTGGGCTCGTCGGCGACGACGAATTGTGGGTTCACCACCAGGGCGCGAGCGATGGCGATGCGCTGGCGCTGTCCGCCAGAGAGCTCGTGGGGATAGCGGAACAGAAAACTGGAGGCAGGCGTGAGGCCCACTATCTCCAGGAAATGGGTCACCATCTCCTCTCTCTCCCTGACGGTCCCTATGCCCTGCACGTCCAGCGGCTCGGCGACGGTGTCATAAATGGTCAGGCGCGGATTCATGGACTCGTAGGGATCCTGGAAGATCATCTGGACGATTTGCCGGAATTCCTTCAGTCTCTTCCCCCGCAGCGAAGCGATGTCCACCACACCCTGGAAGGTGTCCAGTTCAATGCTGCCTTCCGTGGGGTCAACCAGCCGGGTGATCAGTTTGCCGGTCGTGGTCTTGCCGCAACCGGACTCACCCACCAACCCCACGCTCTCCCCATAGCGGATCTGCAGGTTCAACTGGCTCACGGCGTGCACAAAGACGTCAGCTCTGCGGAACACCCCCGCCCCTACCGGGTACAGCTTGGATAGATTCTTGATGTCAACCAGGACCTTGGTATCCTCCATTAGCCTTCTCCTCCCGGGTGCCAACAGGCTGCAAAGTGCCCTTCGACGAGCTCAGGACGGAGCCCGCCACCGCGGTGTTCTGAGCCTGCCGAAGAATGGTCTTTGAACTCGGGGACCTCTTGGCTGCAGATCTCGGTGGCATAGGGACAGCGCGGGTGGAAGCGGCATCCCGGCGGCGGGTCAAGCAAGTCTGGCGGCTCGCCCGGCAACATCACCAACTCGGTCTTGGGGCCGACGATGCTGGGAAAGGCGGACATCAGCCCCATCGTGTAGGGATGGATGGGACGGTGAAAGATGGCTTCCGTTGACGCCAGCTCTACCAGGCGGCCGGCGTACATCACCCCCACCCGGTCGCTGACCTCGGCGATCACCGCGATGTCGTGCGAGATGTAGATCATGGCCATGTTCAACTTCTCCTGGATCTCGCGGATGCGCTTCAAAAGCGCATCCTGGACGATCACGTCCAACGCGGTGGTGGGCTCGTCGGCGATGATGATGTCCGGATCGCAAGAGAGGGCCATGGCGATTATCGCGCGCTGGCGCATCCCGCCGCTGTACTGGTGCGGATACTGATCCTTGAAGGCGGGGTCCAGCCCGACCAGCTCAAAGAGATGTTCCACTCGCTGGTCCATCTCCGCCTCGCTCAATTGCGGCATATGCTGCTGCATGGCCTCGAGAATCTGGTACTCGATTGTGTACACCGGATTGAGGGCGTTCATAGCGGCCTGGAACACCATCGAAATGTGGCGCCAACGGAACTTGCGCACCTGCGCATAGGATAGCGGCACCAGGTCGGTGGAGTTTAACAGAATCTGTCCGTCGATGATGTCGGCATTGTCTGGAAGCAGCTTGAGCAGCGAGATGGCGATGGAGGTCTTGCCGCATCCCGACTCGCCCACCAACCCCACAGACTCGCCGCGGGCTACAGCAAAGCTCACATCATCCACTGCATAGACAGGGCCTTTGCGGGTCATGTAGTGCATGGTCAGGTTTTTTACTTCAAGAACGTTATCTGTCATTACTAGCCTCTGTAACAGAATTTATTGAGATCTAACGTCGGCGCAACCTGGGGTTCACCACCTCGTCCAGGGCGCGGCCCGTCAGATAGAACGCCGAGCACAGCAGGGTGATGGCCAGGCTGGCCGGAAACAGCAGCCACCAGGTGTCAAAGCGCAGAATGTATCCAAACACCTGCGTGGTGTTGATCATGAGCCCCCAGCTCATCTGGATGGTCGTCAGCCCAAAGAAGGAGAGTATGGCCTCGGTAAAGATCGCGCTGGTGACGACGAACATCATGTACAGCAAGGAGATGGGTAGCAGGTTGGGGACCATATGTTTGCGGATGATGTGGGCATGGCCGCCGCCGGCGATGCGCGCCGCCTCGATGTACGGCTTGACCTTGATCGTCAATGCCTGGGACTTGATGACGATCGTCGTGCCGCCAAAGCCAGACAGGAGCCCGATGACGAGCGCCAGTTGGATCATGCCCACATCCATCAGGGCGCCGAGGACGATCAGGATGGGTAAAAACGGCACCATGATCACCAGGTCTGCCAGCCGCATAAAGAATGTGTCCACGAGCCCGCCATAATAGGCCGACACTGCCCCGATGGTGGTGGCGATCACCACGGTCACCACCGCCGAGAGGATGCCCAGAACGAACTCAAAGCGGGTGCTATACATAAGTTGGCTGAGCACGTCCCGGCCCAGCGGGTCCGTGCCCAGCAGGTGGCGCGACGACGGCGGAGCGGGATGGTAAGCGATCTCCAGATCAAAACCGTTGATAGGGTTGTAGACGCGGCGTTGCCAGATCGGTTTTTCCACCAGGCCGAACGTCACCTTGTCCGTGCTCATCAGGATGGGGTGGGCCAGGGCGAACAGGCCAAAAAAGAGGATCACCCCCAGCCCGACCAACCCAACGGGGTTCTCGGCGAACAGCGCAAAATTGGTGCGCAGCGATTTGCCCCACAGACTCAGCCGTACACGCCACAGAGGAATATAGATAGCCTCTGTTGGGGTCGCGGCTTCGGGCCGCGTTACTTCTGTCATACTCTACTCCTGTTTTGCCGTATGAGGCCGGGGTCTGGCGATCCCTAATTATAACGAATGCGCGGGTCGAGAAAGGCATAGCCGATGTCGGCCACCAGGTGGCTGACCAGCGTCATCATGCCCAGTATCGTCAACACACCCATTGCCACCGGGATGTCTTCAGAGGTCGCCGCTCGTAGCAGCGTCAGCCCAATGCCCGGCCACGAAAAGATGGTCTCGGTGATGATGCCGCCGCTGATGGCGCCGCCGATACTGAACACCAGGCCGGTCCACACTGGCAGCAGCGCGTTCCTGGCGGCGTGTTTGTCGCGCACCGTTTTGTCGGGCAACCCCTTGGCCCGCGCCGTCAGGATATAGTCCTCGCGCAGCGTCTCCAGCATGCTGGTGCGCATCAGCAGCATGGTGCCGCCGTAGCCGATCAGCGTCACGGTTAGCACCGGCAGGATGAGGTGGCTGACGATGTCCCACCCCAGGGGCGCCCACCCGCTGTCCAACCAATACAACAGCACGCCGACCACCGGGAGCAGCAGGCTCGCCCCACGGACGATCAATCGCCGCTCCCGCGGCACGCGGTTGGAGACCAGGAACCCTATGAACGCCACCAGTAGAGCGATCAGGGCGGTCAAGAAAATCCTGCTAAAGATGGCGTTGGCTGAAGGGATGTCGGGATCGAGCCACTTCAGTGGATCGAGGAACTTGCCCGCCGGGAGCCAGTCCAGCTTGACTGCAAACAGCCAGATTATCATCAGGGCGAACCAGGGGGTAAAGACCGTGTACAGCGTCACCCCGGCTATCGTGGAAGAGTACTCGACAAACCCGCCCCGGCGCCAGGCCAGTACCTTGCCGGTCATATAGCCGGCCCAGAACGAGACGATGGAGGCTGTGAGGAACAACACCACCGTGCGCGGCAGCCGCTCCTTGATAATGTCTATCACCGGCCTGGGGTACATCACGAACGAAACACCCAGGTCGCCTCGGTAAAAGTTGCCGATATACTTGAGCATCCGCTCCAACGGTGGGCGGTCCAGCCCCAACTCGGCGCGCAGCCGCTGGGTCTCGGCGGGGGGAATTTCGGGGTTTAGTGTCAAAAGATCGGCGATATCGCCAGGCTGGGCGTCAATCAAAAAGTAGGTGATCGCCTGGAACAGCAGCAGGGTGACGAGCATCTGCAGCAGGCGTTTGCCCAAGAATTTCCACATATCCTGCGCTCCTCTCTGGGGGAGGCAAACGGAACGAGAGTCCGTTGAATGAATTCAACGTCTGTCAAAGAAAACCTGCTCAAGCAGGTTAGTACATCTGTTGTGACCGTTCAGCTCATTGTCCTGTGAGCGCCGGTTGAGTAGCTTCGTAACGCCAGTGGAGAAGCGTATCGAAACCAAGCGACTTCTGCAAGCATGAAACTGGTTCCCAAGAGCCGCTTGGCTTCGATACACCCTTTCGCGGAGTTCATCCTGAGCTTGTCGAAGGGCTCCAGGGCACTCAGCCGGCGCTATCCCCTGAACGCTTACTATCTGCTTAACCCGTTCTAACGGGTTTCCATAGCAGCAGCCCGGGAATTCATTCCTGGGCTGCTGGGCGAATCCGCGTAGTGAAAACGCATGGGAGCAGGCGGTCACCTGCCCGCTCCCATTCTCACGTAGTGCGTTGCGTTAGCTACCGCTCGGAGGACCCCGCAGCCGCTACTGGCTGAGTGGCATGGCGTCCACCTGGAAACCGGTCATGTTCTCGATCCCGCCCAGCACCTCAGTGTACGGGAAGATGATGTTGTCGCGGGCCAAGTCGTTCACCTGCTTGTAGAACAGCGGGATGTATGGCCGCAGATCTGCGAGCATCACCTGCGCCTCGAAGATGATCTCCTGCGCCCTGGCGAGGTCACTCGTGCTCATGAACTCGTCAATCAGGGCGTCATACTCATCGCTGTGCATCCCCGGCGTGTTATTGTTGCCCGAGACGGCGGTGTCGTTACGGCTGTGCCAGAAGGACTCAAAGTAGCTGGGGAAGGCCACGTTGCCCAGGCTCCAGCCCAGGATGTACAGGTCAAAGTCGGAGTCCACGAACACCGGGTTGAGGATGGTGTTAAAGCCGGACAGCTCGGACTCCACCGGCATGCCCAGCTCGCGCGCCCACTCGGAGATCCACTGGTTGAACGTAGCGCGCAGCGGGTCGTAGGCCGGGCCAGGCCCCAGGATGGTGAGCGACTGCATCGGCTCGCCGTTGGGCATGGTGATGCCCGCGCCGGGGATGACGTCCTGCGCAGTCGAATCCTCCGGATCCCATTCCGGTTTCTTATCCCAGGTCCAACCGGCCTCTTCCAGCACCTCGATGGCCTTGTTCAGGCGATCCCCGCGGGACATACCGATGTAGGGCTTGGGGACGTCGGGGTTGTGCCAGAACCCGTTGCCAGGCGGCATGGCGGAGTACATGGGGAAGACGACGCCGGCCAGGACGCTGTTGACCACGAACTCCTTGTCCAGGAGGATGTCGAAGGCCTGGCGGAATTCGGGCAAGGACTGCGGGTACTCGCGCATGTTGAAGGCCAGGTAGAACATTCCATAGTCGGCGTTGGTGTAGGTCCGGATGCCTTTACCCTTCTCCGCCTGCTCTTTCAAGCCGCGCGCCAGCCCCAACGGGTTCATCACAAAGTCCACCTCTCCACCGGCCAGGGCCAAAAAGGCCCCGTCCTGCGAGCCGTAGAGCGAAAAAATGACGTTCGGGGCGTAGGGGCCACTGGTGAAGCGTAAGATCTCCTCCCCCGTGGCGTCACCGTAGGCCTGCCAGGCCGTGCCATCGGGCAGGGTCAGCACCCACGTGCCGTCATCATACTCGACGATCTCGGCGTCCTTGAAGTAATAGTTGTCGTTGGCAGTTCGTTGAACGAACGCGCCGAGTTCCATCTTGTCGGTGACATAACCGCCGGCCGTAGGCGAGCCGGTCGCATCGGCCGCGTACAGGGTCTTGCGGGCATTCACAAAGGCCTCGTTGTAGGCATTACATGCCTCGCTGGGCTCCTCGACGGTGCAGTCATCATCCGCGGGGGGCTCTTCCAGGCCCTCGACAAAGACGTAGGCTTCGGCCGCCGTGTCGCCCCAAAAGTGCTCAGGCAGGATCGGGGCCAGGGCGACACCCGCATTCCACGTTCCCAGGCTGGGCGCCGCGTCGAAGGTGTATTTCACCGTGTAGTCGTCCAGGGCCTCGGCCGTCACCCCGACGCCCGCCGGCCCGCATTGGTCCGCCCAGTTCTGGGTCAGCTTTAGATCCTTGCAGGCATTGTGGGTAAAGACCACGTCGTGGGCCGTGATCGGCTCGCCGTCGCTCCACTCGGCGTCCTCCACCATCTCGACCGTGATGGTCCAGACGTCGCCCTCCGCGACGGGATCGACCAGCTCCTTGGCCAGGGACGGCACAAAGTCCCAGCGCTGATCCGAGAGGGTGAACAGGCTCGCCGAGTAGCCGGTGAGCACGTACGCGGTCCAAACCGAACTGCCGGGGCCCATGTAGTTCCAGTAGTTCAGCGAGACCGGGTCCTCAAAGAGCGCGATCTTGTAGATCCCGATCTCCCCTTCCTTCTCGGGCACGGGGGTCGGCTCGACCACTACTTCCACAATCACTTCCTTCTCGACCACTACGGTCTGGACCACCTTTACCTCTACTTCCTTGATCACCTCCACGGTCCTGACCACTTCTTTCTCGACTACCACTTCCTTCTCGACCACTACGGGCACTTCCTTGATCACCTCTATTTCTCTGATCACCTCTACCTCGACCGGCACTTCCTTCTCGATCACTATAGGAGTCGGCTGAGCGCAGCCCGGGAGTATCATGGCGGCTATAACCGCCAAGGCGATCAGGGTCATCCACTTCTTGTTGCTAAACATTCTTTCCTCCTTTTGTTTTTGTTTGTGTTGCAAAATGCGAATCAACCTGGGGGCAGAAGCCCCCTCCTCTACCTTTCTGCTCCCGCTTCATCACCTCCTCTCCTGGTGTAGAGCTCCTGGCCAGTCTTTGAACCCGCTCCCAGCCCCCGTCCCCCGTTAGCGAAGCGGTGCCCTGAGCACTTCGTCCTTGGGACGTAGTACCAAGGGCCTGCCGAAGGGTCGAGCCACAGGATCCGTCCTGCGGCCTGTACTGAGCTCGCCGAAGCGACGAGGCTCCGAGCACTTTCCGAGAGAGCTCAGTGCTTACTGGTAGGAGATAACCGTTCTCTCCAACCTGGAGACGCTGCTCCGCCTACACTATACCATAAGATGGGCCAAAGGTACACTCTTGAGATAGCGGCGGTATTTCAACCACAAACAGGCCCTTCACCCCACCCGGTGACAAGCCGCCCCGTGCTCGTTGCCTACTTCCTTGAATTCCGGATCTTCTTTGTAGCAGACATCCATCACCACCGGGCAGCGAGTGTTGAAGTTGCACCCTTCGGGCGGGTTGGCCGGACTGGGCACGTCACCCTCCAGGATGGTGCGCTGTCGCTTTTCCTCCACCACGGGGTCGGGGATGGGCACAGCCGAGAGCAGGGCCTGGGTGTAGGGATGGAGGGGGTTGTTGTAGAGCTCGTCGCGGCTGGTAAGCTCCACGATCTTTCCCAGGTACATCACCGCCACCCGGTCGCTGATATGGCGCACCATGCTCAGGTCGTGAGCGATGAAGAGATAGGCCATACCGAACTGCTCCTGCAGATCCTCTAGGAGGTTAACGATCTGAGCCTGGATGGAGACGTCTACGGACGAGACTGGCTCGTCACAGACTATGAAATCGGGGTTTAGAGCCAGTGCCCGCGCTACACCCACGCGCTGCCGTTGTCCGCCGGAGAACTCGTGGGGATAGCGATTGATGAAATAGGGGTTTAAACCCACCAGGCGAAGCAGCTCCTGGACCCTCTCCCTTTTCTCCTTGCCTTTGGCGATGTTGTGCACCTCCAGAGGCTCGCCGACGATGCTGCCAATGGTCATGCGGGGATTGAGAGAAGCGTAGGGATCCTGGAAGATCATCTGCATCCTGCGGCGCATGCGCCTAAGCTCCTCTCCCTTCATCGTGCTGAGATCCTGCCCTTCGAAATAGGCATGCCCAGCGGTAGGCCGGTAGAGCTGCAAGATGGTACGGCCTGTGGTGGTCTTGCCGCAGCCGCTTTCCCCGACCAGACCCAAGGTCTCGGCCCGTCGGACGAAGAAGCTGACGCCGTCCACGGCCTTGATGTCGCCTACGTGTCTTTGAAACACGCCCCGTGTAATGGGGAAATACTTTTTTAGATTCTCCACTCTGAGCAAAACGTCGTTTTCAGTTGTCATTCTTTCCTCCTAATCTGTGGGCCTGCTGGGTTGTGAGCTTTTCACATCTACCCAACAAGCTATTTCGTGGCCGATGGCGACAGGCTCCAAGTGCGGCGTCTCCTCCCAGCAACGATCGATTACGTAGTCGCAGCGGGGTGCGAAGGGACAGCCGGGCTGCGGATCAATCAGGTCGGGTGGCATCCCCCTCATGGAGAACAGTCTCTCGCGAACCTCGTCCAGGCGTGGCAGCGACCCTAGCAGGCCGATGGTGTAGGGATGCCGTGGGTCACCGTAGACGTCCTTGACGCCGGCTTGCTCGACGATGTAGCCGGCATACATGACGATAAGCCTTTCGGCCAGCCCAGCGACCACTCCCAGGTCGTGGGTGATCCAAATGGTGGCCATGCCGATATCGTCCCTGAGCCTCTTCACAAGCTCAACGATCTGAGCCTGGATGGTGACGTCCAGGGCAGTGGTGGGCTCGTCGGCGATGAGGACGCGGGGGTTACAGGAGAGGCCCATGGCGATCATCACCCTCTGACGCATTCCACCGGAGAACTGGTGGGGGTAATCATCGGCGCGGTTTCTTGCCTCGGGGATACCCACCATGTCCAGAAGCTCGACGGTGCGGTCACGGGCTTGATGCTTGTTCATGCTCATGTGTAGCTCCAGGGCCTCGTCAATTTGCCGCCCAACGGTCAAGACGGGGTTGAGGGAGGTCATGGGGTCCTGGAACACCATGGCGATCTTGTTCCCTCTCACCTTACGCACCTCATTTGGGTCCATCTTCAGTATGTCCCGCCCCTCGAATAGCACCTCACCTCCAACGATCTTGCCTGGGGGCTCAGGGATCAGGCGCATCACCGAAAGGACGCTCACGCTTTTGCCGCACCCTGATTCGCCCACGATCCCCAGTGCATCCCCCTCATCGAGATCGTAGGAGATGCCGTTGACAGCATGAACCACGCCATCTTCGGTGAAAAAGCGGGTCTTTAGGCCCTTTACTTCTAGTAATGCCATTCTATTCCTCCTTCTCTAAGTTTGTAGTCATATGGCATCTTGCGATAAATGATATACGATTTGTGATTGGTCGTCAGCCGGGGCTGAGAGCCTCGTTGAGTCCGTCGCCGATGAAGTTGAAGGCGGCTACCATCGCCCCGACGATTAGCGCGGGCAACCATAGCAGCACCGGAGCCGCTGGGCTGCGCCAGAAACTGTAGTTGTCAATGATCAGCGCGCCCCAACTCGGCGTCGGAGGGCGGATGCCGATGCCCATGAAGCTGAGTCCTGCCTCGGCCATGATTGCGCCCCCCATGCTCATGGAGACGGAAACGACGATGGGGGCTATGGCATTGGGCAAGATGTGATGTCTGATCACTCGCCACGGTTTGGCGCCGATGGCCCAGGCTGCCTCGACGAACTGCTCCTCGCGCAGGGAAAGCACCTGCCCGCGTACCAGGCGGGCCATGCCTGGCCACCCGACCGCGCTGAGAGCAACGATGACCACCAGAACCTGGGCAAAGCCAGCCTTGACAAACCCCTCCAGCGCCTCGAACCCCTTCAGCCATGCCTCGATGCGGCCCTGGACGGTGGCCGCGATGAGGATGGCCAGCAGGATGCCGGGGAAGGCAAACAGGATGTCGGCCAGGCGCATGATCGCTGTCTCCACCCATCCCCGATAGTAACCGGCCAGCAACCCGAACAGCAGGCCCAGCGACACGCCGAAAAAGGTCGCCGTTGGCGCGATGATCACCGCTGTGCGCGCACCCCAGATGATCCGGCTGAGCTGATCACGCCCCAGTTCATCGGTTCCCAGGGGGTGAGCCAGGCTGGGCATCTGCTCTACGGCGTCGAGGTTCTGATCGGTGTAGGAGTAGGGCGCCAGCCAGGGCGCGAAGATGCCGGTGAAGAACATCGTGAAGACCAGCACCAATCCCACCACCGCCAGCTTGTTGCGGCTGAAACCTCGCCAGAACTCCCGCCATCGCCGGCGCTGTTCGACTTTCTCCACCGCGCCCACACGCCCCCCCTCAATCCCCCCCAACTTTGGGGGGGAAGTTTCAGCTACCACATTCTGTGCTCTAGCCATAGCGAATACGGGGGTCAACAAAGCGGTAGCAGACGTCCACGAAAAGGTTAGCCAGGGTATAGGCCATCGCCACGAGCAGCGTATAGGCCATGATCACCGGATAGTCGCGCGCTCCGAAAGCGTCCCAGACCAGATTGCCGATGCCAGGGATTCCAAAGATGCGCTCGGTGATGATGCCGCCTCCCACCAGACCGCCCAACATCAGCCCAAAGATGGTGAACAGGGGGATCAGGGCGTTGCGCAGGGCGTGGACAGCAATCACGGTGTACTCTCGCAGGCCCTTGGCCCGCGCCGTGCGCACGAAGTCCTGGTCCAGTACCTCCAGCACATTGGCTCGCGTCTGGCGCACAAAGACAGCAGCGGGGCCGATGGACAGCACCAGGGTGGGCATGATAATGCGCCGGCTGAAGATGCCCTCCCATCCGCCAGAGGGCAGAAGATGAAGCCGGACTGCCAGGAACCACATGACCATAGGCGCAATGGCGAAGACCGGAAGGGATATGCCGGCTACCGTGAGCGATACGATCAGGTAATCTATTGCATTGTTACGGTTCAGAGCGGCCAGGATTCCCAGAGGGATGCCTACTGCTACGCCCACTGCCATGACGACCACGTTGAACTGAACGGTCACGGTCAGGCGTTTGACCATCAACCGGCCCACGGGCTGGCCGCGATACTTCAGAGATTCGCCGAAGTCGCCATGGAGCGCTTTCCAGACGTAGTCGGCGTATTGGACAATGAAGGGCCTATCCAGCCCCAACTCGTGCCGGACCCGGTCGGCGGCTTCAGGGTTGGCGTGTTGCCCCATCATCACCAGCACCGGATCGCCTGGCCCGTACAAACCCAGGGCGAAGGTGATAAGACCAATAATCAACAACAAACAGGGCAACCACAATAGACGACGCACTATGTAAGTAACCATTGTCTGCTATACTACTTGTTGATCGAGACGTGCTTCAGCTTGGGGATGATCATTGGCGGGTAGATCATGCCCTTAACGTAGGGTTTGGTCAACCAGTACTCAACACCATGTGCCAGCGGCACCCAGGGCGCCTCGTCCACGATGATTTGCTCTGCCTGGCGGTAGAGATCGAAGCGCTGCTCTTGATCCTGCTCAACCCGCGCTTGCTCCAGCAGTCGGTCAACCTCGGGTTTAGAGTATCCGGTCCGGTTGTCAAGGCTTTGGCTGTGGAACAGGATGTCCAAGAAGTTCTGCGGATCGGGGTAGTCGGCGATCCAACCAACGCTGAACATCTGGTACCGGCGGGCGTTGAGATCGTTGAGGTAGGTCGCCCAGTCGGTTTGCTCGATCGTGACGTCCACTCCCAGGTTCTGCTTGTACATCTCCACGATAGCTGTGGTCTGGCGTGATGTGGCCCCGCCGCCTCCCGACACGTTCAGCGTGATCTCAGGGAAATTGCTCACGTCGCGATAGCTTGATTCGGCGATGAGCTGGCGCGCTTTCTCTGGATCAAAGGTATGACTCTTCAGATTGGGGTTATAGCCGGGCAAACCCGGCGGGAGGATGCCGTGGGCCTTGATCGCCGTTTTCTTCGCCACGACATCAATGAGCTTGTCCTTGTCCAACGCGTAGCTGAAGGCCTGTCGCACTTTGACATCGTCAAAGGGAGGTCTGTTTACGTTGAAGCCGATGTACGAGGTGGTGAACGTCGGGCGCACCACAGACAACTCCTTGTTGAGAGGATTCGACGGGTCCATCACTCGGTCAATGTCCGTCAGGCCCACAGGCACCGCATCCAGTTCGCCGGTCTCGTACATGGTCATCGCCGAGCCTCCGGCCAGCACGAAGTTCACCCGCTCCAGGGCGGGCTTGGGCGTGCCATAGTACGCCTCGTTCCGCTCTAGCACGATCCTGAAACCCAACTCGTACTCGGCTAGGCGGAAGGGGCCGGTGCCGTTGGGCTTGTCCGTCCAGGGCCGAACTGGGCCCTCCACGTTCTCTTGATCTACGACAAAGGCGGTAGGGTAAGTCAACTTGGAGAGGAAGTAGGCCTTGGGGGAATCAATGGTGATCTCCAGGGTGTGCTCGTCAATAACTACCACACCTGAGATTTCGTCGGTCTGGCCGCGCAGCTTGGCCTGGGCTCCGACGATATCACCCAGGTAAGTATCGGCCACCACTGATCTAGTAGCCGGATCACAGGCCCGCTCGATGGAGTACTTGAAATCCTGAGCTGTCACCGGTTTGCCATCGTGGAACTTGACGTCATCGCGGAGGTGGAAGGTGTAGGTCGTATCGTCATCGCTCAATTCCCAACTGTCAGCGATGTCTGGCACAACTTCTAGGTCCCGGCTGAGGGTTACCAGGCCGCTGAAGATTTCTACTATGTACGTAGCTGAGGTAGCATCCTGAGTGAGGGCGGGGTCCAGGGTGGGGGGCTCGCCTCCCGGTAAGTTGAGCGTGGCTCCAAGTTGAGTCGGCGGCTTGGCCTCGAGTGTTGGCCTGGTGCCTGGTTGGGACTCGCTGGACGGGGCAAGCCTCTCCAGCAACTCGACTCCTTCACCCTGGTCCTGATACCATAGAAAGAGGGCGCCGCCGCCGCAGACCACCAGCAAGAAGGCCACGACTGCTATGGTTATAGGTATCCAAATCCATCTTCTTCTAGGCACTCATCCTCCTGCGGATACTTCGCTGTCTCAGTAGATTATCATCGCTGCCATAGGCATCATTGACAGCGGGAGAGTCTCCCTCCAGATGAGATACGAGCGTTCCCGTGGGGCGAGCCTGGAGTCCCAACTCACATTCAGGGGGGCGGTAATGCCCAATGCCCAAGCTTGCAGGGCAGAAGCGAATTGTCGCCAGGGCCGCTCCATGCCCGGTTGGCTGGGCATGGCCTGGAAGCGCACCATTAGCCTGGTCTGAATATTCTGCCAGACCAGGGGCGAGGGCTCCTCGCCAGCTACCTCGTCCAGAAGAGCCCAGCGGATCAGCTCGTCGAGTCCATCCAGGGGCTGCCCCTCCATCTTTAACTGGATTCTATGAGAACTCATAGGCCACCTCCGGCGACAGACGCCTATCCCTTTCCAGCTTGCGACGCAGATTCCGACGAGCATAATGTAGACGAGACTTCACTGTACCCACTGGGCAATCCAAGATATAGGCTATCTCATTCAGGCTAAAACCATTCAGGTAGAACAAGACGATCACAACTCTATGTTTGAATCTTAAGGAAGCAATGGCTTTCTGGATAACACGTTGCACCTCTCCCCTCTCCAGGATGGATTCAGGCAAGGTGCGTGGGCCTGCCGCCAAGTGGTCAATTACATCTTCAAAAGGCTTCAGCCAACGGCGCCTTTTGTTGGCCCAGTTATAGCTCAGGTTCACGGTCACCCGATGCAGCCAAGGAGACAAGGGGAGGGAGCCATCGAGTCTGTCAATGTGGGTATAGACTTTCAAAAAGCAATCTTGGAGGATGTCTTCCGCAGCCGCCCGATCGTGAGTGATGGTCAGGGCCGTTCGATACACTAACACTTTGTGTTTCTCGTACAGGGCTTTCAGGGCCAGGATGTTCCCCTGGCGAATCTGAGAGATCAATCGGCCGTCTTCACTGAGCGACATAACGTGCTCTCCCAATTAGTGCGGTAGCACAGGTGATGACCTCTCCTGCTTATACACAAGCAGGAGAGGTAAAAGGTTCAGATCTGTTCTTTCAGGCTTCTTATTTTAAAGGTAATGGGCCAAAAAGTCAAATGACTGCATTGCCAAAACCTCTTAGCCCTCAGTTGCGCTCAAGTCCAGGCGAAGAAGCAGAACGCTGAGCAGACCAGCAATGCTCTTGCCATCGCAGATCTTGCCCTGGCTGACCATGGCCGACATGTCAGATAGCGCGACCTTGATGGTCTCGGTGGCCTCATCGTCCTCAGGAGCTGGGTGGCCCCTTTTGCAAGCCGGTTGCCAGATAAAGATGAATATATTCGGTGCAAAAGCCAGGGCTTGTATAAAGGCCGCCTATTTGCTCCAGGCACTCGGCCCGATAACCTGTTTCCTCTATTAGCTCGCGTCGAGCGCAAGCGACCGGCTCCTCGCCAGCTTCCAGCGTGCCGGCGGGAATCTCCAGCAGTCTCCTTTCCGCCCCCTTGCGGAACTGGCGCACCAAAATGACGTTATCGCCCTCATCCAAAGCAACCACGGCCACCGCTCCTGGGTGCTCGACAATCTCCCGCCTGGTCAGCCTGCCGTTCTCCAGGCGAACAGTGTCCACACGGAGGTTGACAAGTCGTCCCTCGTATACTTGTTGGCTGGCCACAGTCGCTTCCGTGCCCAAACTTGTCTCCTATCAGGAAGAGAGCGATCCAGACCTCGTAAGCGACAGCCGTTTTCAGATGCGATTTTGCCAGCAAACCAACCGGGGATAATCGAGGCAGCTTTGGCAGCAGAGACACTACCGGAAACCTCCGAGGTCTTAAGCTATTCAGGGAATGACCAACCTCTGCCCCGGGTGGATGAGGTTGATATTGCTGATGTCGTTAGCTACCGCGAGGGCCTCTACCGTGACGCCGTATTTGAGGGCGATGCGGAACAGGTTATCCCTTGGCTGCACCACGTAGTTTCTCGTTGGTGTAGTCGGTGTCGTTCCTTCGGCGGAGATGACCAACCTCTGGCCGACGGAGATGAGGTCGGGGTTGATGATTCCGTTGGCGGCGGCGATGGCCTCATAGCTCATCCCGTAATGCAAGGAGATGCGGAACAGATTCTCCCCCGGCTGCACCACGTGAGTTCTCTCGCCAGAAGGCGCCGTCGTTGGGACTGCGGTTGGGGCTGCGGTCGGGACTGCTGTCGGGGCGGTCGTCGGCACAGGCGTTGAGGTAGGAGCGACGGTAGGGGTAGTATCCGCTGCGGCGGTGGGTGTTGGGGTAGCGGCTTTGGGACTGGGCGTGGTTTCTGGAGTGCCCTTAGGGGTTGGGGTGGGCGAGGCAACAGGGACAACTGTGCGTCCCGTTGCAACAGCGGCCGCTGTTGCCGAGGTTACGGTCACCTCGGAGACGACAGCGGGTTTGGCTCGCCTGCAGCCAGCCATCAGAGCGACGAGAAGCAGGGCCAAAGCGACCAGGGCAAGCGCATTCTTCTTCTTCATGGTAGCCTCCTCCTTTGAAAAGAGCAACGGCGATTAAGCTAGGTAAATCATACCACAACTAGCCCATTCAGTCAAGAATGAAAAAGAGGTTTGAGGGTGTCATCAAGAGATACCCTCAAACCGCTGGCTCTACCTCGATTGTCTATTCATGCGCCAGCGTTCATCCTCCGATTCGAGTCTGCCTAGAGGAAAAAACCTCTGGCACCCCACAAGAGACGCAGATGATACAGGGACACTTCCCGAATTTGAGCAATTCCCTCGAAAGCTCTTGGGGCCTTCCTCCCCACAATGATCGGATGGTTAATTGTCGCTACTCTGCAGTTCCTAATTGTGAAAAAAGCGGAACTGTATGATTCCGAAACGGAACAAGAATCTTAAAACATGTATTGGTCAAACAGAGCTTGAACACTTTCACTAGAAGATGGTCGCTTGAGATCCGCCCCATATGTGGGAGTTGTGGCGGTTTTCGCGCGGTCTCGCCCACATTTAGGGGGTGGACTCCAAAGCTATAGCGATCAGCAAATGTTCAAGGTGTTGCTGACCATTACAGAAGATCCTGAAACACTTGACTTTTCGGAACAAATATGATATAAGATGGAGAGCACTACTATGAATTGATCTCGTTCTTCATTTGGTGTGCGTATTTGATGTACCAGGAGGAGCAGTACGAAGAGCAGTATCCGTCCTTCCGTTTATTGGATGGGGCTAAACGGCTAACAGGGTCTATCATTTCAAGCGGTGTGTTTGAGGATGATGTTTGGCCTCATTTATCCGTGGAGAAATGTGAGGAAGGCTTTGATCTTTTGATGACTGATCAAGAAGCCTTCGTCGAACTCATCAGTGATTCAACGCGTATGTTGGCAATTGAGGTGAAAAAAAGGAGCGAATAAGAGGTCGGACTATGGAAATCACGGGAATTGAAAGCTCGAATATTGGCGTGTTGCTGATTGATTGGACTTTGGACAAATTCTACGTTGGCTCCATTGAACTTTAACAAGTTTGTGGCATAATTGGGACACTATGAATATTCAAGAGAGCGTGTCCCAATTGAAGCAGTTTCGTCAAGAGATGTA
>SDBT01006643.1_pt1 | contig 19127 bp, 11 predicted proteins | sample 2277101 | NCBI WGS metagenome assembly SDBT01 (sample SAMN10404973, study PRJNA504765) | marine sediment metagenome | isolation source: marine sediment core GS10_PC15, 103 cmbsf | place: Arctic Ocean: Southern Knipovich Ridge | collected 2010 | reverse complement strand
GACCTAGAGCTATGGCCATATAGGTCTTGCCGGTGCCCCGCTTTAGCGGGGTTGCCTACTGCCAGAAGGTTCTCCCGTTTCTTTATGTACTCACATCTGGCCAGCTCCATGACCAACTGCTTGTTGAGGCTGGGAAGAGCCTTAAAATCAAAAGAATCAAGCGTCTTTAGCACCGGCAAACCGGCCTCACGGATACGGCGCTCGGTGCTCTTCTTCTCTCGCTCTATAAGCTCCAGCTCCGAGAGTTCCAGCAAAAACCTTGCTGAATCACTCTTCTCCCTGGCGCAGTGCGCCGCCACCTTCTGATACTCCCGCAGAAAGACCTGGAGCTTTAACGCTTTCAGGTGGTGAGACAGCAATACCGAGACGTCACTGCCGCTCATAACTCGACTCCCTTCATAAGCTCGGCATAACAATTAGTATCAGTAGGCTGGACAGAAACTCTCGGCAAACCCCTGAGCCTCTCTTCCGATAAACGTACAGCCTCGAAGGATCTATCTTGCCCAACATAATCAACAGTCTGATCGATTCAAAGTTTACGGAGTTGTACTCGAAAGCCCTCTCTACGGCTCTGCGAACCTCGGACATCCCGTAATCCCTGAGTAGCTGCAGAACGAGGATATACTCACGTTTGCCCAGATTGCCGTTTCTGGCTTCAAGATAACGAGGGAGCGTCTCAAAGCATTCAGGTAACTTCCAGTTGGTAAATGGCATGGCGCCGTCCAACGCCCCCGGTTTGCGCTCCAGAAGCGGAAAATAATGCAGCGGCTCAAATATAAACTCATCCTTCTGGTAACTCCGATCGTGAACGGCGATGACATCATCCTTATGACAGATTCTAACTTTGTGGACATGGCTTAGACCATCCTGTCCCTCGGGGCTTAACGGCAATAATCTGTTTCTGGCGTCGGACAGAGGCTCTCACCTGATATCGATTTCCTTTACGAAAGCCTGTTGAAGATCAGGGATTTATCAGGCATTTCCTAACTGCAACAATCTCAGGGAGAACGCCCATACCGAGCGGCGGATCCGGACCATGAAAGAAGATCTGCTTTGCTTGAGCTTCTGGTTCTTGGGGTCTTAAAAAAGACGAGGGCTTTTCCGTGCGATGACGTATCCGAAGAACTTGTTGATACAATCAGCGTAACGAATGCATATCAGAGAAGCTGCTACAATGAGTTATTGAATCTCTTAGCTCACCAGGGACGAGAGGATCAAGTGCGAGCTATAAACCGGAAGCTAAAGGCATACCCCAAACACAGGGCGCGATTAGAAGAAAGAGATTGGAAAGGGATTATCAAACGGATTGACCGAAAGTGGCTGAAAGGCCGAATCATACGGTCATGGAGAGCCCACCATTAAAACAAAGTGTAGATAAAGGGGGCCAACGCAGAACCCTCCGCAAATATCATGAGAGCTCCTAGGAGCACTAAGAATATCACAATAGGTGCAAGCCACCGTCTTTTTCGTACGCTAAGAAATTCGCATAACTCGAGAAATATCGACAACTTAGACATATAATCACCTTTTAAGTTTATGCAGGAGATATCCCTCAACTACACCCATTATATATTCCGCAACGACTTTATGACCATACTCATTAAAATGACCATCAATATGTCCATACATTATCTGGTTGTGCTCTGCAAGCTCACGCATGTGCATCAATGGGTCAACAAGGTGTAACGATTTAGATTTAAACCTGCCCCGAAGCACTGTATTGGGTTGGTCAATATCAACCGAATCTTTAATATCAAACATTTCTATATGTCTGTAGAAATCCTTTTCATAAACTTGATAGGGAGCTGACAGCAGCACAAAGAAAACAGGTGTCCCATTATCAGCAAAAACATGCTTGATTTCCTCACAAATTTCCACGGTCGTTAGCCAACTTTGAGAATTTACTTTGCTCAACATAAAAACAGAGGGGAAATAAGCGGCAGTGAGGCCGACTCTGGCTAGAATAGCCTGAAATCTGTTTTTCAATAGTACAAACAAGTGAGAATTAGTTTCAAAAAGATCGTTAATCGGATAAAAAACAGCGGCTATTAATTCAGACCATTTCAAGCTGCGGGGGATGCGAAAATCATGATAAGCTGAAACCACTTGTGGTGAAAAGGAATTTTGCCTATTCATAACAACATCGTTAGCAGTATACATGAAAATAATGCCCAAATCGTACTTACGCTTTGCTAACGCCAACTTTGCTTCCATCAGGTAATGGTTTGGACCCCACCCTCCTACACCATCGTTTATCACGTTCACCCTCTTACCGTATTTATCACTTAACATTCTCTGTAGAACTTGGGGGATAGTATATCTGTTCTCAACTTGTACTGCCTCCAAAAAAGAGTCACCAATGGTTATAACGGAGATATCAGGTTCAGCAGCTATTTCATCTTCGCCAGAATAGTTAATTCTATAGCCGTTATGATCTGTTACAAAATGAACGGTCCCTTCCCCAGTGTTGATTTGTGTATTTGTATTTTCTACGTGCCGCCAACCAATCGTATCATCAGGGCGCCAAATATAATGGCTGGAAACAATTAGCTGTTGAGGGGCCGCGATACGAATCAAAACTTCACCTAATAATAAACTGATGGCTAAGGATATTGATAGAAGACCGAGATTCTTAATAAGATTATTCAGCATTTTAGCGCCCTATCTCCACCTGTCCATATTCATATCATCAGCTTTGGAACAGATCAAACCATTTTTATTGTTTTATCAACGATTAAAATCCTATTTCTCAAATTCAAGACTCTCCATTTAATACCTGAAACCTCTGAATACGAATATTAAACAGAGTATCAAGGGCTTGGTATTGAACGCTTAGAACAACGTATAAATAAATGGTGCCAAGGCTGAACCTTCAGCTAACACAAGTAGGGCTCCCAAGAGTATCAAAAATACAATAATAGGTGCTAGCCACCATTTTTTTCGTGTCCTGAGAAATCCCCACAGCTCCCCGATTATTGACAAATTAGACATTTGCCTCCCTCTCCAAAATGATCATATAACGCATAAGTAAATCGTTGCGATGATCAACGATATTCCATAGGCTCCTATCCATTTTGCATTCTCTCATCAATCCTCAATACGGCTTGTCGGTCCGGCTTGTTGGACCGTCTGGATCCACAGGTACCCAATTGCTTTTTTCGTTCTTGACCAATCTCAGGTGAAGTGGATCCTTTCCAAATAGCCTCATCACCAACCCTGTCGGTGTAATGACCAGATAGAAAGTCAGGGTGAGCAAAAGGCGGGTCATTACAAAGCCGAGAACGTGGGCCAACTTCATCCAAACCCACTCTATAGGCATCAATGCCCTTGGCAGGACCAATCCAAAAATAAAAAAGAATCCGGCTATAAGTAATAGATAAGGCCCCGCTGGTTTATCCCGCCATAGGAACAAGCTACCCAAAATCGCAAACGCAATTGCTAATGTTAACCCAAACTTGCGAAGTTCTTTATTGGTTTTATTATTCACTTTCATTTGTATCTTTCACAGAATAGCTTCTCTGATTATTTTTCAATCAAGCTCGTAGATCTTGCGCCAGTCTTTTTCATCCTCGAATTCGGGCTGCTCATCCTTATACAGTATAATGTCCTCAAGAACCAGCATGTCCATTTGCGTCCGCATGAAACAGAGGTAAGCGTCTCTAGGTGTGCAGACAATTGGCTCGCCGCGCACGTTGAAGGAGGTGTTGATAATTATCCCGTAACCAGTTTTCTCCTTGAATTTCGAGATAAGTGCGTGATATTTTGGGTGGAACCTCTTGTCAACGGTTTGGATACGGGCTGAATAGTCCACATGGGTCACCGCCGGGATATCGCTACGCGGTACGTTCAGCTTGTCGATACCGAAGAGCTTCTTCTGTTCCTCGGTCATTTGCATACGCCGATCATCGCGGACCGGGGCAACCAGCAACATATAGGGTGATTCGCAGTCCATCTCGAAGTACTCGCTCACATCCTCCACCAACACCGTGGGTGCGAAGGGACGAAAAGACTCTCGATATTTGATTTTCACATTCATTGTGGTTTGCATTCGGGGATTTCGAGCATCGCCTACGATACTACGGGCACCCAGTGCGCGAGGGCCAAACTCCATCCGCCCACTAAACCAGCCGACCACCTTCTCATTGGCCATCGCCTCGGCTGCTTCTTCAAGCACATCGCTGGTGGAATGGCGGCGATATGGGTAACCTTGCTCTCTTAGCCATGCTTCTATTTCGTCCGTGGTCCAGGATGGTCCGAGGTAGGAGCCCATCTGAAAATCGCTTCCATCGCTGTTCACTCTCCGCTTATTGTCAAGCATTTGGTACCATATGAACAAGGCCGCGCCAAGGGCACCCCCGGCATCCCCGGCGGCTGGCTGGATCCAGATTTTGTCGAAGATATTCTGGCTTAGGATCTTGCCATTGCCCACGCAGTTTAACGCTACACCCCCGGCTAGGCAAAGATTCCGCTCACCTGTCTCTTTGCGGACATGCCGCGCCATACGTAGCATTACCTCCTCCGTGACCTCCTGAATAGAACGTGCCAGGTCCATTTCTTTCTGGGAAAGTTTCGTTTCCGCCTTCCTCGGAGGCCCCCCGAAAAGCTTGTGGAACGCCCTAGAGGTCATTGTCAATCCTTGGCAGTAATTAAAGTATTTCATGTTGAGACGGAAACTTCCATCCTCTTTAAGATCCATCAAATTATCAAGAATAGCTTGTACGTATTTTGGTTCTCCATATGGCGCCAGCCCCATTACCTTGTATTCACCAGAATTTACTTTGAAACCTGTGTAATAAGTAAATGCTGTATAAAGCAATCCGAGGCTGTGCGGAAAAAGCATTTCATTCCTTAATTCGATTCTGTTGTCTTCACCAATTCCCCATGATGCCGTTGCCCATTCTCCGACACCGTCCAAGGTGATTACTGCTGCCCGATCAAACGGAGACGGAAAAAATGCGGATGCAACATGTGACTGGTGGTGCTCGGGATACAAAATCTTGCCTTCATAACCCGGCAACTCCTTTTTTATCCGTTCAGTCATCCACAGTTTCTCCTTTAGCCAAAGAGGCATAGACATAAAAAATGATGAGATACCCTGTGGAGCAAAGGCAAGATAGGTTTCAAGCAAACGCTCAAATTTAATCCAGGGCTTGTCATAGAATGCGACATAATTGATTTCTTTGGACGTAATTCCACCCTCACTCAAACAGTATTCTATGGCATGTATTGGAAAGCGGTGGTCATGCTTTTTGCGTGTAAAACGTTCTTCTTGGGCAGCTGCCATGATTTTACCATCCCGTACCAAACAAGCTGCACTATCGTGATAAAAAGCTGAAAGTCCTAATATGTTCACGCCTAACTCTTTCTCAGATTTTAAGTTCTGAACAGTCTATACCTATTTTTGTCGGGCTAATGTATCGAAATATTAGCCATCTGTCAATATGAATAACGGAATCGGCGGTTGACAACCATGTCAAGTTAATGGAGTAAAATTGACAGGTTTTTTCTTCTCTGCGGCTATCCAGCATATAAGCTGCTAATCCGCAAAGGATTCTATCGGCGCTTCCGGCGTTGGCAAGCATCCAGAAGGGCCTTATCTTCCCCTGCAATTCCTTTGATATAAAAGAGGATTATGTTTCGCTCCCCCCATCAGACTTCCCATCTCTATATTTCAGCCGCCGCCGCCTTGCTTCTGCGATTATCTCATCAAGCCGAGGATTAAGGCGAATCTTCAGGCCCGGCAGCTTCGGCATCTGCGCAAATTCAGTCCATTGAGGATCTGGGAACTCCTCATCTTGCAGTTCGGGAAAGTCTGATTTACGTCGTTTGGCAGTCATCGTCTCATATAATTTAAATATCTCAGGGCCCAGGGGGGGGTAGGCCCTGCTGCCAATCTAATCAGCCGAACCCAAAAGTCAATACCTAAATTTAGATTATTGGATATGGGACTGGCACATCCCGCCGGTGAACTCACCGACACAGATTCATCGGAAGGCTCTGAAACCGAACATACGACGGCCTACTCTTCCTTCTGACGAGCCACCCATGAGCGTGCCTCAGTACCTGGATTAGGGTGAAAATTTGGCAGTTGAACCGAAAATGCCTCCACTTTCCTTTATCTCAATAAGTAAATCTTATCTATTTTTGAAATGCGTTAATGAAAATGGGTGTTATCAGCTCTTGAACATTTGACTCTTAGTTATATTTGTCCTGGTGAGTTAAACTAGATCTTGCTTACAGGGAATAGAACCAAGAAGCCAACATTACAATCGGGGGATGTTCAAACATTTAAGAATACGCTGGTTCCGGCATAATTGAAGCTTATGCCGTTTTGAGACCCTGCGATATCGATCAGAAGAATAGTGGTTTGCATCCTTTGCCTTTATTATATATAATATCCTGGAGTGCAGCAGCTTAGATGACGGGAATCTATTAGCTTGCATGCGGGTAAAAGAAAAGACAGGTCTAGATTTATTCCCGGGCGCTTTGCATATGTTTCCGATAAGAAGCCTGGCATTCTTTTGTGATGAATCCTTGACAGCAAAGTTTTTCCCGTTGGTGTAATCTCTACGGTAATAAGAGGATAAAAGGGGTCAAATGTGAATATTTGCATGGTTGGGATGGGCTATGTAGGGCTTGTAGCCGGAACAGGATTAGCCGATTTTGGAATGAATGTCATCTGCGTCGATAATGATACTGAAAAAGTTGAAACCCTGAAGCGTGGAGACGTACCGATATACGAAATCGGTTTGGCTGAGCTAATAAGGAGAAACATGGCGCAGGACCGCCTTCATTTTTCGGCGGATCTTGGCGACGCAATCGATAAGAGCTTAGTTGTTTTTATTGCGGTGGGGACCCCTGAGGCGGAGGACGGAAAAGTTGACCTCGGATATTTCAGGCAGCTTGGCGTTGAGATCGGCAGAGCGATGAAAGAATATAAGGTCATTGCTATAAAGAGCACGGTGCCGGTCGGCTCTGCAAAACTCCTCGAAAAGATCATCAGAGAGAACCAGACCAGTGAAGTTGAGTTTGACGTCGTCTCCAATCCAGAGTTCCTTCGCGAGGGATCAGCGGTACAGGATTTCACGCATCCGGACAGAGTAATTCTGGGTACCAGCTCTGCCAGGGCATTAGCCATTATGAAAGATATATATCGCCCACTCTATTTGCTCGAGACCCCCATAGTAACCACGACGAATGAGACGGCCGAATTAATCAAATATGCTTCAAATACTATGCTGGCTCTAAGGATTTCGTTTATAAATGAGATTGCAAACCTCTGCGATAAAGTGGGCGCCGACGTGTACGATGTGGCCAGGGCGATCGGCAAAGACAAGAGGATCGGGCCAAAATTCCTGCATCCCGGGCCAGGATTCGGCGGTTCTTGCTTTCCAAAGGACGTCAATGCCATCAATTGGCTTGCCAAAGAAAACAACTACAATTTCAGGCTCGCCAAGGCTATTATGGAGATCAACGAGCAACAAAAGAGATCCGTTGTCGAGAGAGCCGAAGGCTTCTTTGGAAAGCTGCAAGGCAAAAAAGTCGCTTTACTGGGGCTGGCGTTCAAACAGAATACGGATGATATCCGTGAAGCCCCGGCGCTAACCGTAATCGAACGGCTTAAAGAAGCGAGGGCAGAAATCAGTGTATATGATCCTATCGCCATGAAATCCGCCCGCAAGGTTTTAAGTGATGTTCGTTTTTGTAAAGATTCTTTTGAAGCCTGTTGCGACGCGCATCTGGCGATAGTGGTGACGGAGTGGAACGAATTTCGCAATCTAAACCTCGCTGATATCAAGGCAGTCATGGCAGAGCCGTGCATTTTCGATACAAGGGATATTTATGATCTCAATCAGCTAAGAGAATTGGGGTTTTCATACCTGACAATCGGCCGAGGATCTTACAAGGCTGAAAAATAGAGCTTCTTATGGATTATGCTTATTCACGCCAATAGAAATTGCCTCTTCTATTCCAGGCGATTAGATATGGGACTGGCACATCCTGCCGGTGAACTCACCGACACAGATTCATCGGAAGGCTCTGAAGCCGAACATACGACGGCCTACTCTTCTTTCTGACGAGCCACCCACTTTTTCATGCGTTCTTCAAGCAGATCCAGCGGCAAAGAGCCGTTTCCCAGTAACTCGTCGTGGAATGCTCGTATATCGAAAGCGTCGCCAAGTGCACCGGCCGCGTATGCCCGCAATTCCTTAATCTTGAGTTCTCCAATCTTATATGCCAGCGCTTGCCCGGGCCACACTATATACCGGTCGACCTCGACAACAATATCGTGTTCTGTCTTGCTCGAATTTTCTATGAAAAGATCAATGGCCTCTTGACGGCTCCAACCCAATGAGTGAATCCCTGTGTCCACTACCAGGCGGATCGCACGCCACATTTCATAAGTAAGTTGACCAAACTTGGAATAGGGATTCTCATAGAAACCCATTTCTTCTCCCAGGCTCTCCGCATAGAGACCCCAGCCCTCAGTATAGGCCGTGTATCCACCATGCTTACGGAATTCCGGCAGCTCGCCGAGTTCCAGCGCCAATGCTATCTGAAGATGGTGTCCGGGGACCGCCTCGTGCAGAGTCAGAGCTTCCATCTCCCATTTGGGCCGCATCTTGAGGTTGTATGTGTTGGCGTAGAAATATCCGGGTCTCCCCGCCGCCAGAGACCCTCCCTCGTAATAGGCAGTGGTCTGCGACTTTTCAGCATAAGATGGAATGGGAATCACTCCATATGGTAGTGTGGGAAGCCTGCCAAATAATTTGATCAACTCAGGATCGGCGCGCTTTGAGATATCGCGATACTCACGAATCAAGTCTTCCGCATCGCTAAAATAGAACTTCGGATCGGTTCGCAGAAATTCGGTGAACTCCTGGAAAGTACCCTCGAATTCAACCTGAGCAATGATTTCTTCCATTTTCTTGCGTATCCTTTTCACCTCTGAAAGACCGATCTCATGGATCTCTTCGGGAGACAGGTAAGTGGTTGTATAGCGATGAATCTTGTAGGCATACCATTCTCTGCCGTCGGGCAGATCGCTCAATGCTATGGATTCCCGTGCCCCCGGGATGTACGTCTCCACCAAATATATATGAAGTCTCCTGAGTGCCGGAACAACGTTTTCAGCAAATGCGTCCATAGCCCTCGTCACTAACTGTTTGCGCTCCTGCTCCGAAATCGCGACCGGAAATTCCCCGAAGGGTTTCATCAGAGGATTCTCCATAGGATCGCCGACTATTAGATTTTCCACTTGCTCAGGCACATCTCTTAGTGTGATTCTCGGTGGTGTAATCCCGGATTCAAGCCCTTTGCCCAACAGGGTGATGGCTTGATCGACCATCACGGGAATTCCTTCCAGGCGTTCTATGATATCACTATAATCCTCTATAGTGAAAGTGGGCATTACTGATATGACCTGGGCGGCTTTCTGATGGACACCACCAAGCTGACTAATTTGCAGATATTCGCTCTTGAAACGCGTACCCTCTATTCTAATCTCACAATTCCTCTTGAACAAGTCGTAGTTTAACTGATCCGCCTCGCTCAGCTCCGAGCGGTTTATTGTTTCCAGCACCCTCAAAGGATCCTGTAACTCCTGCTTTCGTTTCTCGATAGCCTCCAGAGAATTGTCCGTCCAGCGGTGATTCTGGCCAGGATAGCCGACATATGTGGCGTACTCGGGATATTCAATCATGCGGTATTCCCAGTTGATATCGAAAAGCTTGTGCAGGCGCTCGCTATGGCTCATGTTCTCCCTGTTTTCAATTAGGTCGTTATACCTTTGCTTAAAATTCATATCGTTCCCTCCCCCGTGGGCACTCGACATAACTGCATTGACCCAAAGGCCCGTTACCAAAGAAAGTATCTTCGTCTGCATCATCATGGCTCCACTATTTTGGTCATATTCTTGTCAACGCAATCTTATCTTAATTATTCAAACACATCATACTATCAATAAGGAAACCTTCAGAATCTCTCCGCCGCCAGATGGCGACAGAATTGATGAAAGTTCATCTGGAAAAATGCGTTTCACTGTGATCACCTCGGGGTGGCATCCGGAAGGCCGCCGTCCACCGGGAGGGTTGCACCCGTGGTCGGCGTCTGACGAGTTGCAAAATATAATACCGCCTTCGCAACGTGTGTTGCGGTTATCTTTGCCTTCAGCAGATTTCGCTTTCGATAATATTCCTCAAGACCTTTCTCATTCAGGTCTCTTGCGCGCATACGATCCGGTCCGACCTCGGCCCATAGTCCGGATTTGCGCTTGCCGTGAGCAAACACTCCGTCAGGCGATACCATGTTTACGCGCACATCGATCTCTGCAAGTTCCAGGCTAGCGATCCGGGCCAGTTGGTGTGCTGCTGCCTTTGTAGCGCTGTATGCCCCGAATCTTGCACCCGGTGCAAAAACATTCTTAGTCGATATCAGGATAATATCCCCTCCTGTTCCCTGGATCTTGAAATGCCGTGAAACCTCGGAAAGGATATGAAGTGTCCCTTCGACGTTTACCTGCTCCAGTTTCCGAAAAGCATTCGGATCCATATCCGAAAGTGATGAGACGTGCGCAATGCCGGCGTTCACCACCACCAGGTCAATGCCACCCCAGGTTTGAATAACCAGATCAAAACCTCTGGCGACTGACTTCGGATCAGTCACATCAAGGGGAACACCAATGATTCGTTCTCCATACCCTGGTTTCAACTCATTTACAAATGAATTCAGGTTATCACCCGATAAATCCGTAGCAGCCACATGACATCCTTTTTCAAGGAGCCCTTGGCAAATCCCGGTCCCGATCGCCCCTGCTGCACCGGTAACCAGTGCTACTGAATGTTGCAGAGGAAGTTCATCTTCTGGGTCAAGCTTTGCATGTTGAAGGCTGAAATATTCCATATCGAAAAGATGTTCTTCACTTAATCCTTCATATCTTGCCATTGCAGCAATCTTTGTCTTGGCAGCCAGAGTCCGGGCGGTGATATCCCCGACTATTGCGGCTTCCGCAACATCCATACCAGCGCATATTGCTCCTAATCCCGGCATCAGAATTACCCGAGGCATGGAGTCAAAACGATTGAGTCCAGCTTTTATTCTCTGGGAATGACGCTCGAAATACGCGTCATACTTCTTCGCATATTCAGTTATTGCAGTGGAGATTTGGTCCCTCATCTTGTTGTCATCATCATATTGTGGAGCGTCGACCCATAGTGGAAGAGCCTTGGTTCTGATCAAGTGATCAGCGGTCAGGGGTGGTGTCAATGCGATTTCTTTTCCCCGGTCTGAATCAACAAGGTTGAGCACTTCCTTTGTTATCAGAGATCGAATGATAAAACGCTGGTATGGCCAGTCAGCATTTCTCGTGGGGGCAGCCAGCAATCCTCTAAGGATTGGTGCGACCTTCAGATATCTTTCCTTTGCTGCTACGGTAGATGTGGTGGCCCTGGTTTTTAGCGCACTTGTCCCTTTCCTGGCCAGATACTGTTCCGCATTTGTCACGAGTTCAATGGTTCTCTCATAAGATTCACGGGCCGTCTCGCCCCAGGTAAGCAATCCATGTTTCATCAAAATCATGCTTCTGCTATTGGGAGATGATTCAAATGCCTCAGCAGCAGCTTTAGCCAGCGTAAATCCGGGCCTGACATATTCCAAAACGATTACATCGTTCCCCAACGCATCCCGGACGGTTTTTTCTCCGTCAGGCCGATTGGTCAGGGCCAATATGGCGTCTGCATGAGTGTGATCAACATATTTTGGGGGAATAAAGACGTGCATCAATGTTTCGATTGACGGTGACATCACTTGAGCGTTGAAACGATGTGTTAGCAATTCATTAACCATGGTCTCGTCGGAAAGCTCTGACAGAGTTCGTAACTGCTGCAGGTAATCAAGGTCCAGTCCGGTATGTCCTTCTGGCTCGATATTTGCAAGGTCGTGTCCCGATGCCTTGACGAAGATCGCGGGGATGCCTTTACCAAGGACGTTGGTAAATGTTCTCTTGACAGATGTATTCCCCCCACCGTGAAGCACGAGTTCCTTATCCGCTCCAATCAGCCTGCTTGCGTAGGTCCGGAGAGCCAGGTCCTCTCCCCATTTTTTCCCGTATTTTGCGATGAATTCAGATGCCTTATCTTGTGACCATCTGTTTTCCATAGCATCTCCTAATCGGTTTGGGATTTTACCGCATTCAACATGAATTGGGCTTTGCTGGCTGGCATAGATTGTCTCTTTTATTATTACTCTTTCTTCAGGGTCCGATATACTTCATGCGCTTCTTCAGGTGACATGTTCTCATGAACGACTTTCCGCACCGCCTGGATCATTGCTCTGGGGGCTTCGGATTGAAATATATTTCGTCCCATATCAACCCCACAAGCGCCCTGCTTAATTGCATTGTAAGCCATCTTCAGAGCATCAAGTTCCGAAAGCTTCTTTCCGCCGGCAATAACGATAGGGACAGGGCAGGATGCCGTTACGGTTTCAAATCCCTCAGGGACATAATAGGTTTTGACGTACGACGCTCCCAGTTCGGCACAGATTCTGGTTGCTAAACGCATATATTTAGCGTCCCGGACCATCTGCTTGCCTACTGCCGTAACACCGAGGACTGGGATACCATACCGGTTACCCATATCCACCAGCCGTGTCATATTGTGTATCGATTTGGTTTCGTATTCGCCTCCCACATACACCTGAACCGCAAGTGCGGCAACGTTCAAACGAATGGCATCTTCGATATCAACAGCAATCTCCTCATTTGAGAGTTCTTTAAGTATGCTTGGACCACCGCTTGATCTGAGGACGACCCCTTTTGTGAAGGTTGGGGGGATGGTTGAACGCAATATTCCACGCGTGCACATGAGGGTGTCGGCGTATGGGAGCAGTGGCACAATGGTCACATCAATCCGTTCCAATCCTGCAGTGGGGCCGAGAAAATATCCGTGGTCGATGGCAAGCATCACCGTACGGCCGGTCTCTGGATGAAATATATTCGATAACCGGTTTTTCATCCCCCAGTCCAGTGAGTTCGAGCCTCGCAACTTGAACAACTCGTTCTTCATAGGGACATCCAGGTGATAATTATGGGTTTCTTGGATACTGTCCTTATCTGCCATCGCCGGTCTCCTTTCTTAGTTTATGGCAACGCTGCCCAATCTACTCTCATACATATACGTCGCCAGGTGAATCCGGACAAGTTGTATATTAAATCAAGAGACACATTTTCGATTAGCAAATCCTTTTAATTAGTGAGACTTTCGACATAGTTCACATTATTATAGCGTTTAGATTTCTTCGAAAAATTCTCAAATAAATATTCCACGAGGTAAATAACATATCCGCAAATAACCTCGAATATTGTGCCACCGTTTCGGCTGCATTTTGATCACTATGCGGTGTAAGTTCTTGTGCCACAACATATATGCTAAAGGCTTTACGATTTGCGTTAGACAGTTATTATCCATGTTTGTTTTTTTCCCTTGACAATTTTCGATTTTAAGGTTTATTGCCCCGACGATTAATTATCCCCACTTAACTTTGTACCATAGAGAGGACTGTTTGAACTTAAACCAACGATTACATGATACTGCCTTAGAAGGCCGTAGCCGAAGAAGTGACAAGACGAACAAGCAATCGGGTAACGGATTTTATGATTTGGGTATTGCCCAGAGCTTATTAAAGGAGATCAATCGACTTAACTTTAAGAATCCGACTCCCATTCAAAAAGAATCGATACCGGTTGGCATTCAAGGGGATGATATCATCGCCATTGCCCTGACTGGTTCCGGCAAGACTATAGCATTTGGAATTCCCATGCTGCAGCGTTTGTCAAAAATGAAGAGAGGCGCCGGACTCGTTTTAGTCCCCACTCGTGAGCTGGCAATTCAGGTGGATGAATCACTTCAAGCTTTTAGCCGCTCAGTACATTTGCGTTCGGTAGTTTTGATTGGGGGAGCCTTGATGTCTTTGCAGCGGAATGCTCTTAAAAAGAATCCTCGTATTATTATTGCCACCCCCGGACGACTGCTGGATCATATCAAAAAAAGAACTGTCAATCTTGCTAATATTGAGGTTTTCATATTAGATGAAGCCGACCGGATGCTCGATATGGGGTTCATTCCTGACATTAAAAATATAATGAAATCAATTCCTGATAAATGTCAAAAGATGCTGTTTTCAGCAACCATGCCGAAAGAAATTGAAGCTATTGCCAAGAAACTTATGGAAGATCCGACCCGCATTGAAATTGATCGTTCCGGTGCAACCCCTGCTGAGGTTAGTCATGAAATGTTTTTCATCAAAAACCAGGATAAAAGGCGGCTTTTAGCCGTCCAGCTTAGACAGCGTTCCGGTCCGGTACTTGTTTTTACTCGAACAAAACGGAAGGCAAGTAAATTAACCTCTAAAGTAAATGATATGGGTTTCGCCGCGGCTGAAATTCATTCCGATCGAAGTCTGGTACAAAGGCGGCGTGCTTTGGAAGGATTCAAGAGGGGAAAATATCAGATACTCATAGCAACTGATATTGCCGCCCGTGGAATCGATGTCTCGGGAATTGAACTCGTGATCAACTACGATATGCCGGCTAGCTCAGAAGATTATGTTCACCGTATCGGTCGCACCGGTCGTGCCGGAAAAACCGGCCATGCCATTTCTTTTGCTAATACCGATCAAAAAGAATCGATCAGAGATATTGAAAGATTTATGAAAACCAAAGTGGCGATTTCGGCTCTGCCGACCCTGCCTTCCGAAAAGTTCCTTTCAAAAGAAGCCGATCTATTGAACTTACAAAACGAAAATTCAATTGATGAAAGACCTTCGAGACGAAATTCTTTAGAAGCTCGCTCATCTAAACGTAAGATCTACAGAAAAAACCCCTTTGAAAAATTCACTAAGAAGCGAGTTAAATCAAGATATTAAGATTTCAAAAGAAAAGATTCGAATCGTCAGGAATCAAAACGTATAGTTTCAAAACTCACAACCGGCTAATTTATCTTCTAATAAAAGGGGGAAAGCTAAATAATCAGCTTTCCCCGATAATATCGCTTTAAACTCAAATTCATTTCTGTTTCAAATCAAACTCAAGCTAAAATCGAGATTTAAAGTTCTTAATGTCTATTCAGTTGGAATTATCTTCCTTGATAACCGCCGCGGCTTCCTCTGTCTTCACGAGGTTTAGCCTCGTTGACCTTAAGTGTGCGGCCTTCATAGTCGGTTTCGTTTAAAGCTTCGATAGCCTTTTCCGCATCCTCGACCGTTTCCATCTCCACAAAACCGAAACCTCGGTCACCGATAACCTTAGCGTCTTTCACCGGGCCATGGTTTGAAAAAAGTTCTCTAAGATTTTCGCTTGTTACGGAGTAGGAAAGATTTCCTACGTACAAATTACTCGATTGCATTTTTACCTCTTCCATTTTTCATCTTTGAAAAAGGTTATTTGCCTCAGGGCAGATGCATCGAAGTGTCTTTACCTCAAACATTATAAACATTTCCAAAGAAAGGATTAAAATTTAAACTATCTGTCAAAAACTTGTTTTCTTACTCTTGTCACCTCCATATAAAATCATCATCTCTGCAATAATGTAGGCAGATTAAACAGATAATGCAACTAATATTTACGCCAATCCAGTTAACTTAAAGAAAGTATGGGAAGTTCCAGGCAATAAGATAATAATAGATCTATTTATAGATATAATGTCACTCTAACTTGTCAAAACCTCTTTAACAGAATCGGTAAAACATTAAGAGCAGTTTTGATAAATTCAGCCAAAACCATATCTTAGTCCAAGCCCCCCCCAAATGTCCAGATTTATCTGACATTGAACACCGGGGCGAATCATATCAAAATAATCTCATGACAATAGTCAAAGTTTAATAGTCTGTCGCTTAAACTCAAAACCGTATGTAGCCAGTTCTTCCATAAAGGATTTGTAAAGTCCAGGCAGAGTTGGCGGCATGTGTACTCCAGTCGCCTTTATTTTGCCTTCTAATATGAGCCTTACCGCAATAGCCGGAGGAAGCCCAACGGCACGCGACATTGCTGAATCACCGTTCGGTTCACCGTCTTTTACCATTGTAGTAAGGTATCTCTCACGGTGTTGATCGGGGAACTCTGCTACGATATCGATATGAATGATAGTCATATCTGTTTCGCCCGGGGCATATTTCATCTTTTTCAACATCATCTCCAGAAGAACATCCAATTTCGCTCCCTTTTCCAACGAGACCGGAATGTTTTCAAAGAAACCTATCCACCGCATCCGGTTGATGATATCCGCCTTATCATCGACCTTCAGGTATTCGGCAACCCTGTGCTCCACATTTTCGGAATCTTTACTGCTAATTAGTGAAGCGGTGAATTCTCTATAGGTCTTGCCCTTATAGTTGTATTGGTCATCATTGTTGAGCAGGTCAAGTTTTATAAAATTCCGCATGTTGTTGCAGTAACCGGAGAAACGAAGCAGTCCGCGATAGAATGTAACATTCTCATCCAATCCGAAATGATCAATATATCGTGTACAGTCTTTGTTGGGATAGGATTCAAAAGTACCTAATCCCTCAATATCCACATACCGAAAATTCTCGAACAATTGGTTGCCCGCAACCGGAATTCTCTTCCCTTTTTCAAAATGGACCGCCGGCACTTGTGCTGCCAGAAAAACTCCCTTCGGTTCCCATGAGAACTTATATCCCATAGGATTATTATTGTATTTGAAAGATGGAAGTCCGGAACCGTACGAATGGAGACTAATCACGCGACCGCTTTCATCCCGAATTTCATCCAAAAGCATCTGCGTTCCGAAATGATCCATTCCCGGATCTTCTCCCAATTCATTGAGAATCAGGATACCTTTCTCTTTAGCTTCTACATCAAATGCTTTAACCGGCGGGATTTCATATGATGTGGTAACCATATCTTTTCCATGTTTTAGGCAAGCCTGGACAACCATGACATGGTATGCTTTTGGTATCATATTAACCACAATATCATGTTCACTCACCAGGCGGTCAAGCAGGTCAACCTGGTCGCTGGCCCAACTCGCCGTATTCCCTAAAGTGCGGCCAGCTATGATCTTTTCGGCTTTTGATACTGTTCTTGCGGCCATGGTAGCATGGTACCCACACTTATCAATAAAGTAATCCACAATGGGTTTTGTAACATGGCCGGCACCAAGAATTAAAACCTTTTTCATCTAATCTCCGAGTGTTTAATATAATTTCGCACTAAAATATAATAATTCCCAATACAGCATACCACCTTTTTTTTAATGAGTAAATCTTAATATAATTTGGAGTTTTCATATAAGCTATCTCCATTTGACCTGCCCCATAAGTCGGTCTAGTCTGGGAGCTAGTATATTGCCTGCTCGGGAATCCATCCAACCCCAAACAAACTTGATCTTTGCTGTGGCCGGACTACCTCGAAATACGGTACAATTGACAAAAGTTGCATCAACCTTGCCGAAGCCGCCTTTTCATATTATGGTATTGTTGACGCGGAAAAAAAGGGGGAGCCGTTTTAGGCTCCCCTTCAAGTGCGTATGTCTCAAGAATCACTTCAGTAGCAACATCCTCCTGATCTCGACATTGGTTCCAACCTGAATCTCGTAGAAGTACATCCCCGAGGCGACTTCACTGGCATTCCAGTTTATCGAATGATGACCGGCCTCTTCATAAGCATCAACGGGGGTCGCGACCTTCTTTCCAAGTAAGTCGTAGACAACGACAGTTACATGCCCGGCCTCCGGCAACGAATATTCGATTGTGGTTTGAGCATTGAACGGGTTGGGGTAGTTCTGGGAAAGTGAAAAAGTTTGAGGCAAACGTTCAATCTCGAACTTGTACCTGATAGGCGATTCTGGAATAATACCAGCGGCAACCATCTCGCCGCTGTTGATCAAATCACAAATTGTCTTGGCAAGCTCATCGTTGTCAGGATCACCGTCTTTGAGCAGGACTGCCACCAGAGTCACCGCCTCAGCGGCTACTCGGCCTGGCGTATCTTCAGATACAACCGTCTCGTTGCCGATTCTCCCGGAGGCGAAGTTCAGAAGCAGGGCAAACAACTGCTGTTCGGCACGATCTGCCATCAGGCGCCCGCCTCTTACGGTGAGTACATTTTTGGCATCCACGAAATCATAGATATCGAGTCCAGAATACACTCCAAGAACATCGAAATGCACATGGACCAGATCAAGATAAGCCTCGAGAGCGGTAGAGCTTTCCTGCGCATTTCCTCTGCTCGAGGTGTAAACATCAAATTGATGTTTCCAGTAGCCAATGCTGCGACAATCGTTGGTAGTGATAGTAGGTGTCAATACAAAATGGACTTCGGTGCACGGATACTCAGTCACCACGATATCGTTCTGGGTTTCACCGGGCTCTACTGAATATCCAAGCGGGGTGACAATCATAACAGAGTAAGTTTCAGGAACAAGGTCGTTGCAGTTAAAATAGAATCTACCATCGGCTCCAGTGATCTCGGGATCACACACCGGATTGTTCCCATCGTCTAAAACCTTCACCGTTACTCCCTCGATACCATTTGATGAGTTATCTGTAACTGTTCCCGATATTAACCCATCAAGTGGCAGGAGCGCCCAGTTTGCATAATTGACATAGTCACTTACAGCATCGCCGGTGCCTCCGATGTTCGAGGCGTGCGTTGGGCCGTTGGCGTTGCCCCACCAGTTGTGGGTGGCGTCGACTGCGGAAACGGTTCTCTGTGACTCCACGCCATAGATACCGTTACCGGTAATCTTGTTGCAGTTAATGTGAATGCCGGAACCATCGCCATCACTCCAGACCATCACCCCTGTATATGGGTTATTGGCAAGCTGGTTGTTAGTAATGGTGGCAACGGTCACACCGTCGAAGATATCCAGTCCCCGGTACTGATTGTCATGGATGTTATTGCCGTCAATTACCGTCCCGTCCGCCCAGATCCCGATACCGCCGTAGCCGCCGGAGAAATCGTTATTAGTGATGGTGGCTTGTGCCCAGACACGGAGTGCTTCGGCCGCTGTGCCGGAAACGGTGTTGCCAACCACCGTGCTGCCGTCCGCACCTGACAAGATTTCTATTCCGCCCCAGCCTCCGGTAATATCGCTATTGGTGATATCTAC
>SDBT01006642.1_pt1 | contig 19129 bp, 19 predicted proteins | sample 2277101 | NCBI WGS metagenome assembly SDBT01 (sample SAMN10404973, study PRJNA504765) | marine sediment metagenome | isolation source: marine sediment core GS10_PC15, 103 cmbsf | place: Arctic Ocean: Southern Knipovich Ridge | collected 2010 | reverse complement strand
TAAGAATCGCTTCCTTTTTCAGGTTGGTAAAATGGTAACCATAAATCACCGAATTCAGGGGCAGAATTCAAAATAGTTAAATCCTCTAAAAAATTTGTGGTTGGATCGGGGGAAAAAGTATTCCTTGGAAAAAAATATCCGGGGAAGAATTATCCCGGTTTTGGCTGGTTATTAAACAAACCTCCCGCGGGTTGGAAATTTTGGGTTTGAGGATTTGAAAACAACCTCCCGCGGGTTTTGTAATATTGTGGCGGAAAAATTATTTACAATAGCAACGTCAAATCCTTCAGCCCATTATTCGTAACCCGCGGGAGGTTGGGATTGCATCCGGGACGAATTCCCGGATGCGATCCTTGACATTCTCAATATTTATGTGTATAATATGATAAATAAGATAGTGTTAGTTTAATATGTTGCTTATGCAACCCAAATCGAGCCAATATTCATATGACCAAGGGACCGACTTCATGCGGTCCAAAAGGAGTAACACTCATGCTTTTCCATGTAACCATGACCCATACCGAAGAAAACTGCGTAATCTACCACCGCGAGATGCTGCCTGATGTACTTGAGTCCTTTGAGAACCTTGAAGCGCTTGGCAAGGAACTGAACGTCAAGCTCCATTACTTTACCTGGTGTGGACCTGCCCACGTTGCTTATGTCTTACTCGAAGCTGATGACCTATCTGCAATATCCCGGTTCGTTTTCTCGATTCCTATGCCGGCAAAGATCGACATAGTCCCTGTGGAGCATCTGCACGACACCATCGCTATGGCAAGAGCAGCGACGGCAAAGGCGTAGAAGCAAGGGTAAACGGCAGCCGTTGGGCATTGGCAGAACGCTTGGCAAGGGACTTCAAGAGCATAGCCGCCCGGTGGGTATGCGTTATCTTTATGTATATAGCTATAGCAAACCACTAAAATAAGGAAAACGAAATGCCTCAATACGTTATTGTTTATCTGGGCGGCGATCAACCATCTAGCCCAGAGGAAGGTAAGCAACATTTCGCGAAATATAAAGAATGGTTATCTTCATTGGGCGACTCAGCAGTTAGTCCTGCTAATCCGCTTAAGGATACGAGCACAGTAAACTCTGATGGGACTGTTACCACCGGAAGCACAACATCAATGTCTGGTTACACTATAATTGAAACTGATTCTATGGAGGCGGCGCTGTTGATTGCAAAGGCTTGCCCTTTTCTTGATACTGGCGGTTCACTTGAGGTGTCAGAGTTAATGGAGATGCCAGGCTAAAATTAAACATAACAATCGCATTCACTCGGACCGCCAAAAGCGCCTCTCATGCCTCGCTCTGCTTGTGGCGTCCGGTGAGCTTTTTCGTTAACTGGCAGTAATCAAATGCTCACTCCGTTCTTCTAGCTACCACGAACGGTGAGTTGTGATAGGGAGTTACACAGTGGGGTCCAATCCAATTAACTTGGCTGTTCGCTTCATTCTCGAGATGGCAGGCATGGTGGCATTAGGGTGGTGGGGCTGGAATCAAGGCGAAGGGATCCTGAGGTTCTTGTTTGCCCTGGGGATACCCTTTCTTGCCGCAGTGTTATGGGGCACTTTCGCTGTACCTGACGACCCAAGCCGATCAGGAGAAGCGAGAGTTCCGGTCCCCGGCATCGTTCGACTTATGCTCGAGCTGACATTCTTTGGTTTGGCGACCTGGTCGCTCTTTTCGACAGGTTTAACGACGTTGGGCTGGATATACGGCATCGCCGTACTCATTCATTACTGTATTTCATACGATCGAGTTATGTGGCTGGTTCGCCAGTAACGATATGCATATGACTGCGGCGGCTTAGTGGGCGTGGAGTCTGGCAGCGTGGGAGCCGCCATTACAGAAAGGCTGGAAAGCGCCTGCAGGATACAACCGTCAGCGGCGGATTCGAAGACCAGACCGATGGACTCGATGTGGTCGATGCTGGTGATGCGGAGGACGTCATCGGCGGCGTGGGAGCCAGCGCAGCTGGTTTTTGGGGAGGGGGTTCTGCCGAGGCGTGGAAAAGGGCTTGTAAATCGGGCCGAATCCCAGCCGTCCGCTGGACGATTTGTCAGCTCGTTTTTTGTTTTACAATAATTGTCCTCTTAACGCCACGCATATTTTAAAGTTGTTTTGTAAGAAACCAGCGTTGATACCCGGGGGGTAAATTCTGCAGTTCGCCAAAAACCTGATTTCCATGTTGTTCATAGAAATCAGGCGCCTGAAAACTGAATGTGTCCAAATATACATTCTTTGCACCACGCTGCCGCGCTTCACCTTCAGCATGCGTCAAAAGGCGATGCCCATATCCGCGACCACGAAGTTCGTCTTTTCCCCACAATAAATCTAAATAATACCAATCCCAATATATTTCGCCTATCACACCTCCCACAATTTCTTGGTCGGGCGCGTGAAGAACGAAACATAGGCAATGGGTTCGGCAGGCATTTCTTGAGAAATTTTCTACGAGGCAACAGGCTGCTTTCTTTTGTGACGTTAGTTCAGCCACACCACAATAAATGGGAATTCAAGTGGGAAAATTACACAAGATTTCGCTAATTAATTCCCTCGGCTTTGTTATAATCATGCCAAACGGATCCCCGGAGTAATTGTGAAGATCAAAGCTATAAAAGCCAGCGCGATCAATATCCCCACGCTTAATAGCTATCACGTCGCGGTTATGGGTACTGTTAATTCAACACAATCGGTAATCGTGGAAGTTTACACGGATGAAGGATTGCCCGGTCGAATTATTAATGAACATGGGATTCGTGGAAGGTGAGCGATCAGGAGACTGGTTTTTCTACACAGACGGCTACACGCAGGGTGTGGGAGAGATAGGTGAGCAGTTGGACAAGGAAAGATTGTCAATTGTACGTGCCTACGGATTGCCCGAAATCAGTGTGGCAGAAGCATTGCTGCGATATTATGGTCATCAGGGAATGAATGGCAGGAATTTGCACGAATTATTCAGGGATTCGCCGATCCACCATCCAGCCCCAGGCCCCAAGACAACGGAAAACCGGATGATAACTGAGGATGTCCCCTATGGTCTGGTGCCATTGACATGCTTTGCCAGGTTAGCCGGGGTACTCACTCCAACAATGGATGCGGTTATTACGATGGCAAGCGTCCTAAATAAGACCGATTACCGCATGACCGGCAGAACGGTAGAAAGTTTGGGTTTTGAAGGAAAAACGCCCGATGCGATCCGGCATTATGTGGATATCGGTTCCTATTAATCGAACCGTTTCAGTTTAAGAAATAACCTACTTCGGGTTGCGAGTAATAAGTGGAAGGAATTGTTAAAAACCTCCCGCGGGTTACGAGTAATGGGTGTAAGGATTTGAGTTTGCTCTTGTAAGTAATTTATACGCCACAGTATTACGCAACCCGCGGGAGGTTTGAAGGTTTAGGGATTTGATATGGCAATGGTAAGTGACTGACCCACCGGAGCATCACACAACCCGCGGGAGGTCACCTTCTCCGATCCCACCCGGCGGCTCAACCATGACCGACAGGTGCACTTACAATATTATCGAGTATGAGGGAAGACGATGACAGATTCTGTTGAGATTATCACTGTTGACAGCACGAATGTCGAGGAGTACGGGTTCTTTTGCTACAAGAGCAAACCCAAATCACAGGGGTATCAGAAGAAACTACACTGGCTGCAGCAACGTATCAAGGAAGGTCTCAGAATCAAGATCCTCTACGAAGGCAGCAGATCGTTTGGTTTCATCGAATACATCCCTGGCGAGTATACATGGAGGGTTGTCGAAGCACCCAATTATCTTGTTATTCATTGTCTTTGGGTAGTTGGCAGCGGCAAGAAGAAAGGCTATGGTTCGCGCTTACTTGATGAGTGTGTTGAGGATGCCCAGCAGCAGGGGAAACATGGCGTAGTGATGGTGAGCAGCAAGGGCAATTGGTTAGCCAATGAAAAGGTTTTTCTCAAGAATGGCTTTGAAAATGTGGGGTCGGCGCCACCCTCATTCAGTCTGCTGGTGAAGAAGATCAAGGCGGGTCCTGATCCGGTTTTCCCTCAGGATTGGGACAAGCGACAAGCCCAGTTTTCTTCGGGAGTGACCATAGTCTATGCAGACCAGTGCCCATATATGCCTGATGCTGTACAACAGGCTATTGATGCGTTCGCGGTAAGAGGGATAACTGCCAAAGCGGTCAGGTTGGAGAGCAGCGCGGAAGTAAGAGCAAAGTCGCCGACAGCGTATGGAGTTTTTGGAATTGTTTGCGACGGAAGGTTGCTGACGTATCATTACTTGGGCAAGAAGGAGTTGAGGCGGCTTGACGAGGAATTCCTATTGCAATCGTAGTGAGTCGCGCACCTGATCATTCGGTGGAGTGGAGCGGGAATGCGGCGCGATCCGGAAGCCTAGTTGATATAAAACCTCCCGCGGGTTACGAGTAATGGGTTTATGGATTTGATTTTGCTCTTGTAAGTGATTTATGCGCCGCAGTCTTACAAAACCCGCGGGAGGTTTGCGGGTTTTAAGGATTTGACGTTACTATTGTAAATAATTTATCCGCCATAAGATTACAAAACCCGCGTGGGGTTCGGGTTTGTCCACCGGAGGATTACGGAATCTGGGGGAGGTCAGGGTCTGTGGAACCTCCCGCGGGTTACAAATAATGGGTTTAAGGATTTGATATCGCTCTTGTAAGTGATTTATGCGCCGCAGTCTTACAAAACCCGCGGGAGGTTTGCGGGTTTTAAGGATTTGACGTTACTATTGTAAATAATTTATCCGCCATAGGATTACAAAACCCGCGGGAGGATAGAGTCTGTGGAACCTCCCGCGGGTTACGAAAAATGGGTTTAAGGATTTGATTTTACTCTTGTAAGTATTTTATGCGCCACAAGATCACAAAACCCGCGGGAGGTTTGAGGGTTTATGGATTTGATATGGCAAATGTAAGTGATTGACCCACCGGAGGATTACGCAACCCGCGGGAGGTTTGCGGGTTTTAAGGATTTGACGTTACTATTGTAAATAATTTATCCGCCATAGGATTACAAAACCCGCGTGGGGTTCGGGTTTGTCCACCGGAGGATTACGGAATCTGGGGGAGGTCAGGGTCAGTGGAACCTCCCGCGGGTTGCGGATTATGGGCTTAAGGATTTGATGTTGCTCTTGTAAGTGATTTATGCGCCGCAGTATTACAAAACCCGCGGGAGGTTTGAGGGTTTATGGATTTGATATGGCAATTGTAAGTGATTGACCCACCGGAGGATTACGCAACCCGCGGGAGGCTGGGACTGCATCCGGTTCGTGTTCGATATTTAGATATATAATGCGCCAAATTGGAGAATATGCATAAAGTGTTTTTCTTACCACCCCTTTAGGATGCTGAAGTGACTTACTGGATAGACAAAACTAGCGAAGAAATCGATTGGAAGGAAGAGAGCAGGAGATTTGATGGAGTGGCTGAATTCTACGCTGCTTACCGCCCAGATTATCCCGACGTACTGATTGAATGCATCATTTCTTTGACGGGTATCCAAAAAAGCGGGAAGATCCTGGAAATTGGGAGTGGAACTGGGAAAGCAACTGCTCCATTCGCTCAGCGAGGCTATTCAATTCTATGTATTGAACCGGGAGAAAACCTGGTTTCCGCGGCAAAACAGAATCTAGAAAACTTCCCTCGCATAGAGTTTCAAGAGTTTGCCTTTGAAGATTTGAATGAGCGTACAAATGAGTTCGATCTGGTGATATCTGCCCAAGCATTCCATTGGGTGCCTAAAGAAATCGGCTATGCCAAAGTGGCGAGGGCATTGAAAGCGAATGGTTGCATGGCATTATTCTGGAATATGTACCCTTATCCAGAAGGTGGGGTATACGACGACTTGAAAAAAGTTTATAAAGAGCAAGCGCCCAATCTGGCGACTCGAACAGGCTCATATGAAGAGTTGCTAAAGCAGAGAGAAATCGAGATCATAGAAAGTGGTTGCTTTGGCACTGTTGAATTGAGAAAGTTCCCCTGGGTGACAAGATACAGCACCGAGCAATATCTTGGCTTGCTAAATACATACTCCGATCATCTCCGTCTTCCCAAGGAAGATCGAAATCGTCTTTTTGAAAGTATAGCGGAAGTGATTGAAAGATATGGTGGATATATAGAGAAACCTTACCTGGCTGTCTTGTACACAGCCCAAAAAGCATCATAAATCACACTGCGGTCGGACGCGGGTGTTCGCCAGCCTGCGCTGAGGCAAGTAATGCACTCAGTAACAAGCTGGTTGAACATTTATATGGTGACGATTTAGGATGGGTAGTTGATGGCAGGTTAGCAGGTTTACAGGAGCCAGGTTTTGTCCCTGTTCTCAGTCGCGGTTTGACCGCCCAGCGAGTATAGCAATTCGTGTGATTTTGAGAGGTTCATCGAGTAAAATTCCTAAAATATACTATCGTTAAAGGAGAATATCCATGCCATTGATGTTTGATATGCCCCTGGAGGAGTTACAAACATATCAGGGAACTAATCCTGTTCCTCCGGATTTTGATGATTTCTGGAATGCGGGTCTGGCAGATATGAGGGCAGTTGATCCCCAGGTAGAGCTTACCCCGGCTGAATTTCAAACCTCTTTTGCAGATTGCTCGCATATGTATTTTACCGGTGTTGGTGGGGCGAGTATTCACGCCAAACTGCTGCGACCCAGAAATATCTCGCAAACGCACCCGGCTGTGCTTATGTTTCATGGCTATTCAAGCAGTTCTGGCGATTGGTCGAGCATGCTGGGGTATGTTGCACAGGGTTTCAGCGTAGCAGCACTGGATTGCCGTGGACAAGGTGGATTATCAGAGGATAGAGGCGGGGTGACTGGATGGACTTTAAATGGGCATATCATTCGAGGTTTGGACGGCTCTCCAGAAAATTTACTGTTTCGTCAGATCTTTTTGGACACTGCACAACTGGCTGGGCTAGTTATGGACATGCCGGATGTGGATCAAAATCGCTTAGGTGCGACCGGTGGTAGTCAAGGAGGCGGATTAACCCTGGCTTGTGCGGCATTGGAGCCGCGTATCAAGCGGGTTGCCCCGGTATTTCCGTTCCTATGTGATTATCAGCGCGTGTGGGAGATCGATCAAGCAAAAGATGCTTATGCCGAATTACAGGAATATTTCCGTAAGTTTGACCCTCGCCATGAACGTGAACAAGCAATTTTTGAAAAACTTGGTTATATTGATGTACAGCACCTATGCCCGCGCATTCAGGGAGAGGTATTGATGAGCACTGGTCTTATGGATACCGTCTGTCCACCCTCCACCCAATACGCTGCCTATAACAAGATCAGCAGTCCAAAAAGCATAGATCTATATCCCGATTATGATCATGAAGATCTGCCAGAACAGGCTGACAGGGTTTTTCAATTTATGATGAGGCTATAGTGGTCTCAGTACAACTTTACGATCCCAGAGGGTTGTAAGGAGAGGGGCGGGGATGCATCCGACTGCTGTCTTCAAATAGCTCGCCATTCAATAATCGCACACATTATCAGGTTCGTGAAGAAGCGACTATAAATCACCGAATTAATTGGTAAATTTCAAAGTGGTTGTATATTCGGGAAAAAAGATTTCCTGGGATAATTTAATCGGGAAATATTTCCTAGGAAGAATAATCCAGGTTTTTGCTGATAAACAAACCTCCCGCGGGTTGTAAAATATGGGTTTGAGGATTTAAAAAAAAAACCTCCCGCGGGTTACGAATAATAGGTTTGATGATTTGATATGGCACTTGAAAGTTATTGACCCACCGGAATATTACAGAACCCGCGGGAGGTTAATTTGGGCTTGGGGATTTGATATAGCAATTGTAAGTTAATGACCCAAAGGAATATTACGCAACCCGCGAGAGGGTAAGCGGCGCTCTAAATCGAGGTCAATATTCGATTATCTAATATGGATAAAGTGGAGATATTACATTAAGAATTTTGCTTATCAACACATTGGGCGGGTTCCAATGTCTCTGCTTCGGTTTAACGAGTTACATTCAGAAGTTATGCAAATTCAATTTGGGGGTTTCATCAGAAGAAGGAGGTTAATTAAATGCCATCAGATTTCTTATTGTATGGTTCCACTGGGTTTGTAGGTGATGCGATTGGTCATCTTGCGGTACAAAAAAATCTCCATCCCATCCTTGCTGGACGGAATGCCGCTAAGGTAAAAGCACAAGCGACCGAACTAGGGCTGGATTATCGTGTTTTTGAACTTGACAATGCCACGGCAATGGACTCGGCACTAAGGGATGTATCCACGGTACTCCATTGTGCTGGTCCATATATTCACACCTTCAAACCAATGGTGGATGGATGTCTTCGCACGGGCGCACACTACCTGGATATTACCGGAGAAATACCAGTTTACGAATCGCTGGCTACCCATAATTCTGAAGCAAAGGAACAGGGGGTCATGCTTTTACCAGGGGTCGGCTTCGACGTTTTACCTACTGATTGTCTTGCGCTTCACCTCAAAAATCGGCTGCCATCAGCAACGCGTCTGATGCTCGCTTTCCACAGTGAAGGTCCGGCAGGGCTTCCGCCAGGAACTGCCAAGACGATGATAGAAATGATCCCTTATGGGAATAGAGTGCGCCGGTCCTGACAACTGGTGCCAGAGCCAGAAGTTGGTTTGCGGATGATCGACTTTGGCCGCGGTCCGGTTAGAGCGATGAGGTTGACCTGGGGTGACATTTTCATGGCATATTACAGTACGGGCATTCCAAATATCGAAGACTACACCGTGTTTTCGGAGAAGTTGTCTCAGCAGATGAACGCCATAAACAAATTGCGCCCATTATTCAACCTATCAATAATACGGGAACTCTTCAAGCGTGTGACACCAGCCGGTTCAACGGTTGAAGAGCGGGCAAGGACGCAAACACATGTATGGGGCGAAGTAGAAGACGATCAGGGACGAAAAGCTGTATCGCGACTTCACGGTCCTGAAGCAGGAGTTACCTGGACGGCGCAATCGGCACTGGCGGTAGTGCGGAAGGTGCTAGATGGCAATGCCCTGCCGGGGTTTCAGACGCCGTCTCTGGCATATAGCGCCGATTTCGTCTTGGAATGTGAGGGTGTCACACGCGAAGATCTAGACTAACAAAAACGGGCTTACCTGCACGTGCAGCCAATCGCCTGATCAATGTTCCAGCGTGGTTCGTGGATGGTGGCGGTGATCATAGCCTAACTGAGCAGATAGCTTTCTGCCGACCACACCTGGATCAAGGTGGAGTAATGTTGAGAACGTTCAATAATGATCTTATAGTTAGTGCTGCTATCGTTCGACCAGTGTTACGAAACGATTTAGCATAAGTGGCATTTCTGCACGTAAGCCGGAGATTTCGAGGATAAAGAATCGCCAAGAGATTGATGCGGAAGGTATGTGAAATTGCCCGTGAAGCAGGATCACAACGAATGTATATCTCATCAACTCCTTCATCATCGGCAGTTGGGTTTTATATTGCCCAAGGATGTAAATTGGCAGAAGAAGTGGATCCCGAGCTCTATGCGCTTGAGCCGGATGATATCCATCTAATTCTTGATCTTTGATTAATCTCGTTCCGACACATACTGGTGGGCTGTGCTTGACCATTCGCCAGACTGTGTGAAAAGTGCTCAAAACACAGAAACTCCTTGGTTTAGACAAGTCTTCATCCGGTTTTCGGATCACCGACAGCCTGATGGCTATGGAGCTAGCAATCACGCAATGGCTGGTTTCTTCGATTCCCTTCGGGTGGATACCTGTGCTCGAATGATTATTCAAGCTGTCGCAAATCACTAGCGTGAAGTCGTAATAACATCTCAAGGCAAGTTTGGATTATTGGTTATGCTTATAGTGCCGGGAGTTGTTGATCAAATAGCCCGCAAGAGTACGGAGTAATGATATATAATAAATTTTGGGAGAAGGCTGCTCAACCCTTAAGGGAGTGTTGATTCTGCTCCCTAACTTGCGTCAGCGCCTCCCTTGTCCTTCTCCATCGCCGGAATTCTCTACACAACCTATCGTGCCATCTCCCTAAGAATCGCTTTAGAAGTCTTCGTTTTTATGGGACTACTACACCCACCCCAGGGGCATTGGCGAACGTCAACCCCTGGATACGATTGTAGTCCGATTCGATGGTCAGAATCGACATCGTGCCTCCCAGGTTGGACCCGTCGATCAAAATATCGTGCCCGGAAAGGCTGGGGGGAGTGTTGTAGCCATAGATGGTTGTGCCATAATCCGTCAGGCTGGGCAGGGCGCTGCCCGGAGTGATCACCCACCAACCGTTGCTGGAATCGTAGTTAGGGTCTGTGGTCGGGATGATAAAAGATATCGTGTCGTCAACGCTGTTGGCGTTTGCTTCCGTGATCGCCCAACGCAGAGAACCGATCCCGCTGTCGTTGGTGTTTGTCACGGTAAAGCCCGCAGCCCGGACCTCCCTTCCGGCAGAAATAACCTCTCCAAAAATGAGTACGGCTGCTGCAGAAATCCCGATCAAAGCTTTAAATTTCGTCATCGAATAATTCCTTTGGAACGTACGTTAATTTTTAACGTTTCATAGAATAACAGGACAGAAAATCCAACAATTGGTTGGCAAATAAGAGCGCGGAAATTACAAAAAGGCTAGAAATTCTCCTCGGATTCAAATGGTTCGTAGCGAGCGACTACGTCGCGGTCATCACGCCGGCTCAGGATGGAGGACACGACGTAAATTGCGATCACAACGAGAATAATTCCAACCACCATCGCCACCGCTCTGGCGACCAATGCGGTCCGGGGGTTCTCCTACCCCAGGAAATCGATCTTCTCCCCGGCGAAGATGCTGGCGGGAATGGCGATCGTCCCGAAGGACAGCAGCACCAATACCAGTGAGCCACATAGGATGGTCACCACCGCGAAAGTAAAGACGACGATGGGCTGGTTGTTATTCAAGGGAGCAACCTCCTGCGAAAGTGTATATTCTACACTTATAAATCACATATTCACATAGGAGTGACCAATCAGTGGTTCTTAAAAATGACCGGCAGATAACCAGTGTGGCAGGCGCCCAGCCAGGGTACTGAGAACTCTGAGGTGTTCTTGTAATCAGTTGGTTTACTAGGTTTAAAATCCGTCGCTGTGACTGTCACGTTGGGACCGCGCACTGTTCCGCTCCAGGAAAATTGGGGTAGAACTGAATGGGCAATTACATATCCTTCGTAATGTTTGCCCTGAGCACCCCAATCGGAAAATATCTCAATTCGACAACCGAGGCAAGTTGTGCTCCCCTCCACTTTGGTGCAGTCGGCGGTGGTAATCGTGGGCACGGGTAAATTTTTATTGCCACCGCTGACCAGGTCGATCCCCCCACCGCTGTTATCGTGGATGTTGTTCATGCTGATCGTGTTCGAAATGGCGGTACTGCCTTCCACTTCGATCCCCGATCGGACCGCGGAGGCGCCGTTGTAAGCGATGTAATTCTTGCCAACTTCATTTTCCCAGCTGTTTACGATATCTATTCCGTGAAAATTATTGCCCATCTTCTTTTGCGAGAATGGTCTATCGGTACCGATAATATTGTAGTAAAGGATGTTCTCCCAACTGCTCACGACTGCGATGCCGCTCCAGCCGCTGCCAACGATCACGTTTCTCAACCAGTAGGTATAATCATCACCGACTTCGTTGTGGTTGGCACCGTTATAAATAGCCACTCCGTGCAAACCGTTGGGAATGACGGTGTTTAAACCAGGATCTGCCCCAATGATATTATCTTTGATCCAGTTATAGGTCGTGCCGGTTCCCGTAAGATACACGCCGTGAGCTTTGTTGCCCGAGACCACATTAAAGTATATCGGATTGGCGTCCGGGCCATCTTCCAGCATGATCCCGTGGCTGAGGTTGCCAACATCCGGATTCCCTCCACCCGACTTATTGACCCCGATGTAGTTATATTTAATCTCGTTATGGATAGTATCTTCGCCGGATAAATACACGCCACGCTGGTTGTTACCGCTGATCACATTGCCGTGATAGGCTTCCGTGGGCAAACTACCGCCGATGATATTGGCCTCGGCACCATTGGCGATCGCCACCCCGTCCCAGTTGTTTGGGATCTTCCCAATCCCGGCCGCGTTCAGCCCGATGTAGCTGCGGCGGACGACATTGTCATCGGTGTTGTTCCCAGTAATCAACACGCCGTCCTCATCGTTGCCCGAGATGACGCACTGATCAATCGTGTTGTTGTTGGCGCCGCTGGAGATCTTAATTCCGGTGGCGTTGCCCCAGTCGCTTGCGCCGTTGGGATCAGTGCCGATGTAGCTGTCGCTGATCCTGTTGTTGGAAGCGCCGAGGATGATATTGATGCCCGCTCCCGGGGCATTGGCGAGCGTCAACCCCTGGATAATATTGTTGTCCGATTCGATGGTCAGGATGGACATCGAGCCTCCCAAGTTGGACCCGTCGATCCAAATATCGAGCCCGGATAGGTTGGGGGGAGTGTTGTACCCATAGATCGTTGTGCCATTATCCGTCAGGCTGGGCAAGGAGCCAAGGGAGTTGTTCAGGATGATTTTCCACCAGCCGTTGGTGGAATCATAATTGGGGTCAGAAGTAGGAATTTTAAAATAGATCGTGTTGGCTCCTCCGCTGCTGTTGGCCTGGGTGATCGCCCAGCGCAATGTCCCTGATGATCCATCATCAACGGTTTTGGTGACATCGAAGTTTACAGCCGCAATCGCTCTTCCGGCTGAAAAAAATCCTCCAAAGATTAAAAAGACTGCTGCAAAAATCCCGATCAAAACTTTTAACTTCGTCATTGATACCCTCCTTTGGATTACCTGTAAAGTTTTTGTTTGTAATTGGAGAAAAAACGCGTGTTTTGTTTTTGACCTGAATATTGGGGAGCTTACCTCCAGGGATTTTTATTTCTGTATTCCCATACACCAATAACGCCGAATATTATTATACGAAAAAATTTGAGATTGTGCCACAGTTTTTCAGCAAATTGATCTGGTTATCCTCGGAATTGGATACCGGGCTTTGGAAATATGGACACCGATTCGCTAACCCAGAAACCTTTCAAGGGCATTTATCGGTCGGCGCTTGCGGCGCCGCCTTTCTCGACCAGACACCAAAGCCTGATCCCATTGCATCTATATCTGACTGCTGTTCTTCAACTGCTCTCCAACTGAGTATCGATTGTATTATCAGGTTGGTAAAAAAGTGACCATTAATCACCGAATACAGGGGCAGTATTCAAAATAGTTATGAATTCTGTTAACTTTGGATTTGGATCGGGATAAAATAATCGGGAAAGAATATTCGGGATAAAATAATCGGGAAATAAAGATTTCCTGGGGATAAAATAATCCTGGGAAAAAATAACCCTGGGGAAATAATATTCGGGATAAAATAATCGGGAAATAAAAATTTCCTGGGGAAGAATTATTCCGGGATAAAGTAATCCTTATAAAAGGTTTTCTGGGTGGAGGGTTCATTTCTGTGTATATAATCTCACATCCGGTATTTGTTTTGGCTGTTTTAATAAAACCTCCCGCGGGTTGGAAATTATGGGTTTGAGGAATTGAAAACAACCTCCCGCGGGTTACGAGTAATGGGTTTAAGGATTTGATATGACAATTGAATGTGAATGGCCCGCCGGAGTATTACACAACCCGCGGGAGGTTAATGATTTGTCCGCCGGAGTAATGCAGAACCCCGGGGAGGTTGGGATTTCATCCGGGATTGCATCCGGGTCGTATTCGATATTTTAATGTATAATTTGTTAAAGTGGAGAATATGCTTAAAGATTTTTGCTTTTCAACTTGTTGGGCAACGCCATCCCAACTGTGCCGAAGATGGGAGGATTGAGATACAAGTAAATTACTCGTCGTTATTGTTTTCTCCCCTTGCGGTTGGCATGCGTAACCAGCCACATGAATTGTCGAACCCTCTAAAGAGAGGATCGCGACTGGCAGGTGGTAAAACCTTCGATTCGGGCATTGGCAGCTTGAAATGGAGGTATCGATGAAGATAAGGAGGAACACAACTATGAATCACAGCACAATTGCACGTACCTTAACCAGGGGAATCCGTTTATCTGCCGCTGCCGCGCTGCTGACCGGTCTGCTGACGGTCACGCAGCCGGCGCGGGCCTTTACCCACGTGGTGACGAACATCAATAACAGCGGGCCGGGTTCCCTGCGCCAGGCCATCACCCTCGCTTTTAGCATCACTGGCCCAGACACCATCACCTTCGCCCCCACGACTAACGGGCACCCTATCGTCCTGTCTGGGGCACCGGGCGAAGATGCCAATGTCGGCGGAGACCTGGACATACGAGACCCAAGCGACCTGACTATCCAGGGCAACGGTGCGGCTAACACCATCATCGTCGGGGGTGGGATAGACCGGGTGTTTCACGTCTGCCCCGGCGGCGGCTGCACCAACACGGTCACCTTTATGGATGTGACCATCCGCAATGGCAGCGCCGACTACGGCGGCGGCATCTACAACAGGAGCGGCACGCTGACATTGGTTGGCAGCACTGTCAGCGCCAACGAGGCCGAATACGGCGGCGGCATCTACAACAAGGCCACGCTGAACATCCAGAACGGCAGCACCATCGGCGGGTCAGGTGCGGCCAACAAAGCCAACGGCGTCGGAGGCGGCATCTACAACTATGACGGCACGACGACATTGGTTGGCAGCACCGTCAGCGCCAACGGGGCCGACTACGGCGGTGGAATCTACAACAATGGCACGCTGAACGTCCTGAAGGGCAGCACCATCGGCGGGGCCGGCGCGGCCAATACGGCCGACAACTACGGCGGCGGCATATACAACTTTGCCGGCATCACAACGATAGATGGCAGCACGGTCAGCGCCAACACGGCCACCGACGGCGGCGGCGTGTTCAACGACAGTCTTGCCGCCGGGGCAACCAGCGTGACGGGCAGTTGCATCGTCGGCAACAGCGCCAAGTCCTTCTTCAACAAACAGGTCACGCATCAAATCGCCACCGGCAACTGGTGGGGGGCTGCGACCGGCCCCAACACCCCCGGCGCGGATACGGTTGGCGGGAATGTGGATACGAGCGGATACCTGACGGAGCCAATCCTCGGCTGCGGCTTCTATGTATACCTGCCGCTGGCGCTGAAGTAAACGAGAGGTGCGGTCCTGATGCTGACGGGGGGCGGGGGTGTGGGCGGGCGGTTTCCGGTGGGCGGGCCGGCTGCGTGTGCTGGTCAGGCGGGCACGATCTGCGTCATTTCATGTCCGTCATTCCATGTCCGTCATTCCAATCCGTCAAACAAGTCTCGCTTGCGAAAGGAGGCGGAAAGGAAACGACCTGTTATTTTACTTCTGGTCATCCATTTAAATCGCGCCCCGTTCTTCTTGTTCGTGATCGCCTTTTCCGCCAACCAAGGGGTGACCGTTTCAACCCGATCCGCCAAAATGTTGAATATACGCTTCGCGCCTTCCCAATCCTCTGACCCACTCTCATACCGCCCTGTCAGCAACTCGGTCACAACCATCCCTGGACTGAACGCTCCCACTATCACTCCTGTCCCTCGCACCTCTTCCGCCAATGCGTCAGTCAGATACCGTATACAGCTTTTCGTGCTCCCATACAGCGTCAACCCTCTCACCTTGCGACCATCACTGCCCAGACCCTCCATGTTGTAGAGACTCCCAAAACCCTGCTCTAGCATACCTCGCAACGCCACCCTTGCCCCGTACATCGTCCCCATAATGTTGGTTTCTAGCACCGCACTTATCTCCTGCGATGATTCCCTCCAGAATTCGAGTTGTGGGTGACCAATCCCGGCATTATTCACCCAGATGTCTACTTTGCCGAAATGACCCTGTGCCTTATCCCACAGCCCTTGAACCTGCTCAAACAGCGTCACGTCGCAGGGATGCCCCAACACACGATCCGCCTGATGAGCCGATGATAGTTGCGTAACCGCCTTTTGAACACCTGTCGAACTCCGCCCACTAACTGTGACAACACAACCCAGGGCGAGAAACGAATCGGCGAGACCATAGCCAATCCCGCGTGTGCTGCCAGTGACCACAACACTTTTCACTACAACCTCCTTGACAACAAGTTTGCTGAAAACAAGAAATCAAAGTCCGGCTCCCTGCTCAACTACCAGAAATGGACAGGATGCCTGTTTGCGCGCCAAACGGACGGGAGCTAACCCGAACGCTCTACCTGTCTCTCCATCAGACCGAGACGTTATTTTACAAATGCCTTCTGTTTCCAAAAGACATAACTACTCCCCAGCAAAGCAATGCCAATGTTAAGATCCACTGCGGCCACGCCGATCAAGAAAGGGTAATTGTTATGGGCGAGCCGGGATAAAGTCGCCCCGACAAAGATCATCACTGTTAAGGCTACAAAGAAACCTGGCCGGAAAAACTGCCAGACTCTTGGCCGGTCCAGGGCATCTATCCTGTCCATATTTTTTTGGCAGCTTCTGGCAAAAAGGAATTTTGCCTGCAAACCGCCAAGGAAGAGTCCGGCAAAAACGGCCAGCCAGGGCCAGATTTGCTCTGGTTTAAGCGCATCCGCTTCGACCAGCAGACTTCTGCCCTTTAAAAGCATTAAAGTGCCCCCGATATACCAGACGAGAGCGGCTAAGATTTTGAGACTGCGAGTGGAAACGACTAACATTGGATGTGCATCTCTACTGAACTAAACCTCCCGCGGGTTGCGTAATACTTTTGCGAGCTAATCACTTATAATTGCCATATCAAATCCTTAAGCCCATTATTCGAAACCCGCGGGAGGTTAGGTTTCGTGCCTCAATCTAACTGACCAACTATTCTTTCGTATATATTATATATTCTACAAGTAATAAGAACAATGGGAATGCGATACTTAAAAGTATCTGAGTATCCAACCCGACAACGCTATCTCCATTTATCAGATTTAAAGACCTGAATAAGAGAAATATAATGATCCCTAAAGACAGACTTTGAAGTACCCCAAAAATCCAAAATATTCCTGTTTTCATAGTTTATCTCCTTGTCTAATGACATTATATATTACTCGAGATGAGACGCCGGGGTTCGAAACAGCACCTGCAATTCCAGCACCCCCATCATACAGCTGCAAGAGTAAAACCTGCAGAATCCCCGGGCAACTACACCGCATGTTAGCCCGTCCAGCCAGACAGGAATAGTCAGGGCTGGGTTTCAATCAGGCGGCATATAAATCATCTGCAAGATACTTCAGCCCGGTATCAACTGCCACGGTAACAATGGTTTTTCCTTCGCCAAGCTCTTCTGCTAGCTGAAGAGCACCAACAATGTTCAATCCACTCGACGTACCCGCAAAGATACCTTCTTCCTTCGCAAGACGCCGTGCCATCAGCCTCGATTCTTGTTCGTCAATCCCGCGGGCTTCGTCGTAGAGTTCCTCATCCAACAATGGGGGGACAAATCCAACCCCGAGCCCTTCAACATGGTGTGACCCGGCACTACCACCTGAGATGACGGCAGTGGTGGCTGGTTCCAAGGCAACAATTCTCACTTCTGGAATAGCGCGTCGCAGCTCTTGGGAAACCCCCATTAGCATTCCTGCGGTGCCAACCCCTCCACAAAAAGCATCGATATGCTGTCCGACTTGCTCCAACATCTCTCGACCAAGCTTGCGGTAGCCAACAATGGAATCTGAATTATGGAATTGATTCGTGAAGTAGCTATCATCGGACCCGGCCAACGACTTGGCTTTTTCTATCATCCGAGGCACTAAATCCGGGGTTATCTTTCCGCCTTCACTGGGTAAGATGAAAAGATCCGCACCAAATGCCTTCATCGTGTGAAGTTTTTCTCTGGCGTAGGCATCCGAAGAGACGACTTTGAAGTTGTACCCCTTTACAGCGCAAATACAGGCGAGAGAGGACCCCGTTCTCCCGCCTGTATATTCAACAACTGTCATACCTGGTCGTAGATCTCCTCTCGCTTCTGCCTCTTCGATCATGGCTAATGCCATTCGATCCTTGTATGAGCCTGTTGGATTGAAGTACTCCAGCTTGACGAGAATATCGGCGCTGCCTTTGGGCACTATCTTTTGCATCTGAACTAGCGGTGTTTTCCCAATAGCATCCAAAGTGGATAGCGATTTTAGTGACTGGATTTCATTCATGGTTTACTCCTCCATCTTTTGTGGTTCGATATTTGTGGATAGCGGGTTAACGATAGAGGATTGATGTGGCGCGGAGCATGCGGAGCCCCATATAGTGGCTTTTCCCTGAAAAGCGTGGGTTGAACTAAGCCAAGATAGAGTCATCACAAAAAACTCGGCTTTGGAAAATAAGTGGAGACCGCCACTGGTTTCACTGCATCTAATCGACTATTCTAGTGATTTGTCAAATATGATCATTTGGATTGTCGCTCGGAGCGAACGCGAAGAGTTGAAGTGAGTAAGGATGAGATTGGGCATGCAAAGTACGCATGCTTCGGCATCCAAAAGATGGATGCTTTAAAGCTGAGATTGCCACGTCGCTGCGCTCCTCGCAATGACCTCTTAATCATTGATATTTGACAGAGCACTGCATCATGCTCACATTATATTATATCCTCAAGCCATAAGATCACCAGATCCGGCGTCTATTGTATGAGTTTGAGTTGTATGAGTCTTGCTTCTCCCTTTCATTCCTGATTAACACACGCCAATTTTCCCCATCCTTACCCGCGCTGGTCCTCAGAAAGGTAAGCCATACCACCCCAAACAACGCTTGGGCAAGATGCTCAATATTGGTAACGTTCTTGGGCAATAATACGCTCAGCTGTCCTGAATAGAGACCTTTACCATGCGAGTAAGCTCGCCGCACCTTATTTCCCAGCAGCGCGCCCGGCAGCAATTGGGGTAGATCGAGTGCTCAGCAGAACACAAGAAAGCTGTTGGAATTAAAAATCCCTCTCCCATAATGGGCGAGGGGAAGTCTTGAGTGCAGCCAACGGATCGGGTGCGTGAAACTAAGAAGGATTACTTCCTTCAGTTTTTAGACATATGAACCGTAGACCAATGCAACCACCAAACCAAATACCATGTGTACCATCACCATCCCAACAGCCATCTTGGTACCACCTTCCATCTCTACCGATCGAGGGTGCATGCGATTTATCATTGGCATTATCATGTA
>SDBT01006641.1_pt1 | contig 19129 bp, 26 predicted proteins | sample 2277101 | NCBI WGS metagenome assembly SDBT01 (sample SAMN10404973, study PRJNA504765) | marine sediment metagenome | isolation source: marine sediment core GS10_PC15, 103 cmbsf | place: Arctic Ocean: Southern Knipovich Ridge | collected 2010 | reverse complement strand
AGATTTAGCTCTGGATATGAGAATCTTCTTGTCAATAAAGTTGCTCAATTAAACATCAGAGTTGTACGTTTGGAAAGATTTGTTGGAACTGCCACTAATAAAACTGTCCCATCTAATGTTATGCTTAAAAATATTTCAATGAAAATTAATAGTCTATGTCAACGCATTATAAAATTAGAAACAAATCAATCTTCTTGATTTCTATTATATTCCACTACATCCGTACTTCTAAGCTCTTCTGTAACTTCATCATCTGAAATCTCTTCTGTAGAGATAAGAGGCTCTTCTGCAGAGATAAGAGACTTTTCTGTAACAATCAAAGGTTCTTCTGTAAAAATCAGAGGTATATTAATATCTTGTTTGGATAAATATAAACTTATAAAATGTTTAGCAATCAATCCATATCTATTATATAGTCTTTTACTACCATAACCCAGTATCAATAATCCAACTCCAATAGTTAATGGATAATAAAAATTAGAAGATGGTCGGAATAAACAAGGAATATGCAAATGAGTAATCGATAAATTGAACATTGTATATTATATAGTTATATTAAGTCTTTATATATTTTTTAAATATTTATAAAATGAAAATATTTATAAAATGAAAATATTTATAAAAAACTCTATAAATAATTATTTATAGAGTTCCCTTACTAGATAGCCTGGTGGTATGCCTACGGTTATTGCTAACCTTAAAAACCAATTTCCAGGATTTATACAATCTTTATAAATTATAACTTGATCGTTAACCAAACACAAACATCCATTGAGTTGTTTATGTGGCTATAGTTTGGTATGAACTTTGAATTATGATATTTAATAATTAATATGCGGACCTTCTCTTTCAGAGCAATTCACTTCACTTGAATTTTAATCTTTTAAACATCCTATATATAATTGTTTCACCATAATAGCGATAATTATAAATGCAATATTATGACAATTTCATCTAGCAAGGGGAATTGACATTTATACCTTAATCATTGTTACGGAATTCTTTTCAGCCAAAACATAATCTATTTCATCCTCAAATTCACGAATATATTTTTCTACTTTTTCTATTCTATTATTAATACCCAATGGATCATACAATTTGACACCATGCATTTCCATATACTTCTTACTAAATTCAACTAAATCCATTTTATTCTCATCTTTATTTTCTCCACTACGACTGGTCTTATTTTCTAATTCAGTTCGCGCTTTATGATTAATTGATTCTACATTTCTATTAGCTTCTGCATATTGTTTCTTCATTGTTGCTAGTAAATTCTTATAATGTTTAATCGATGATTTAGTCTCAATTGCCTCTGCTACTGTCATATATTTTCCACAAATTGTTACCATGGTTTTCGCATTACTCATAATAATTGTTGATTTCAACATCTTGCGATGTTCAAGTAAATCCATCACACTTTGGTAACTTGTCTGTGCATTCTTAGAATAAGGGGATGGTGTATAAAATTGTCCTTGATAGGAAACAAATGTACCAGATTCAATGCTTTTCTGGATACGTTTATCTAATGTTTTTAATTCCGTTAATGCCCTAGTTATCGAAATAGTCGACATCACAATTGTAATCTATATTGTGTTATTTCTTTAAGTACTATGCTTTTTCAAAAAAAGCATTGGCAAAAACATCTATGCTTTTTCAGGCGCTTCGCTTAGTAAAAAGCATTGGCAAAAACATATATGCTTTTTATTATTTTTTTGGTCAAGTTTTTTACTATTTTTGGTCAAGCTTTTTCAGGCGCTTCGCTTAGTAAAAAGTTTAGTATTGGTAAAAACATAAGAGACGTTGCCCCGTCCCTTAGGATCCCTCAGGCTGTGCTTTTTCATAATTAATCAAAAAAAAATGACAGCTATTTTTTGTAAAAATAATATGAATATTAGCAAATTATGATTGACATTTCCCGATTAAAGAATTATCTTCATATTATTATCCCCATCGCATTGTGTATATATCTTTTGACAGGGGTAACCACTGTTGGATACATCCATGTTATCCAATCCACGCCGACCATCTCATCGCAAACTGAATCAAAATATCTGGAAAAACACCATCTGGTAAATGGAACCTATCCTGATGATTCAGATAGGAATATGTATCCTGAAGACGTTTTAGACAACTGTTCCTTTGATAATTTCGACCGTCCAATTCAAAAATCTCAGACAGGAGTTTGGTTTTTTGCATATCTTCTCGGAGGTCTAGGTGTAGCCCGTTTCATTACCGGATATACTTGTTTTGGTGTTCTGCAATGTTTAAGTTGTGGATGTTGTGGAATTTGGTGGTTAGTTGATATTATTTTAATTGCTGCAACAGCATATGTTGAAGCCAACAATTGTCCTCTGAACTATGACATTATACATCATAGTATTTCATAAAATATGAAATATATTATAACTATTTTTATTTAATTAATTCTTTCTTTTAACTAAAACTTTCTTTTAACTAAAACTTTTTTATGTTTTATATTATATTTTTGATGACATTTATGACCCTTAAAACTATTAATGCAATATAATTCATTATACAATTCAGATGCATTTCCTGATACAATGGGTGTTTTCAAATCTTGACGATCTAATATACAATTCTCAATCATAAAGTAAATATCAGTTTCGCCAAATGCTACGGGATATGGCACATCACTATTACCGATTGGTGTCTCATAGTCTATAATTATATCATCAGTTCTAAATCTATATATTTCATATCCAATATAAATATATTTATGTTCATCAATTTGTATTAAAATACTGTTACCATGAAAATTATATCCAGAAGAATCATAACCACTCCAATACCCTAGGAAATCCTTAAAACTTAGAACCAATTTACTATAATCCTGTACATTCAAATCTCTATCATAAGATTTGAATGTATAGATAAATATACCATCATTGTTCGTTATCACCTTAAATGGTATACCACCATTATCATGTATCATATATTCGGCATCAGTTAATTGTTGTTTTAAAATAAAAGTATTTGACATTTTGCATTGAATATGTTTATTATCATTAATTAGTCTTCAGTTTTTTTTAATTTTTAACGATATGAATATTTATAATTACAATTATTTTGTAAATGTTGGTTTAGCTAAATCATAATTATATTGACGAGCATGTATAAAACATTGTATAATATGTAGACTGAATATACATATCATAATTTGAGTAGCTACACCTAATGCAGTTAAATCAGTTAAACATTTCAAGTTACTTCTATATAAAATTAATGCTCCAAATATTGCATAGATCAGACAACAAATAACGCAAATTATTGTGATAGGTAAATACCTTGTTCAAAATAATTTAAGCGACCTTTTTTTGTATTTTCAGATGGATTCATTTTATCTCTCTTTTTATCAAGATAATGTTGACCTATTAAACCCATTGCGAATATCAATAAAAAAATGATAATATACCTGCTCCCCAAAGCCATGTATTTAATTTGATACCAGTTGGATCTTTACTTTGACAATCATTATCTTCATTGCTTCTAGAAATGAAAATACAAAAAAAGGTCGCTTAAATTTTTTTGAATTTTATAATAAATTAATTATATTAATTAAGTATTTTGTCGACTTCTGTATTCATTGTTACTATCACAACATGTTCTAATTATCCCAATCCAGTAAAGTAGAATAACTACCAAGGAGAGAATTCCTAATGTAGTACCTCCGTCTTCTAGACATTCAAGATTGCTCCTGAACAAAACAATGCCACCTATAATAGAATAAACAATCGCAAAAATTGACGATGCTAAACTAATAGATGTACCCGTAATACCTCCTCTCATGAATGTTGACATAGATATATTATTTAAATCATCATCGACAAGTAATAGAGTCATAATCAATTGAACCAATACGATTATGAAAAAACCAAGTCCTGCAATACCAGCTCCTAAGAGCCATTCGTGAAGTTCCAGACCAATTGAGTCTGTCGTTTGACATGAGTCATCTCGATCTCTAACACCAATCCAAATTGATGCGATAGGTACTGGAAGACCTATAATAATTAAACAACAAAAAGTAGCTGCAATAATTCCCGCTTTCATTTTTAGTTAAAAATAGTAATTTAATCATTGAAAAATAACTGTCAGTTTTTTTATATAATAGTTAATTTTTATAAAAATATTTAATCAATATCATCTGGACATGATATTATAGTATCATAAATGTGATATATTGTAGATAGACCTAAAGCAAGTGGCACAATGGGTCTAATTTTCAATGGCAGCATATTTACTAATAAATCGGCACCAAAAGTACAGATAAATCCCATCATAGTGCCTCCAAACATTTGTGATATTGGATTTTTGAAAAAATTATGGTTAAAACTTGAAATAAACCCGTAAGTAAATCCAGTTAAAACAGATGATTCCTGTTTACCTAAAATATTGAGAATGATAGGTGTTAATTCGAAAAATGGTTTGGACATGTTTTATTTCTAATGGTAGTTTTTTGGTAGTTTTTATAATTCAATTTTTTTTACAGAATTCTAAATTAAGAGATATAATATAATGCCAATCATTCCTAAACCAGCTCTTAAATTGTATGTCAATATTGATGCCATTACATCTCCAATTATTGATATAATTATTCCAAAAATTGATCCATACATGAATAATTTTACAAAACCTATACTGGCAGGACATCTGGAAAATACTAAATACAATCCTATAAAAAATAATAATAGCATATATAGAGTATGAGATGCGAGTATATCTGCTATAAATGGTATAAATGGTGTAAATGGTGTAAATGGTGTAAAAGGATAAAATGACATTGATACTTTTTATATTTGCATTATTAGAGGAAATATATTGTTCAATTTTTTATAATTAATATAACTCAATTTAGTTTCAAAGGTCTTTGAGCATAGAATAAATCTATAATATCTTGTGAAACCTCTTTAACATTATTCTGATGTTCTTTAGTAAATTTAACAAGTTTTTCAATCAAATATTTCTTAATCTCTCCCGATAGCATTATACCAGTACTATAATTTTTACCAATTTCTTCTAATTTTTTATCATCTTCTTCGAAAAATGTCAGATATTGATATGCCACATCTACTTCTAAATTGGCACCATATTTGCGATGTTCTTCCAATGTATCACGACCTCCTGAGAAAGCATATTTATTAATTTTATATTTAATATCATTTGGATTGTCTGAAAGCATGATAGATGTGGGAACTTGTCCTGTAGTACTCATTTTTGATTCAATTCCTTGCAGTGCAACTAAAAATTTACCATGTATTAGATAAGGTTTTAACCAACCCATTTTAGGTGCAATATCCCTTGATGATCGGAAATATGGATCTTGATCAATGGCACATGGAACTAAACATGGAATATCTGTTCTCTTACCAAATAGATGGGGAAAACTGGATGAAAAACTGGGAGTCATTTGATGAAATGGCCATTGAAATTGTCCAGCATTAGTTTGATCAGTAAATCCATAAATATGTTTCAATTGATTTAGATTAATAGCTTTCATTAATTTTTTTTTATTCATTTCATTAGCTCTGCATAGATAATCAATATTTGAGAAAATAAATGTCTTTTCTGGATTGAAACCAAAAGCAATAATATCTTTAGCATTTTCAAAACCTAAGCGATAAACTTCTTCAATTTCTAGATCTTTAAAGTAGAATTTCTCATCATCGGCCATTTGAATGACAACAATGGCATTTAAGACTTTTTGCAACCATCTTGTAAAAATAAATGGCAATGCATGTCCAAGATGCATTTCGCCACTGGGGCCTCTTCCAGTATAAATATAGATCGGTATACCGGTAGCATATTTATCTAAAAGATCATCTAACTCACGATGACTGAAGAAAATACCACGACGTAACCAAGAATGTACTGGATGTCCAGTAATTTTCTCAAATTTTTGCAGTAGTTCATCAGTAATAAGTTGAGATCCGAATTTGTCGGTAATTTTTTTGTAATTGATACCATTTTTTGATCGAACTTCCCATGGAGTAATAATTTGATCATTATCAGGAGACTCAATATCGATAATATTTTTGGTTTGCATGATTATATGTTGGTTAGATAATTTGTTTGAATAAATATTATTCAATTTTTTTTGTTAAGTGAGTTTTATTAAATTTAAAAAAAATTGAATATAAAAAAGTATGAAATAAATTGTATTTAATAGAAAAAATATGTTATCTAAAAAATACGATATTGGCAAATATGGTTTTCTCCCAAATGCCGAAACTATTGTTACGAAATTACCCCTTCAATTTGAACATTATCAACCCCTAATTGATAATTTAACAACGAATGACGCTGATTATTATTGCACATTGGTTAATAATTTATATATAGATGAAATTCCTCTTGATTTTACTCAAATAAGTCTAGAAGAAAGTAAATTCGTGTATAGTATTTTGTCTATGATATGTCATAAATATGTTTGGTGTAGAGGAGAACATAATCATATGAAATTTATTCCTGCCAAATTAGCCAAACCTTGGTGTGTCTTACAAGATATCTTAGGTTTACCTCCTATTTTAACACATGCTGCTGTTGATCTTTACAATTTTTCTCTTAAAGATTGTAAAAAAGATTATGAATTAGATAATCTTAAATCTAATTACCTCTTAACTGGTACAATTGATGAAGAATGGTTTTATCTAGTTATGGTTGCCATTGAAGCCAAAGGTGGTCGTTTGATAGAACCAATCTATAAATTATTAATACATATAGAAAATGGAGATAACTATGGAATTAGATATATTCTCATAAAAGTGTATAATATTCTGACGAAAATGAATGGATTAATGAGTCGCATGAAAGAGAAATGTAATCCTGAAGTTTTCTTTAATATTTTGAGAATATATTTAACAGGATGGACTAATTTAGAATTATTTCCGAATGGTATGATTTATGAAGGTGTTTCAGAAAAACCATTAAGATATAATGGAGGAAGTGCAGCTCAAAGTTCATTAATCCAAGTTTTTGATATATTATTTGAAGTAGATCATGTCAAATATGGCAGTTCTATATTTCTAAAAAATATGAGGGATTATATGCCATTGAAACATAGACAATTCTTAGAAGATTTAGAGACTAAATTATTTCTCAGACAATATTTGATACAACAAAATGATGAGACACTTATTATATTATTCAATCAATGTATTGAAAAATTAATTAATTTTAGAATGAAACATATAGGAATGGTTGGAGATTATATTATCAAAGAGAGTAAGAAAATTGATACTCAACATGGGAAAGAAGGTAGTGGAGGTACAGATTTATTAAATTTTTTGCATAAACCAGTAGATGCGACAAGAGATGCGAAAATATGATAAAGTAAAATATTTATAAAAAAAATATTAATTAATAATTATTAATGAATAAAGTTTCTATTATTATGCCACTCTATAACAATAAACGATATGTAGAGAAAGCTATCAATTCAGTTTTAAAACAAACTTATATAAATTGGGAATTGATCATAATCAATGATAAATCAACTGATGGAGTATCTAAAATTTTAGAAAAATACAAGAATAATAATAAAATTACGATTATAACCAATCTTAAAAATCGTGGATGTTACATTTCTTTAAATAAAGGTATAAAAATAGCTACAGGTAAATATATTGCTAGATTAGATTCTGACGATAATATACATAAAGATAAGTTAAAAATCCAAGTTGAAATTTTAGATCAACATCCTAATGTAAATATAGTATTTTGTCGTTGTAAATCTTATAATAAGATTATATATCGTTGTATGGCAACAGCATTAATTAAAAAAGAAGTATTCCATAAAATTGGTTATTATGATAGTGTTAGAATAGCAGCAGATTCAGAATTTAGAGATAGATATTTTAAGGTATATGGTAGAAACCATATTCATAGATTAAGTGCAATTATGTATTATATTAGGGAGAGACCCAATTCTTTATCAAGACATCCAGAGACAGGTATGAATTCAATAGTTAGAAGTATTTACAAAAAGAATTATCGTAAATGGCATATAAATAATAAGAGTTTATATATAGAATTTCCATTAAAAGTTAGAAAATTTACAGCTCCTAAAAAAATTACATAAAAAAAATGATTCATAAAAATTATATATTTATGAATACAATATTCATGCAATCAGCTAAACCATTCAATATTAAATTTAGACAAGAACATATTATACATGGTCATTTACAATATTCTATAGATGAAAAATTACGTGGTTCTATTCGATATGGTGGTAAACATCAAGATTATGCAATTTTACAAATAGATGGTAAATATTATACTAGATTTAAAGATGATAAATTTATGGTAACTAATATATATAAAGATAATAATACTTATTATTTAAGAACATCATTGGTCTATAATATAGAAAAAACGTATAAATTTTGTGCGACCAGTGAAATTAAAATATTAAAGCGATATTATTAAGGAATTTATAATATATTTTATAATAAAAAAATATATTATAATAGTATATAATATGCCAGGAACTATAGAAGGAGGTAAAAAAAGAAAACCAACTACTTACAATAATTTCGTCAAGAAATTTATGAAAGATCATAAAAAAGATGGTGACCCTGTTACTAAATTAATTAGTAGAGCTGCTGCTGAATGGAGAAAACTCACTGATGCAGAAAAGAAGAAATTTAAGTAAATTTAAGTAAACCTATAAATTGATAGTTTTATCTTTATAAGCTTCTTCAGCATCTTTCATAATTTGATTTCCATAAGCCTTATCAGGACTATAATTAGGTGATTGTACCCAATCAATTAAATTACCTAATTCTTTTTGTAAATCTGAAGAAGCATCAGTAATCTGAGCACACAACTCACTATTTATTTTATATTCATCTGTCAATACCGTTAATGCTGCCATAGAAATATCCAATGCTAAACATAATTTATCTACTAAAAGTGTATATTTAGTAGATGGATCTTTAATATTTTTATAACGATACATGGTATTTTTATAGATATTTAACATAACTTTAGCTATTTTTTCTCCATCTTTTTTCTGTCGTTTTTCACGTTTCTTTCTTTCTTTTTTTAAAACACGAGTTGAAGCACTATCTGAATCTGAATCTGAACTGGACATTGTATATTATCTTATATCTCAAATATTTATATAGTATTTTTAATAAAAATTAATTATAAAATTATTCAAATTATTGTTATAATAATTCTTATATGTCAATTGATCTTTTTTATACATCTTGCACCATTCATAAACAATGTAATAATTTAAATATCGCACATTGTTTTAATAAATATCCTTATCTATTATGGTTATAATAATATTAAGTCATATATTTAAGCTATCATTATGTGTACCATCCATATTAGCTTAATATTTTGACAGATGCTCGAATATTTTTTCAAATATTTGCGACTGATTATGGTAATAAATATAATATAATATTATTACGATTATATTTGTTTAATATATTTTCAAAAAATATTACATATTCTGGTAATAATATTAAGTCACATTATTTTAATAAATATCTTTATCTATTGTGGTTATAATAATATTAAGTCATATATTTAAGCTATCATTATGTGTACCATCCATCTTAGCTTAATATTTTGACAGATGCTCGAAATATTAAGTCACATTATTTTAATAAATATCTTTATCTATTATGGTTATAATAATATTAAGTCATATATTTAAGCTATCATTATGTGTACCATCCATCTTAGCTTAATATTTTGACAAATGCTCGAATATTTTTTCAAATATTTATGACTGATTATGGTAATAAAATAATATATAATTGTGACAATTATATTTGTTTAATATATTCTCAAAAAAATATTACATATTCTGGTAATAATATTAAGTCACATTATTTTAATAAATATCCTTATCTATTATGGTTATAATAATATTAAGTCATATATTTAAGCTATCATTATGTGTACCATCCATCTTAGCTTAATATTTTGACAGGCGCTCGAATATTTTTTCAAATATTTATGACTGATTATCATAACAATATTAAGTCATATTTTCTTAAAAATATATGTATTATGACTTAATATTTTGACACATGTGCGAATATATATTTTAAATATTTATGACTCAATATGGTCTGGTATTTTCACTTTCTTTGCGAGACTGATTTTTAATATAAAATACCTTATATACACAATCGTTATGGATAGATAATTTGTATAAAAAAATTGATTATATTTTTTATCAATGTTAGATTTATATTTGATAAAAGAATGGAAATACAATCATCATGCAAACATTGTGACTATAGAGGGTCACCAATTAAAACAAATTTTTATCTATATGATAAGAAATGCATTCGTATAAATAAATGTAGATGTGGTATAATCGAAGATTTGTTATTACCTAAATTTTGTAGAGAACAGATTAAATTTACAGGTAAATTGTATGACGAAGGTTTTTTAAAATTTGCGTCATTTATGGAGAGACTTGATGAGTTAAATAAATTAAAACAATGTTGGGAAGATATTAGTAAAGAATTAATTTTAACAGCTGTTAAGACAATGTATTCTCAGGAAACATATAAAGAAAAATAATAATATATTTATAAGATATTATGGATATATTAGTTAAAGAAGGTAAAGTTGTCATGTGCAAAGTCACTTCTATCAAAGATTATGGCTATCAATGTCAATTATTAGAAAATTGGGGTTATAATATTGAAGGAGAACTCCTGTTTACAGAAATAACTCGTAAGAAATTACGTTTTAAACCAGATAAATTATTATCTATAGGTAAAACATTACCTTTAAGAATCACAGATATGATAGATGATATTGTGATTTTAAGTAAAATTCAAATAGATAATGAAGAAATAGAAGAATGTCAAGAAAGATACATGAAGTATCGTATCTTAGATAATATTATACATGGTGTTGCCTATAATTTACAGAAAGATTTGGAAGAATTGTATGAAAACATGATAAGACCATTAATACAAGAAGAGAAAACACCATTAGATATTTTATTAGAATCGATAGATAGGGATTTTGATAATTTTTATCAAAGAAATGATCTAATCAAAGATAAACTCAAAGAAGATTTAAGAACTAAGGTTTTACAAAAGAATGTTAAATTACAGGCACATATTGAATTAAAATGTTATACCAAAGATGGTATCAATGCTATTAAAAATTCACTTCGACAAGGTATAAATGATAATATCCATATTTATTTAGATAGTGCTCCAAATTATGTTATTACATATGAAACAAAAGATCAAAACCATGGTCGTCAAATAATTAAAGAAACAATTTATAAAATTAAACAAAAAATAGTAGAAAATGGTGGCACTCTGATGGAAAAAAATATTGAAGTGATATAATAAATATATCAATAATATTTTATAAATTGGTTATTCGGATTACCACCAATGTATTTTACATTGTGTAGGTAAGTTTTGGAGACCTACATCTGTGATCATACTATAGGTGTCGAGAATTAGCAATTCTAATTTCGATAAGTTTTGAAGACCAACATTGGTGATCTTCTGATTATACGATATATTTAATTTTCTCAGATTGGTTAAGTTTTGGATGCCTGCATTTGTAATCTTCTTATTGTAGTATAGATTTAATATTTTGAGATTAGTTAAGTTTTGGATGTCTTCATCTGTGATATTAATGTTACCTGCAAGATTTATTTTTTGGAGATTGAATAAGTTTTGGAGGCCTAAATATGTGATCTTATCATTATAGCCAATATCTAGAATCTCTAATTTAGTTAAATTTTGAAGACCTGCATCTGTAATCTTCTTATTGTTGTATAGATTTAATATTTTGAGATTAGTTAAGTTTTGGAGGCCTACATTTGTGATCTTATCATTATAGTCAATATTTAGAATCTCTAATTTAATTAAATTTTGAAGACCTGCATATGTGATCATCTTATTATTCGATATATTTAATTCTTTCAGATTGGTTAAGTTTCGAAGACCAACATCAGTGATCATATCATCGTACTTTATATTTAGAATCTCTAGTTTAGTTAAGTTTTGAAGACCTGCATCTGTGATCATTTCATTATTCAATATATTTAATTCTTTCAGATTAGATAAGTTTTTGAGACCTGCATCTGTGATATGAGCATTACTCCCTAGATGTAATTTTATCAAATTAGTTAAGTATTGGAGACCAACATCGGTGACATAGATTTTGCGCCCAAAAATATATAATTTTTGAATATGAATAAAACTTTGTAATACTCCATCTGTAATACTTTCTCTGAAAGATGGAGGGTTCTTAGGAATATTTACTATCTTTATCATTTTATATAAATATTGATTACAGGATTTGAATCTTAATTGTGTCTGGAAATCACATTTTGATACCAAATTATATGCCAGTATATACACTATATGTTTTACCATTTAATGTTTCTCTGGATATTATAATAGTATTTATTTTATTCAATTTTTTTATCTAATAATTTTACAATTTGTAGATAAGTTTTGGAGACCGACATCTGTGATCTTATGATTTCCCCATAGATATAATTCTCTCAGATTGGTTAAGTTTTGGATGCCTACATCTGTGATCATGTGATTAAATGATATATCTAATTCTTTAAGATTTGTTAAGTTTTGGAGACTGACATCTGTTATCATGTAATTATTCGTGAGATATAAAACTTCTAATTTGGGTAAGTTTTTAATAACATCATCTGTGATTATTTTGTTATGAGATAAATCTAATTCTCTTAAACTTGGTAAGTTTAGGATTCCCTGATTTGTGATTATTTTATTATAGGTTAGATACAATTCTTTTAAATTAAATAAATTTTGAATCCCTTTATCTGTAATCTGATTATTAAATCCTAAATTTAATTTTCTTAAATTAGATAAATTTTTGATTCCTTCATCTGTAATTATTAGATTATTTTCAAGATTTAAGACTTCTAGTTTTCGTAAGTTTTTTATTCCCTTATCTTTGATCTTGTAATTATGAGATAAATCTAATTTTATCAGATAGATTAAACGTTGTAATCTCTTATCTGTTATTTTTTTCATCAAAGCTGTAGGTATACTCTCGATATGTACCATTTCGTATAAATATTGATTACAGGATTTGAGTCTTAATTGTGTCTGGAAATCACATTTTGATACCAAATTATATGCCATTATATACATCATATGTTTTACCATTTAATGTTTCTCTGGATATTATAATAGTATTTATTTTATTCATTTTTTTTAATATAATATTGATGAATAATTAATGTATAAATTAAAGATCATATCTTACCAAAATAAAAAATGTAAAAATAAAATTGATTTTGAATTAACTGTTTTTTCAAAAAAATAAATCCATAAGACATAATATTTTCAAATTATATTTCAATAAGGGGGTCAGTCTAAAAAGTGTTAATTTGTCATATGAAAGTTAAATTTTGTGTGAACATTTGTCTGCTTACTGACAAAAAAATATAAATCTATAAAATGAATATTTGTTATCATTTTCAATAAATCAAAATGTATGTTCCAAAATAAAAAGTAGTCAGTCTAAAAAAATGTAAAATGTGTAAAACTTTTTTGAGAAATCTATAAATGGATCCCTAGAAAAATTATCATTTTTTATAATACTTTTTTTTACAGAAATTATTATAGCGCGCGCGCGGAAAAGTATCCAAAGAGAGAGATACAAAAAGGATATAAAAAACAATATATATACTACATAATTAACAAATATTGCTTTCGTTGTGGAAAATCATTTACTACAAAAGGTAATATATGCAATCCAACATATCTTAATTTCTCACCAGAATCAATCAAACAATATTACAATAAATATTTGCCACTCTTTGTGTCAGTGCATCCTATGTATCCAATTGTTAGCACTAATGTTAGCTTCCCTGCTACTCATTTGAGTTGGATCCAATCAGATGTTAGTCCAAAAAGAAGTAAAACTGTTATTGAATATTGTGGTTCAGATAAGGATGAACTTGATAAGATAAAAGATAATGTTAATATTTTACTATTTAATCATAGAGATTTAGTTAAACAAACTTATGAAGAAGTTTATAAAGAAAAAATACCAACTAGATAATATCCTTATATCTATTTTTTTATCATAAAATATTATTATATATTATATAATGAGATTGAATTGGAATAACAAATCTGCAATCAAACTCTACACTTATATTGAAGAAACATTTGGTAAACCAACTGTTATTGCATCTAATAAACATGGTCTTGCCTTGTGGACTAAAAATAAAATGAAAAAGAAAATATTCAATAGAAGAAATATTTTTCAAGAACATCTTCTTAGAGATGAAACTGTACCACATAACTGTCCTAAATATCATCTCGATTTCTTCTACTCTTATATAAAAATTAATATTCCTCCAAATAAATTAGCCAGTGTCTTATCCTTATCAGGTTCAGTAGGTTATGACCCACTTAAAAAATTATTTTACGCCCGATGTGCATCTCTTGCAGCAAATATAGCAACACTCAAAGTTGCCACTGATATTCTTCTTAATAAAAATGTAACGATAACTTTACAAAATTATATATATAAATATAAAGGTATAAAAGATATACAAAAATATTTTATATATGGTAAGACTATAGGTAATACAATAAATAATCCAGAATTTGTTAAAAAACTCTATATAGATTTATCAAGAAATTTGCAAAATTATAATAAATTGTATAAGATCAAAGATACAGGATATTGGAAAGCAGCTTTTTCTTATAAAAATGGGGAATGTGATCCACCTGATAAATCAAATAAAATATGTCCACAATAGATTATAGAGTTGTGTAACGTAAATTTCGTAATTCATACCTAGAATACATAGAATATATTGATTGATAAATACCATAGGCAATTGAACATATGGCAAAAATCACTACTAAAACAATTATACTCATACCTAGAGTTGCAAGATTTAGAGAAAAATGTTTAGATATACTACTATAAATCGTCATTGAAAAAAATTGTGCAAGGCAATTAAATAATAAGATAAATGATAGATTCATTTTGTTAAAAGAAATAATCTCAAAAAGTACTATGACCACAAATATTAGATATATTATTCCTGCAACAAACATCACAAGCAGAAATGTATTTAAACCTGATGCATGATATTCTAAAATATCATCATAACCAAAATATCCAATACAAACAAGTAAATTCAATACTATCAACCCAATAATGATCGTAATATCATATGCATGTCTCCAATAAGATTTAGGAACAATTTTATCATCTGATTGTTCCTGAGATTGTTCCTGGGATTGTTCCTGGGATTCTAAATCTTTTAATTCAATTGATGCCTGAGCATCTATAAGTCTTGTATCTTCCATGATAAATGAACAACCAAATAAAGATAAACAAAATTATAAATCAATTTTTTTAAATGACGACAAATTATATACTCGTATAACGTAAATTTCGTAATTTATAGACAGAATATACAGAATATAATAGACGATAAATTAGATATATAATGCCACACAATATTCCAATTACTGTCAGAGCACTTATACTCATACCAAATGTTGCAATATTCCAAAAAAAATATTTATATATACTACTATAAATGGTTACAGAAAAGAATTGTGCTATACAATTAAATACTAATAGATAAGATAAATTTACTTTTGTAAATTGAATAATATCTGTTACAATTATGAGTATAATAGATAATATACCCAGCATGAACATAACAAATCTAAATATATCTAAACTTGAATTTGGATATACAAAAATAGTGTCATAACCAAAAAATCCAATACAAATCAATAAATTCAATATTGTTAGACAAATAATAATAATAATATCATTTACACGTTTCCAATAAGATTTAGAAACAATTTTATCATCTAATTGTACCTTAAATTGTTCCTGAGATTCTAAATCTTTCAATTCAATTGATGTCTGAGCATCAATAAGTTTTACATCTTCCATGATAAATAATTAACCAAATAAAGATAAACAAATTATAAATCAATTTTTTGAAGATTTAAATGGTAATATATACATCATCACTAAATCGTACTTCTCTATATTTCGCAGACTGTCTCAATATCTTAAATATTTTTACTACAATCATTATTATTAGACAAGGAATGATAATAGCTAACAAGACAGTAAGACTCATTGCCAAAGTAGTTATATTCCAAAAAAATGATTCTAATATAATACTGCAAATAATGACAGGAATAATCTGAATTATTAGATGAAAGATAAAAAAGTATTGTAAATATTTCTGATCAACACTTTTTATTATTAGCATGAATGAAATATACGAGGCAAATAAGGTAAAAAGATAGATGATTCCAATCAGAAACATTATAGATACAAAGTAATCAAGTCGTAGATGATGATATGTAACATTATTTGTAACATTACCTGTAACAATATCTGTAACATATTTATTAACCAGATCATAACCTGTACAGCCAGCCATTGTAATTATATTTAGTAATACTAGACAAATATGTTTTAAACAATTATATGTATAATTAATGGTTAAATTACTATAGTATTGAGTTTGACAGATTTCACACTTATTTTTATCAGTTTGATGTAATATATGCAATTTATCTAGGCATCTATAATGTACAAAATCATTACATTGACATAGTTTTACCATCTCACCTCCAGTTTCATTACAATATTTACAGACTTGTATTTCTGAATCATCTAATAAATTAGTTATATTTGTTAGTTTTTGATAAGAATGTTGTGTAGATTTTTGAGTTTCCATTGCGATTAAGTCTCAAAAATATAAATGAAATTATAAATCAATTTTTTGAAGATTTAAATAGTAACAGTTGGATTATCACTGAACTGTATTTTCCCATATTTCGATTTTACGTACTGTCTTAATCTCTGAAATATTGTCACTCCAAGCATTATTATCATACAGAGAATGATGGTTGCTGACACGACACTAATACCCATACCAAAAGTAGTTATATTCCAAAAAAATGTTCCCAATATAGAACTGCAAATAATAACTGGAATAATCTGGACCACAATATGAAATATAAAAAAATATTGTAAATGTTTTCGTTGATTAATATTTTGCTCCCCTATGTATATAATATAAAAAAGGAATAGAACAACTATGTAGAAGAGACTAATCATAATAAACATTCCAAATATAAAGCCACTAAAAGGAGATACTTCTTTATCAGATAGATATTTCTGAACTAGATCATAACCTGCACAGCCAACCATGGTAAATATGTTTAGAAGTACTAGACAAATATATATTAAAAAGTCAGATACACATTTTCTATAATTAACTGTCATATTACCATAGTATTGAGTTTGACAAATTTCACATTTATCTTTATCAGTTTGACGTGATTTTTGCCATGTATCTAGGCATGTATAGTGTACAGAATCATTGCATTGACATGGTTTTACCATCTCACCTCCAGTTTCATTGCAATATTTACAAGTTTGTGTTTCTGATGAATCAGATTGTGACTCATCAGATACTGTTTCTGAATTATCTAATAAACTAATCATTTCCATTGGTTTCTGAGAAGAATTTTGTGTAGATTGTTGAGTTTCCATGATAATAAGTCTAAAAAAATATAAATAAAATTATAAATCAATTTTTTTGAAGATTTAAACAGTTACAGTTTGATTATCATTAAATTGTACTTCTCCATATTTCAATTTTAAAGATTGTATCAAGTTCTGAAATATTAATGCTCCAATAACTAATATTATACATAAAATGAAGATCGCAAGAAAGATTGCAATCACAATAGTAATACCCATACCAAAAGTAGTTATATTCCAAAAAAATGTTCCCAAGATAGAACTACAAATAATAACGGGAATAATCTGCACTGCAATATGAAATACAAAAGAACAATAAATATATTTTTGAGGAATATTTTTGTCATTTACTGCTACAATATACCCGAGAAGTGAAATAACAGAAAAAACAATACCCAATCCAAACATTGCACTAAGAAATTCATAAAAAGGTGATTCTGCATCATCAATTAATATATATTTATGAATTATATCATAACCTGTGCAACCAACCATAATAAAGATATTTAGAGATACAATACAAATATGTATTAAAAAGTCAGTCACACATTTTCTATAATTGAAGGTTGAATTACTATAGAATTGAGTTTGACAGATTTCACATTTATCTTTATTATTTTGACGTGATCTTTGCCATTTATCTAAGCATGTATAATGTACATAATCATTGCATTGACATGGTTTTACCATCTTACTTCCAGTTTCATTACAATATTTACAGATTTGTGTTTCTGATGAATCAGATTGTGACTGATCAGACACTGTTTCTAGTGAATCAGGTACTGTTTCTAGAGAATTGGGTATTGTTTCAGAATCGTCTAATAAATTAGTCATATCTGTTAATTCTTGATAAGAATTTGTATAACATGTTTTATTTTTCATAATAATAATGATAAGAAGAATATTGTTAAAAAAGTTATTCAATTTTTTTTATTATAAAATGTTTAAACTTTTTGATCTGGATTATCTATATCATCAAAGGCCCAATATTGACGCACAGACTTTTTGATACTCAATATTATCCATTTGACGATATAGAATATTATGTACAGAATAATTAGAAATAGAATAGCAGACATAATGATACCCAATGTGGCAATATTCCAGAGTTCTACATCCTTGATCGCTTTAAGCAATAGAGAAATTAAAATTTGCAATATTGTAATTATCAGAAGATGTATCATTAACATTTTTTTATTTAGATAAGATTTTAATAAGCCACGAGACCAAAGATGTAATGTAATAAAAATAAAATATAGAAAATAAATTACTCCTATTCCTGTCATAACACCAATAAATTTATTAAAAGGTGAATCATTATTTTGTTTTAATATTTCAGTAAGAGTATCATAACCAATAAAACCGATGCATGAAATTAAATTCATAATTAGTAGTATAATATACAAAATAATATTTAATATACATTTTATGGTAATAAATTTTTTATTACAGTTATATTTTGTTCCACAAATTTGACATTCATCTTGTGAATTTACTTTTCTTGATTTTTCTAAACATTGTGTATTGTTATATGAATTACATTTGCAATATCTTTTGTTCA
>SDBT01006640.1_pt1 | contig 19129 bp, 15 predicted proteins | sample 2277101 | NCBI WGS metagenome assembly SDBT01 (sample SAMN10404973, study PRJNA504765) | marine sediment metagenome | isolation source: marine sediment core GS10_PC15, 103 cmbsf | place: Arctic Ocean: Southern Knipovich Ridge | collected 2010 | reverse complement strand
CTCCATTGCTACACCGATAATTTTATATGTTCTTTGATCCCTCACTTTTCTTAATCTGCGAAAATCTGCGTAATCTGTGGATTAGGGGGTGAGAGCTTTTTTGTACACTTCGATGGTCTGCTCGGCTATCTTAAGCCAATTATACTTCTCTTCGATCCGGAGGCGCAGGTCACGCTTTTCGATTTCAGTCAGGTCCTTATCTAACAGCGTCTCCATCTTCCTTTGCAAATCAGTTACATTACCACACTTAAAATATCTTTCAGATGAAAGGTCAACCTCCTTGTTCGCTGGGATGTCGGATACCAGAACCGCCAGGCCATAGCTCATTGCTTCAAGAAGGGTGATAGGCAGGCCTCCATTAATCCTCTATCCGCAGATTATAAAGATTTTCACTTACGTACCTCAATAGCTGCTCCAATTATCTTATAACTTTTCTGATCACTTATATCTGCGTAATCTGCGGATCTCAATTCCCCAATCCCTAAATCCCTAAATCCCTAAATTTAATCTTAATATATTCTTTCGCCACCATCCCCACAAACACCGGATTCGTCTTTGCATATCGTTTCCACATCCTCCTCGGCTCCTGATATATCCGGTAACACCACTCCAGACCACTTTTTTGCATCCATACCGGTGCCCGTTTGGTTCTTCCCGCAATAATATCAAAGCTACCTCCTACCCCCATGCAGAAAGGTACCTGCATGACGGGCATCCACTTCTTGAGAAAGCTTTCTTTCATTGGTGATGAAAAGCCGACAAAGAGTATATCCACCTTGCTGTCGCGTATCATCTCGGCAATTTCCAATTCTTCCTCTTCCAAATAATAGCCATTCCGGTAGCCGGCCACATCCAGACCCGGATGCCTTTGCTTGAATTCCTTAACCACCTTTTCAACCACCCATTCCCGGGCCCCGAAAAAGAAAGGCCGATACCCTTTCTCAGCGCATAGCTTAATCAGGTTCTGGAACAGGTCAACACCCGCCACCCGCTCGGGAAGGGGCCGGCCTAAGAGCCTGGACGCCCAGACTATGGGCATGCCGTCAACATTTATCAGATCGCATTCATTAATGATCTTACTAAGGTCATAGTCCTTATGCATCTCAACAAACTTGGCCACATTAACAACCACGTGCTGGCAGGGCTTTCCTTTAATTATATGGTCCTCAATCTTCGCAATGGTTTGATCCATGCTAAGAGAATCTATGGGGCAGCCCATTATTAATATTCTTGACATAAAAACCTTATTTTTAGCCACTAATTACACTAATTTTCACTAATAATATTTGTATTCATTCGTGGCTTAGTTTTGATAGGGCATAGAACATCCATGCCTGGGACCATCTCATATAAGCTATCTTGTTAGTATACCATCTGGTCTTTTGATAATAAAAATAGCCTGTTTCATCCTGCATATTATCAATAGCCCATTTAGCGATCTTCCTGGCAAGGGAATAGAGCATCCACCCCCCGGACCAGCTCCATCCCAAAATAAGACATGAGGCAAATTATCCCAATCAATCCAGATTTTTATTTGTTATCGATTAGTCATTAATTTTAGACCAGTTTTTAAGGTTGAAAGAATGCCAACCCGCATCATTCTTTTTATAACCTGATCATAATATAATTTATAATTTACAAGATACATCTTCCCATATCTTGCTCGCAATTTCCTTTTCAAAATCCGCGAGTTCAGAAAAAAATATGCCTTTAATAACTGCTCTCTATCCATCATATCATTAGTGGCTACCGGTTTGTAATCGTTGCTTATAAATGCAGTTGTATCATATTTAGACCAATCTCGTTCCTGAATCCATCCTTTTGAATCAGCTATCGCATAAAGTTCAGTACCAGGAAAAGGAGTGGAAATAGTTGCTGACGCATAGTCTGTCTCTAATTTATCAATAAATTCCGCAGTTCGTCTGATATGTTCTTCAGTTTCGCCCAAATTACCTACCATAAAAAAAGAGGACACTATCATTCCAGCTTGTTTTGCCCAATGATGAGCGTTAATAACCTGTTCAAGAGTAATTCTTTTTTTTATGTTTTTTAAGATATCCGTATTGGCCGATTCAACTCCAAAATCGATTCGTCGACATCCTGCTTCATACATTTTTATGAGCAATTCCTTTGTTATAGTATTAACCCGCGAATTACACATCCATAAATATTCTTTCCTTGAAGAGATAAAATAATCGCAAAGTAACTCCATCCTTTTTTTATTCACTGTTACTGTATCATCAACAAAGTCAAATTGTGTTGCTCCATATTCTTTATTTAAGCATTCAATCTCTGCAATAATATTTTCAGCGGTTCTCTGCCTGAATTTCCTTTGAAACACCACGTGAGAAGAGCAAAATATACATTGATTAGGACACCCCCTGCTACTAAGCAAAGGATATACAGGTAGATTCCTTCTACCTCCTAAATTAGCAACGGAGTATTTATCCATTGGCAAAAGATGCCACGCAGGAAATGGAATGGCATCAAGATCAGAAATTAATTCACGTGGCTCATTAAGGATATATTTGTAGTTTTTAATAAATCCAATTCCTTTAATATCTTCTATCTTTAAATTACCTCTGCCGGACAAAGTAGCCACTAGCTCCCTCATCGTATTTTCACCCTCACCAACAACCACAAAATCTAGCTCTGGTATATCTAACATCTCTTGAGGCAAAGCTGATACATGAGGTCCACCCGCCACTGTCTTTGCGTTGGAATCTATTTCTTTAACCAATTTAAGAATCTTAACCACATGATTATACTGCGGAGTCATAAAAGATATGCCCACTATCTCCGGCTTGTTCCTGGAAATCTCCTCCTTTAGCATAGACAAATTGATCCCCATAGGGTCCATGTCGATAACACGGACGGCAAAACCGTCTTTTTCTAAAATTGACGCTATATAAGCCAAGCTCAAGGGGTGACTTTTGTTAGGCCATGCGTAAGAAGGATATATTAAAATAACGTCAATCATTATATACTTCTAATTTTTCAATAAGGGTTGCCAAAGCAAAAGCCATAGGGCCTATACTCCAACGAATAAAAGGAGTTTTGATAACAAAACCTCGATAACGTCTATAGTAGCAAAAACCTTGTTCAGAAAACATCGTCTTCATAGCATAATTGGCAACGGTAGTGGCAAACTCAAGCCACTCAGTGTTATATTTAGAAAAAAGCACTCCTGTCTGAATGAATTGTGCATAAGATCGTATGTCCTCAGGATATCGTTTGTGTAAAAAATGCCTTACTGATCCTCTCTCATCAGAAAATGCTTTAAGCCCTTTCATACCTCGATTTATTGCGGAATAATATGTCTCGCGATTTTGTGAATTCGCTATTAACATCAATGCATCCAGTACAAATCCAGCGTGAAAGCAATCAATCCACCTGAGACCTGGCCTTTCTGAATAATGCCATAAACCATTGGGAAGTTGATAACTTAAAGTATACTTGGCAGCCGCTTCGGCAAGTTGTATATATTCACTATTTCCACAGATTTTGCCAATTCTATAAATGAGAGAAGCGGCAACCATATTCGCATTGTGTATAGATAGAGTATCTGGAGATTTCGGTGCATAATAAAAACATATTCGTCCATCCTTATAATCACGATATCCTATGTCATGTAAAATAAAGCGTGCAGCCCCCAAGGCTGTGTCCAAGTGTTTGTTTTTCCCTAACTGTTCATACGAATCAAGCAAAGCTAATGCTACAAAAGATGTATTAACAATATTCGTCCCTTTTTTACACGTAAGATTCCTTGTGATATATGGAAAAGGGTAATTCCATGAACATCTACCTTCTTTCCGTTCACCCAACTGTAAGAGCCAATCTCCAAGTTCATTGGCAGTTGACAGCAAATGAAGCTCATTGGTCACTCGGAATAATTTAAGACATGCCTGCATGGAATGAGCTAACCCCTTCGCATTGACCTGTTTCCTGATCCCCAATAATGGTCGAAAATTAACTGGATTAAGACGTATTATATGCTGTAAAATCCACCAACCACGATCAGGAAGAACTCTGGCAAATTTACTTAATCCAGCGTCGTAGGGATCATAGGATTTCCATCTTGATTTCTTTAACCATCCTAACATCCTATTGCAAATCAGCAGATATTTCGGCACCAATCTAGTGACTCCAAATATTTGAATTTTTCAGAGAAGGGAACTCCTTACTCCATTGAAACCTGTTCATAACATTTCCCTTACAGCGACCTAAACACTATGCGCCCCCACTTTCTACGCTGCAAGATGGCTCGCCTCCACTATTTTCACCATGGTTTTCGCTGACAGTTCGCATATAAATATCTTCTAATCTCTTCGCAACTTGAGAGGCCATAAATCTTTCCGTTGCATATTCATGATTCGCAACACTCATCTTTTTCCATAGCTCTTTATCTGTGATTATCTTTTCAACGAGAGACGCAATAACATCAGGATCTTTACTTTCAGATATAAAACCATGCTCACCATTGCTGAAAAAGTCTTTCAGTCCGCCCACTGGCCGTGTAACAATAGGTAACCCAAATGCCATTGCTTCCAGAACTGTGGTAGGCATTCCTTCTCCATGATAAGTAGGGAAAACATAAATATCGGAATTTTGAAAGACTTTTTTCTTTTCCTCTCCTTCTGCATAACCCAGAAATGATACTTTGTCTTTTGTAAACCGATTAGCAAAATTGTGGGCTTCATCCATAAACGACCCGTCACCTGCTACCACAAGGCGCAAATTTGGATATTTCTCTGACAATATTTTAACTGCGTCAATTGTTTCTAATATCCCCTTTTCCTTCTCAATTCTGGCAAGAAATAGTATCTGTATGTCTTTATCAGGATCGATTTCTTTAATTCTTTCTTTTATCGAGAACCCGTTAAGCAAAGAATCTTTAACAGGTGTAGTTTCAAGATAAATGGGCTGTTTAAATCCCCAGTCTCTCAATTTTTTCTTGAAATCTGAGGCCAGAACAATAAAGGCATCAGATTTATTATACGTCGAAAAAAACTGATTGAAAAAATGCCGTTCAATAACCTGTACATTACTTTCATTCCAACCATGGAACATAACAACAGCTTTTCGGTTAAATTTCTTGGCAATTCTCAAAAGCAACCCATCTCTGATAATAGCTTTATAGTCGAATGACGGATTTAAATGGACTAGGTCATAGGCTCCAATACTATCTTTCAATAAATTGTTGAAACGCACCCTGTCGGTCCATATGTGTCTGAACCTTTCCGATGCTGTTTCACTTTCCTTAAGTGCCCCTACCTCATAAAATTCCGCTTTAATGGAAAACCAACCCTTCATTGTGTTGTAGTAGTTGGATACTCCACCACCTAAGTATAAGTGAGGGCAAGCAATAAGAACGCTTAATGGATTATCGTGGCTAATTTTGTCTATTTGGCTAAACATTTAGCAATCCTTTATATATTGCAATATATAAATTCGTCATTTTTTCCAAATTAAATTCTCTCATTATTCTTTCACGCCCCGCATTTCCCATATTAATTGTAAGATCTTTATCTTCTAATAACTGCTCTATCCGCTCACCCATATTATTGGCCTTATGAGATTTCACTAAGAATCCGGTTTCACCATCCAAAACCAATTCTTTTGTTCCTCCGCAGTCAGTCGCAACAACAGGTTTCCCTAATGCCATATACTCTATAATAGAATTAGAAATTCCTTCAGTATATGTAGAAAGTACGCCAATATCAAAAATATTAATAATTGATTCCACATCATTTTGCTTACACAGAAACCTGATTCTATCTTGAAATTGCGGTTTGACCAATTTCTTGCATTTGTCAAGATTCTCGCCATCACCGATCGATAGAAATGTCACATCATCTCTTTTTTGTAATATCACCTGGGCTGCAGAAATGAATGTCTCGTAGTCCTTATTATTCGAAAAAGTTGCAACCATACCCACGACCTTATCAGTGTCTATCCGAAATTTTGCTTTGACAGATTTTTTATCGTGAAGATTTTCTAATCGAGAAAAATCAAAGCCATTGTGAATAAAAGCGCTTTTGTTTAAGGGAGCTTTATAGGATTTAATTCCTGCAAATGAGTTAGAAACAATAACATCAGAGAAAGGAAAGGTAAGTTTTGATCGTATATGAGCTTTACTGAAAAATTTCAATTTTTCAGGTGCATCTCTGATCATCCCGTTAATTAATTTAATCCCTACCAATTTAGCAACAGTCACAGCATAAACTGCCGGCATTGAGCCCCAACAATGAATGATATCGGGACTATAATCTCTACATAATTTGTAAAGCTTAACAAATATTTTCGGGTCTTTCTTGTATTTTCTGATTAGATAATGTTTTTTAATATCCAGGTTATTTACAGCATTGTACTGGGTATCTTCAGACATTATTGCCAACTCGCAGACAACCTCTTTATACATTGAAAGGCCTTTGAGGAGCTCAACCAACTGGCGTTCTTTACCACCAGCTCGAAGGCTGTCGATAAAATGGATAACTCTGATACACTTCATGGTTTATCTCGAACCTTCTTCGCATAAATCAGAACTCCGCCCCTCAGGACGGGACGAAATATGTCATGTGACAAAAACTTTTTAAAACCACGCAACTTATACGGAACAACGGTTTTTAATCTATATCCGAAAAACCCGCCCTTTTCAACGGCATCGATCCAGGCCGACATGGGAGGATGAATTCTCCACTCTATAGTCTGGAAAAATAGTTTTGCCATAAGAATGCGCCATAAATTAAAGGGATCAATTTCGCCAATAATAAGTTCTCCGCTAACTTTCAGCAAAGAGGCAAAATGCCTGAACATCCCTTGATAACCTTCAGATACTTCATTATCTTGCCAATACTTTTGACCATTGTCTACAAAATGATGCAGGCAATTATTTGCCACAATAATGTCAAAAGGTTCTGGCTCGTATTTCAACGCATCGGCTTCTATGACTTCCAGGCGTTTTCCCAGCTTCAAATACGAAACATTACCCTTCAAAACCTTGAGGATTCCAGCTTCTGAACCTTCACCGGCGGATTCGTCTAATGCGGTTATTTTAGCCGCATCCGTGAACAAAGCGATATAAAGCGACAAGAATCCTTTGCCACACCCTATCTCAAGAACGCTTTTACCTGTAAAATTCACATCAGCAAACTGTTCTTGAAAGTGATAACCAAAATTATCAGCGGTATCCTCCATACTAGCGTTATATAGTTTTTTGAAGGATTCCCACTTATTCATGTTTATACATTTCCAACCACATTGGTAGATAATATTTTTAAAGCAATCTCATACATTTTTCTGTTATTGATTTCCCTTGTATTTAATCGCAAGGTAGCGCTAAAATATTATCTGTGTAAAACCAGATCTTCAAATATTTCAATGTATTTATCCACTAATTCATGCCAAACATATCGCTGAGCTTTTTCATTTGAGTGCTTTCCCATTGTGTCAAGCAAAATATTGGATTGTAAAAGCTGCAGTACCGCCTCTGCCATTGCTTCTGGATCCTCAGGTGGTATAATAAGTCCATTGTAATTATGTTTAACGATCTCAGGAATACCACCTACATCTGTGGCTACAATTGGCTTCCCTGCTGCCATTGCTTCTAGAATTGACATTGGAAGCGCCTCACTTCTCGACGGTAAAATAAAAAGTTTACATCCCTTCAAAAGTGCGTATTTTTCCTCATCTATAACGATTCCAGCGAAAGTAACTCGAGAATTTAACATTACATTATTTGATAGAATTTTGTTAATATCAGAACAAGAAACTCCAACGATCAACAAATCTAATTCTGAAATTCTCTTACTTATAATTTCAAAAGCGCGAAGCAGAATATCTATTCCTTTTACGTGATATGGTCTGCTGATGGTTAGAATATATGGCCTTTTTCGGAATCTTGGTTCAGTTTGCCTTATCCGTCCATAGTCTACTCCATTAGGAATTATACTAAGACGATCTGCATTAGCGCCTTTTTCAATGCAATAAGACGCCGTTAAACGACAAAGTGCTGTAACAGCATCAGCTGAGGCAAGAGTTCTACTAATTATCATCCTAGATCGCTGAGACCTGTATATCCCTCCTAAGTCAGGACGATCTTGTACATCTGCGGCCTCAGTTATAATAACTATAGGGACACGTAGCCTATCCCTAACACGCATTGCCCAGTAGCCACAAGGATACGCCATACTTGCAACCAAGATATCGAAGTTAATCCTATGCTTTATGTACTGTAAATATTTTCCCGCAATTGTAGGATGAAATAACCCGCGAGTTGGTGGCAACCAGTAAAATGTTTCCCGATATTTTCTGGGAAATTTATCCATTATTCTGTTTGGATCTTTACGATATGGAGAAAAGTAAACTACGTCCACTCCATTTTCAGACAGAGCATTGGCTAGATAATGAGTTTTGTACTCGACACCACCTTGTCGAGGTAATGAGGAACTTACAAAGAAAAGTATTTTCATTCTTATACCTTTCAAATTTAAACAAACCGCTGATGTTTTATTGGAAAACCAATTATTGCATAGAATTATTACACGATATTTTACGCTTTTCTTCTTCCTCCAATAAGACTTTCAGTCAGAAGTACCAGTAGTGTTACTTGTTCTGTTTATATGTTTCATGGAATAGAGCAAGCCGGCTATGAAGAAAAACATTCTCTCATTACCGTAAGAATTATTATCGACTATTCCGTGGAAAAAATATAATAACAGTATGATAAAGAGGTGGCTACCTTCTGGTTTTAATAATACAGCCCAAACATCCTTTAATAGGTAGTAATTTAATAATAGGTATAGCATTAGACCAAGTAAACCTAATTCCGACAGTATCCTAAGATATGATGAATGGGTACTAAGGGCAAGATCTGCTCTGGATAAAGCGTATCTTGGGGACTCAAGTTGCAAATAAGTGCTTGGTAAATAGTTTGACCATGTTTTCTTGTAGTTTCCCCAGCCAATACCATAAATCGGTTTCTTTTTAAAGGCCTTCCAAGCTGCTGTATAAAGCCTTGCGCGACCACTTGTAAATGCATCTTTTTCAGAATATTTTGGAATTTTTGTTATCAAATAATAATAAGTAAAAACAATACTCATTATTAAAACAATGACTAAAAGAAATGTTGCTACTTTGTTTGCCTTTCTTTTGTTTATATTTTTTATTAAGATGTAAGTACAAATAGCTGCAAATAGAGCCACTAAAACTCCGCGAGAAAATGCAAGGAAAAGACCTATGACTAGAAGCAAACCGATTAGCAGATATAATTTATTTTTGTATTTGTTAAAGAAATAATAGCAAAGAGGAATACCCCATGCCATGTGCAAAGCGTACATAACATGGTTGGCAAAGTAGCCAGTCATGAATCCTCTATGAGTAATTCCAAGGAAGGTTACTTGATATATACCAGAACAAAATAATATTAGTGCACTTAAGATAATAGCATTGTAAAAAACTTCAATTTTTGATTCATTATCAAACAAAAACATTAGTAATAAGAAGATAACATTGTTCATATAGATGTTAAATTCATAATAATTGAAGGTATCATTAACGAGGAAATAAGAAAATAGAATGTACAAAACATACAGAGCCAGGAAAAAGAAGAATCTTTTTCCTGGCTCAAATAGGAAAGTCTTTCGACTAACAATTAAACTGCCTATACATATGCCAACCAGTAAGATATTATTTGTTATGCCATAGACATTAAACCCGATGTTAAGCATATAAAAGACTGCAACTACGACAATGGACAGATGGGGGTTGCGGGTAAAGATTCCAACAAATAGGATTATAAAAGGCAAACCTGCAAATGTAATTGAAATATAATATTTTCCATAAACGAGACTATTGCTTACAATGGAGAAGATCATTAAAAGTCCAATGGCAATGAGGAATAGATAAAAAAACTCGTATCTGCTTGCTGTTTTTAACATGTTGGAATAATTCGATATTTTTTCTTTCCAAATGGCTCTTATTGTTTCAACTCCTCCGCCAGTTTCATTACCTTCTTGTTAAAAAAAGTTGTTATTTCTAATTTTTGACTCCTTTTTGTTACTAAGGTTATGTCTTTTTTGATGAGAAATTCCAACGAATAGTCTGATTAAATTATTCCTAAAATGAGAATACGTTGTCACGTCTTGTATAAAGACCTATAATGCATTCATATTGCACTTTATGCCGAGCTTATATTTAGCAATTTTGTGAGATGGCAGGCAAATGCTCTGTCGATGTGGGTAGAGCTATATTTTTCAACAGCTTTTTCCGCAATTTTTTGTCGAGAATGGTAATTTGGGCCAATGAGTAAGGCGTTCTCTGCAGCCTTTGCGAATGCAACTGTGTCGAGTTCTACGTTGAACCCGTTAAACTCATCGAGAATGTGCTTATTCATGCCAAGAGATTCATTGATAATCACCGGTACGCCACAACAGAGCGATTCCAGCATAACATTCGGCATCCCTTCTAGCTGAGAAGGCATCCAGCAAGTGTCTGCAGCATGGTAAAAAGTGACAATATCGTAAATATGTTTCGTTACCAAAATGACTCTATTCTCGATTTTATTCCTGAATATGAAATCCTGAATTGCTTGAACATAAGGTTCATCCCCTTTTAATATCGGCCCGATGAGTATTAATCTATGATTGGGAGGAAGATGCCTTAGGGCTTTCGCTGCAAAAAGTTGGTTTTTACGTGGATGGAAGGCACCGATGAGGAGATGTACTATGTCACTTTCAGAAAGACCAAGAGCAGCCCTAGCTTTAAGCCGTCCTACATTTAAAGGCATTCGGAAAATGCTTGTATCGACAGGATTGGGACGCAACCAGATGCGTTCCTTAGGGATCCCTAATGACCTAAATTTTGATTTAATCGCTTCACTCAGTGCAATTAGCAAGTTTGCCCGCTTATATGATAAGCGCAATATACTGGAATAAAATCCCCGGGATTGGGAGATATCCTTGCTCAACGTCATTTCGCGAAGAATGGGCATGCCAAAAAGATGAGCCCAAAAACAGACTGATATGGAAATGAGAGAATTGCCCGAACTGTGGATCAAATCAAACCTTCGCAGAACACGTGTGATAAAAAACCATCCTGTCTCAATAAGTTGTGCATATAAGTTTATTTTACCGTTAATTCTACAAACGGTAACCCCATCGTGTTTATTATATCTATCCGACTGGCCTCGCCCTTTAGTAGTCAATGCCGTTATATCGATGGGCAGCAATCTTGACACTCGTTTGTATGTCCTGTGCAAACGCAGTCCACCGCCGCCATGAGAAGGAGGATAAGCGCCACTTACAACAAGGATATGTTTTTTCTTCATCGTTTCAATTTTGCAAAATGCCTAAAATGCTATTTTGGACCGCAAATCACAACAGTACATTCAAGGTTGAGTCAGTTATGTGGACGGAAAATGCTTGGAGTTGTTTAAATGAAACAAGTCAGCATTTTTGACAACTTATTAAACACCCTTAAAGAAAAATATTTTGCTCTTTTTGGTAAAGTTTTCATTACATATCGAATTTCTCTTAAAAAAATATTGCTCCAATAAAATGAGAGATCTTTCCTAAGCTCTGATGATTGTAAGTGCTTATAACTTTCAAAGACCTCATACAGGTTTCTATTGGTATAATCGTACTTATGTGGTTCAACTTTGTTTTTAATTACATGCTCAGCACCCAGTATGCAAAAACCTAGCTTTCTGTTATCAGTGTTAATAAAATGATTCCAAACATTTTTTAAGATATTCCATTGTAGTATTGACCTCACAGGATAAAAATCTGTTCTATTTGGCTGAAATGTTTTAAGCGCTCTATGTATCCCGAAATGATAAGCTTCAAATAAAGAAGGATTTGGGGAATGTAAAACTAATGGAGCGGGGGAATCCCATAATTTGATTTTTTTCCCTGGGAATACTTCAGGACGACGATCTGTAAATAAATTTTCTTCTTTTTGAACCCAAGAAACTCTGTTACTAAAAATATTTAACCCCATAATCAAAGAGTCAGAAAATCTATCATCGACCGCCATTACTACATGATCTAAATCACTATCTTGGCTAAAAATATCAACAATTATTTCTAACGCCTTATTTGTATTAAAAACCATATCAGCATCTAACTTAATAAACATATCAAATTGATCAGATCTCTGCATAAATTCACGATATAAAGCATCATGCGCTTCTTTTTTTGGCAAATGCCTAAATACGATATGTTCCCAACCTGTATATGTTTGTTCTTTTATAGATTGAATACATTGTTCAAACTCATTCTCACCTGAATATAACGTACCAATCAAGATTTTGAAATTATACATGGGCAAGACAAATTTTCAATTTTATTCAATCAAATTTGCTCGGGATTCTTTTACAAAAATTATGTTTGACACCCCAACATCACAATATGGGATCGCTAAAATTTAGATTTTGTAATATCATTCATCTTGGATTATTACAACTAACAATAATAACGCTGGAATGAATCATAACATATGTTGTTTTAAGTGCATTAAAACAAGGTCAGGCTAAGAAAGAAAATAGTCATGATGAGACTAAGCAGGAAAAAGGCCAATGTTAATGGGAGCTCGTCGTTTAATAGTTTTTAGTAGATCTTAGCAATCCGGTCATTTAGGATATCAATGTCACAATGCTGTTCTACGAATTTTCCAGCATGACCCATACCTGGCCCTATTCCAGGATGCTCGATCAAAAGCTGCAATGAGGTTCGTAGCTCATGAAAATTCACAATGCCCACCACTATGTAACACCTCACTCCAATGATTTTGGCTAGTTAGGTACGAAACATATCCGGTTATATCCACAATCTCATTAACCAATAATAGGGTTTTGCCTTCAATATGCCTATTTTCAGATCAAACCATCATTGTTCAGGCCAAAAAGCAGGACACATAGGGGTCTACAGGCACTCATGCAAGAAATAGGCATTGGATATGATTTGATGACTTCCTATTATTGCCGTATATATACACAAATTCGTATAAGAAGACTAAAGAACTTTCATAACTCGTGTTCCTATCCCATCCCTCGTCTATGGCGTGTCTTACTTGCACAAGTCTCCATAGCCTTTGAATTGTCTATTTTCTCACCGTCCATCAATTTATTAACCCATTGAAGATTTCAACGAGCTTGACGTTTAGTTTGTTGATTTTATAATATTCTTTCACAAAAGCTCGGCACAATAACAGAAACCGGGCCTGGTACGTATTCATCGCTCATTCACCGTCCATGCCACGTCTTTGGCCACATGTTTTTTTTAATCTCGGTCTTCATCTCGTGCCTTTTTAACTCTTTTTGCTGATCTATCAACGACGTCTTCAAAAGCCGCTTCAAATTTCTCTTTAGTTTACCGAATAGATTCTTAACCAGAGACTTTGCCTTGTCCATACGCTGCTGCCTGCGAGCGTAAGCCAAGGCAGTCTGTTTGGTTTTGCTTTCTGCAACACGACAGTTGAGCGACAGTTTCCGTCGGAAAACGCTTCTTGTTGTAGAATCAACCAGAACAAGAAAACCGGAATCCAAACCCTTATATTTTGGCAGGGTACGCCCCATCTCGCGCCATACATCCGAATAAGCAGCAAAATTCCGCCGTCGCTGTTCGACACCCTGTCCCTTAAATATCAATTTAGCATCGATCGCTCTTAATTTCAAAAAACCGTTATTACAGGCATCCTTGATCAGCGAAACAGCCTTATCGTTCCGTGCGATGACCACGGAGTCGCCCTTGGCTCCTTCGGATATCCCCCAAGCGTCGCCTACCGAGAGATCGCTAAATATATTCATTTTATCAAAACAAAGCCGGCATCTCGGTGGCGTAAAATAGTCTTTCAGGCGGGTTCGCAAGGATGACTGAAAGAATCGGCTCTCCCCTGAATCAAGTTGAAAACATACTTCCCCAGGCCACCCATTTCGTGCTTTAGAGCGATATTCCAATCCCGCAATTTCTGCTCTGCCCAGCCCTGCGTTTTCGGCCATCATATCGATGCAGGTGTAAAGCAATGTTCTGTCACAGAATAACCCAATTTTATACTTTATATTATCCTTTAAAGCATTTTGATGCCGCGTCAGCATTTCAATGCCGTGTATTTGACACGAGATGCCAACAACTCCAATGCGATCATCAGCGGCGACATCCTTCAACGCTGTATTGAGTGCAACCGGGCAATATTTCGAGCCTTGCGCTACAAGAATATCCGACCGAGTTCTTGCCAACATGGGTCTGGAACGCAGGGATCCATCGGGGGGCAATTTCGTAACCAATGCCGTATCCACTTGACCTGACTCGAGCAGATACAAAAGCAGGGCGCTCACCACTCCGCCGCTCTGCCCTTTGGAACGTACCTGTTCGTTACGGGCATGCCCAACATATGCCGCACATACCACGCCCTTGAATGGATCGACAGATTTCGGCAAATCCAATTCAACAGTAAATCCAGGACATATTTTTAGGCATTTTCCACATGGAACACATTTATCGTCATCCATAACAGGCTCTAACATACCTGATGGAGTTTCTCGCATCTCGATTGCATCAAACGGACAAACCACGACACAAGTGCCACATTGGGTACAAAGACGATGGTCAACGACATACTGAATAGAATTGTTCATGCTATTTGTTCTCAGTCTGAATTTTCGCCGCGACCTCATCGAAGAGAGTATCGATTTTTACCTGAAGATCTTTGACTTTTTCCAGAATCACCAGCTTCTTCTGCTCGCGTTCGTTCCATCCCCTCTCGAACATCCCGATAAGTGCTTCCTCATTGATGTTTTCGCATTCCTGCACATCGCTTTCCATGCCAAACAAGGAAAACAACTCGCGATATTTGTGGGACCAACTCACGGCCATTCCCGAAACTCCCTGCGAAAAGGCAAAGACTATTGAGTGAAATCGAGAACTGATTATATAGTCAAATTGCCCAACCAAGGCTTTGGTGGCTTCAGCGGTTAGAGAGTCTCGTGTCATGAAGCAACGATCAGCCATGTTCACCGTAGCGGTGATGAGGCTGCAAAGATACCGATCATCCGTTCGATTACCGTATTCAGAAATTTTATTAGCCTGCAACACAACATCGACATCATGGGCCTTGAGACAGTGTTTGACCAACTTAACCAATACTTGAAGATATTCATTTCCGGTTCCCTTGCCAGTGATATGCTCAAAGACTCGCATGTTTGGCGATATCCCAACTATTGGGCGTTTCATCGAACAGCCCATGTTTCCCAGAATCTGCTCACCTTGTTTTTGGGTTCCGCCCTGAAACCGAAAAACAATGTCCGGCCATGATAAGATAGAACCTTTCGTTTTATCTAAGAGATTTTCAAGGTGGCGACTAGAACTTTCATCACGTGAATAAAATGATACGCTTTGATCGCTCAGGAGTTTTCTAGTTGCCTTTTTAACATGGGGATTGTCAAAACTTCCCCAAGCCTGTGGCAGAAAAATCGCTGGTTTGTCGTATTGCTGACAGTAGTCAATGATCGGTTGGATCCGCCCAACGCTGCCAACACCCCATATATCTCCATAGGAGAAACCGCTGATATCGATGAGAGCGTCAAAACCGCCTGTGGTTCGATGTAGATAGCAGCCGCAAGCCTTGGAAAAACGATTTTTTCGATCAAACAAGAATGCTATTTGCTTCATACCATTCACATGGCAAATTTCCCGCACAGACCAGAGTGCTCTGCCTATGCGTCCACCAAATAATAACCATCTGGAGTACGGAAACTGAAATGGCAGTATTAATGGATTCATTCCACTGGCTGCGGCAATCCGGTGATTCCATCCAGAAGACCGCCAGAGAAAAAACTCAACTGACGGAAGCCGTTTTGCCAACTCCGCCTGCACCGTTCGCAACATAGCCTCCGCACCTTTGTTTTCGAATCCTGCGCCGTTGATAAGAATCTTCATTGTCTTACGCTCCTCCCTTGATTTTGGAGAAACCCGGTAAGCCTTTCAGGAACATGGCCATCGTCTCGCGAACCGATTTACGACAGCAGGATGCTCCAACGTATATAATTCCAAATACTCCTAGAAGAACAAGATGTGAGGTTATAGAATCGTTCGTATTTATGCGTTTTACCAGGATGACAACGCTTGCAGCCAACACGCTTATGAAAAATGGCAAGACCAAAGTTTTCATGAACAGGGAGACCGTAACAGGTGTCATATGGAAACAGTAAAACAGCGATGGGATGAGGACCGCGTAGTTCGCAACTGCATAAGCTGCCGCAACTCCCTTAATTCCAAACGGCAGGCCTGCCACAAACGCCGTGATCATCAAAACCGCATTGGCCAGACCCCAGTACAAATATCTATCCGAAAACCCACAACTCAGAAGCACCAGTCCTCGCGTTCCGGCAATCGGCTGAATTACACCAGCTATTGCAAGAAGCCGAAACACCGGAACGGCTCCTAACCATTGCGGTCCAAGTAGCAGATGAATCAAGAAATCCGCTTCGATCACGCAGTACAGCGTTAGCGGAATAGTCAGAGACGCCATAGTGTCAAGAAGGCGTTGATAGTATTTAATATACCGTTCAGGTTTTTCCTTGAGTGCACTGAAAACCGGCATCGCCACCTTCGTCATCGGCCCTCTGACCTGGCTGATCGGCATCATGAACAATTTGTAAGCCTTGGCATAAAGCCCCAAGGCATCGCCGCCGATAAACTTTCCGATTAGAATACTGTCAAGGTTCCGTGAAAAATAATTTATGAAGTTAAACCCTGTCAGGTGCCCGCCGAATTTAAGCATGTCACGAACACCGGTACCCTTTTTCATTCGGCCTGGGACCCACGGGCAAAAAAAAAGTGTCATCAGTGTACCAGCCAAAGCTGTGGTGATTGTGCCGCCGACAAGCGCCCAATATCGCCAGCCGAAAAAAGCCAGAACAATCGTTACGCCAAGAGTAATAATTTGCGAAGTGATCTGGATAATCGCCAGCGTGCCGAATTGCATATGGCGTCTCAGCAGTGCCTGGTGCTGAATCATCAGTCCGCTGATAATGAACGAGACAGACAATGCCGCAGTAACAGCCGCCAGTTCCGGCCGTCCGTAGAATCTGGCTACTAGTGGTGAAGCCACAAGGACACAGGCGGCGATAAAGACGCTGATCAGGATATTTATCCAGAACAGCGTACTGATCTGCTCGTGTGAGATGCGATCCTTCTGGACCGTGGCCATTGACAGCCCTGCGTCCTTGAACATCTGGGCGAACCCGACAACGACCGTGACCATGGCGATTAGTCCGTAGTCCTCCGGGGTCAACATACGGGCGAGTACCACTGTGCCGGCCATGCGCAAGGCAAACTGGATCCCCTGGGCTGACATTACGGCCATTCCGCCGCTAACCGATTTCCGTCCCAGATCACTGCTCAAATTCTCCGATTGAAAAATAGTATCTCGCGAAAGTCGTTTCATTCTGCACTTAAAGGGTAGAGTAGAGAACTGCCGTAGTACCTTTAGGCTTTCGGTGGCTACTGCCATTCCTTTCGGGGATGACGCCTCAGTCCGACTTGCCTTGAGCCTATTTCCAGCTCCCCCTCGTCAAACCGTACGTTCGGTTTTCCCTCATCTTATGTGCTATAGCACATAATATTCGTTATGTGAAGGCCGCACTTATGTTGCGTAGATCGTTTAACCTGCTGTATTTCCACCCTTTCTTTTTGATGATGACCACATAAGAAAACTTGATTGAATGGGTAGATATCCATTTCATAAGCAAAATCGAATCATGTAAAAAGAACTGCCAATTATTGGATCACCCTCATTGCATTCAAACATGCAGTGCTCATTTCAGGAATGTCAAACCTTTACCGCTTTTTGCGCACCTAATGACAGGTCCCATTGAGTGTCGGGAATATCACCGAGCATTGATCCCTAGACCCCAGTTGATGAATTTTTAGGCGATCCACATTCAGGCACAACCCATTACTTATGTGATGGCCGTAAATATAAAATACTGAGGAAACAATATGTTAAATCGCTTACACAACATAAGTGCGGCCTTCACATAACGAATACGGCTTTCCAATCATCTTCTTCCAGAGGCTTTCACAGTTTGGGTCCATGGGGCGGTTGTAGGTATCCTGTATATTCCAAAGTTTCCATAGAGGTATCTGCAAGGAAATGCCCTGTATCCCCTGCTCTTCTTTCCATGCTTTCTTCTCAGGTATATCCGCACTCTTTCATCGAGAAACCCCTTTAGCCTTGACAGGTCTTTACTGCAGTGGCCATAGTAAAAGTATGAAGGGGTCACCCATTAAAGGGCTTGTCAAGAGAAAAAACACCTCTCCATAAAAAACAATTCCTTTTTTTCGCTTGACTCCGAACTCTGCTTCAGCCCGGCATCGTTTTTCCTCCCGTTCTGCACCCGTTACTTCTTTCTTGTTGGTTCTCGGTCAGCTTATACTGATCCGCACCAGTCACCCATCAGGATCAAGGTCGATAGTGAATTCCTTATAGAAATCGTTCGAATCATAAGGCCCACAGGACCAAGATTTTATAACAACTAAAAAGATTCTATAGGGGGGCGTTTCCGTTTTTACTAAAATCCCAGGTAAATATCTTTTAGAGAAAGAAATCCTTCAAACCCTTTAGCTTCCAGATTATAGCCAGAATCACATACTTGCACGTACACATAAACTATTTTATTAAACCTGCGATTTTAGTAAAAACGGAAACGCCGGATTCTCTTCAACCCCTGGCAGTCTATACTGCCCCAGAAAATCGTCGGTTCCATGCCGTGCGCATGGCACCCCAGTGAAATATGCCACAGTTAAATAGAAAAAACATTTCACCCCGGTGAAACAGGATCCACGTTTCACAGAGCAGGGATTCCACCCCGATGGAATAAACGCAATAAAATATTATATTGGGCAGGCAGTTAATTGGGCAGGTTGGGCAAGCAGGATTGACCCCAGTTAAATAGAAAACAAAGGCATTTAACAGGGCAAGCTGGATTTTTCTTTCTTAGTGTTCGTTAGGATAACCGGCAATACGTTTGTTATGCTGCCAGAACTTCCACCTTTCCGATCATTAAACCTCTCTCAACAGGAACTACTTGGTTATCTTGTTTCAAAGCATCAACATGTGACTCCACAGCCTC